>ERZ779865.988-NODE-988-length-22861-cov-4.729896_pt1 | contig 22861 bp, 18 predicted proteins | sample MGYA00433088_ERZ779865 | MGnify/ENA primary metagenome ERZ779865 (study PRJEB29588, sample SAMEA2151703) | human gut metagenome | biome: human gut; feature: human-associated habitat; material: faeces | place: Denmark | collected 2008/2010 ... | reverse complement strand
AGCTGCCCTCAATAGGTGGTTTACAATTTTAGAATGTCAGTATCTTAACTTACATGGACTAATTGCTTACCAAAAAATCATAACCAAACAACGTGCAGATGTATCGAAGTCCTTGATCAATTTCTTCACGAGAAAAATCATGCATTGCTAAATAATCATCAGAGCAGTTATTTAGCTTTGAATAGAAATCAAGGGCTATCTGAAGCCATGATAAATCCGACTGATCCAAGTCATTGAACAGCAAATCTTCTGCTGCACAAATGTCCCCATCGTCAATCATTTTTTCAAGCATTTTTCCATAACTAGAATCTTCAATTTGAGTTGCAGTCTGTTCGTTGGCTGATATCCCAAGTGCAACAGCCAAAATTGCTTGGATCATAGCTTCAATTTGACGCATGAGCCAGTCTTGCTGATAAATCATTTTGCCTCCATGTTCGTTGTTTTCTTCTGCATATTTTTCTCGTTTGTTGATATGATTGACAAAATGCAACCTGCTCCTAAAAAGGCAAATACATCCTTCAAATCCACAGATGAATACAAGGGAATTAAGTAAAAATAGTCTGGTGTTCCCTTATAAATTAAACTGTCTAGGACCGTCGATAAAATTGCCGAGAAAATTAGGGTTACACCAGCATAGCCGATAGGCGTCTTGAAATTAAAACGATTTTTACTCTTTGAGAGCAGATAGAGCAATAGCAAAAAGAAGGGAAGCAGCAATAGTTTTGCACACGCAACAATATAAGGCGATGCGAATTTATCTGCTGCTTGAAGTACTAAGGTCTGGTACTTGTTCAGAATTACGAGGATCGATAGAATATTGGGAATAACAGGAATGGAGATTTCGGACGGAGCAAAATATAGTAGCGCTTTTATAACCTGATCTATGATTAAGAAAATCAGCACTAGTAGTATGCCCCGTACCTTCGTAAATGCTTGTCTGGTTAGAAATTGTAGTATAATTATTGAAAAAACTAGTACGATGCAAAGCCAAACTATTGCATTAACTACGGCTAATGTTGTCCGCGTATAATCAAATTTTAAAAAGACTACGGCAAAAAATAGAAGCCATAAGAACTCGGATATAACAATGGATTTGCTGATTTTGCTCATATATGTACCTCCACATATACATGAAAAACCCTACAAAAAGCTCTATTTAAGAGTGCTGGTGTCATGAACTACATGTTTAGTCCAATGCCGTGGCTAGGATATCGGGAGGCACCTTCAGACGGTTCCCTTATAAAAGCAGATGGTGAACATGGCTCCTACGGGCTTGCGGTTCTCTGCCTTTACGGTTCCCCCTTGCCCAGCTATAATCATGCGTGATAAGGCAAGCCCGATCCCAAAGCTTTTGCCGTCGGAATCCTTGCCCTTATAGAAGCGTTCAAAGATGTGGGGCAGATCCTCCGGAGAAATGCCCGTGCCGTTGTCTTTAATTATAATTTCGGAAAACAGGGCGTTTTCGGTTGCCTCGATCTCAATCCTGCCCCCCTCTGGGGTGTGCTCCATGCAGTTCTTCACAATATTGCCGATGGCCTCGCTCGTCCATGAGAGATCTCCCCGGAAAGCCCCGTCCGCATGGATACGCAGCTCCTGCCCGCGCAGCTCCATGGGAATGAGCAGGGTCACACAGGACTTTTTGAGCAGCTCCTCCAGACTGACCTGCTCCTGCTTGAACTGCACCGTGCCGGCGTCCAGCCGTGAGATCTTCAGAAGTGTGGTGATCAGCCAGTCGATGCGGGAGAGCAGCTCGTAGAGCTCATGGATAAGCTGCTGCCTGCGCACGTCGGTCAGCTTCGGCTCCGACAGCAGTCCAATCAGCAGATTGATAGAGGTCAGGGGCGTGCGGATCTGGTGAGAGATGTCCGCGATGGAATCGGCAAGATATGCCTTTTCCCTTGTCAGCGTTTGCTGCTGCTCACGCAGGCGTATGGTCATCTTATAGATCTCACTGTGGAGGATGCTCAGCTCACCCTCTGAATAGCTGTCAAAATCGATTGCATGATCGCCGTGCAGAACCTGATTGATATCATCCGCAAGGGAAGAAATCCTCTGATACCTCTTATAAGTGCTGATCCAGAAGACCAGCGTGAGGAGCAGAGAAAGCCCTGCGGCTGTCAGCCCGGCGCGAATGTCGAAGAAAAAGCAGACGGCGCAGGCGGCTGCGGAGAGCAGCAGCTGCCACAGCAGTGCCTTTCGCACCTCTTTGTTTTTCAGCAGCTTGATCATGCGTCCACCTTATATCCTGTCCCGCGAACCGTCAGAATGATCTTCGGGTCGGTGGGGTCATCCTCAATCTTCTCCCGCAGCCGCTTGATGTACACCGTCAGCGTATTGTCATTGACATACTCGCCGGCAACATCCCAGATGGCGTCAAGAAGCCTCTCACGGGTAAGCACGATTCCCCGATTGTTGATGAAAAACAGCAGAAGCCGGTATTCCAGTGCTGAGAGGAACAGGTCCCTGCTGTTCTTCACCGCCGTGCCCTTTTCGGTGTCCACCACCACATCACCGAGCTTCACCGTTTTGCCCATGCTGCCGGTGAGTCGGAGCACATTTCGGATGCGGGAGATAAGCTCTCGTGGGCGAAACGGCTTTGGAATGTAATCGTCGGCGCCCAGGTCGAAGCCCGTAACGGTGCTGAACTCATCGCCGGACGCGGTAAGGAAAATAACGGGGACATCAAACTCGGCCTTGATCGCTCTGCACGCCGCGAAGCCATTGCCCTCCGCCAGAGACACATCCAGCAGCACAAGATCCGCCTTTTCCTCCGCAAGCAGCTTCATGGCCGCCGCCTGCCCGGATACACTTCGCACAAGGTACCCTTCGCTGTTCAGATATTCGCTCAAGCTCGCAACGATAATTTTATCGTCTTCTACCAATAGTATCTTTATCATAGTCAGTCCTTTATTCTGATTGCCGCGGAATCACAACCACTTCCCGATGAAGCCATATTCCACACGGTTGCCATCGTCCCATTCTGCAATCACACGGTAAACAAAGCTGCCGCTTTTCAGATCGAACGCATATCCTCCGTCATACAGAAGAATGCCTGTGATTGTCTCAACCTCGCCGCCGTTTTGGGGGACGCATTGTATCCGCACTGTATCCGGCTGCACCTCGAAATATAACCGGATCTCGCTTGCCTTTCTGTGGGAAATCAGTCCCTCGGCGGCTGCCGTGATCTCCGGCAGAGAAGTCTCTTCGCCGATCGCAGGCCCGCATCCAATGATGGAGCTCATGGTTCCATCCTCATTCGGTTCCGGGGCCTGCCAGTAGTAGGCGCAGGGGGAAGCCGTGATTTCATCTGTTTCACCCATTGCCCCAGACATGGCATTCACCTGAAGCTCCGGTATGGTGATTGGGTCGGAGGGCTGTGCCTCCTTATACGGCAGATTCATTTTTACTTCAAACTCTACCCAGTTTGCCATCGGCGCGGAATACTCCGTGCCCTCCTCGTACCGGAACTCCGTCTGCAAGCGGTATCGTTCCCCGGCTATCAGGTTATACGGCGCCGTCAGGTCATAGGAGAGCTCGTTATCCATGCTGCTGGGAAGGCTGTACTGGATGGCGGGATAATCAACCTGACGTGCGGGCGTGACCTTTTGCCATCCACCGTCCTTCATTTGATACAGCTCAAACGCCTGCCCGTAGGCAATCGTCTTGCCGGAATCGTTTTTCCAGCGCAGATCGAGCCGGAGATTCACGCTTCCGCCGCCAATGCGCACAACCTCAAAGCCTACGCCCTCGGCATCGCTTCCCGCGTCAAGAATGCGAAGCAGCTCGTTCTGCGGAAATTGTGGCTCCGGCTGCTTCTCGCAGCGATAATATGTCACCGCCGCAAACGCACATGCGGCAATGGCAATCAGCGCAAGAATGACCACCCATATTACGGAAACCTTTCGTTTCATCATGGTGCACCTTCCTTTCTATCTTTTTGTTCTCTTTTTCCTGCGGCTCAGCAGAAACACGGCTACGCCAACGGCGGCAAGCACTGCCGCCATTACCATGATAAACTCTGTCGGCATAATGTACAAGCTCGACCACTTCGGGGGCTGAGGGGTCTCCGATTCGGAAAGCGTAAAGGTCAGCTCGCTTTCCGGCAGACCCGGCAGGGTCAGCGCATACCCACCGTCCGTCTTTGTAAAGCCGTCAATACCGCTTTCCGTCATGTAATAGGGCGTTTTTACCACAACTTCCAATTCTCCGAACTGCGCCCAGGTTTTTGCCGGGGAAAGCAGATAGGTATACGAATAGAGGCTCGGTGTATAGCCCGCATCAATGGCGGGATACAACGGCGCTGTCACTGCGTTTTTCAATGTCTGCCCCGGCTCCAGCGTGAGGGTGTACTCATACCATCGCATCAAGCGGTCTGAAATATTAAAGTCGATCTCCTCGCTGTGGATTGCTCCATATTCCCATTCAAAGAAGTTCAAAGCAGTGACCATGGCATTATACCAGTCGTAATCCAAAATGCCGGAATCAGGGTCATATTCCTGCAGCAGGAAATCCTTCAGTGTGAGCGGCTCTGCGGGCGCCATATTAGCGGGTATCATAGTACCGCCAATCTCTTTCTCGCAGGCTCCGTTTTCATAGAACTTCCATTTCGGTTGTTCTTTCAAGGGCTCACCAATAACATAAATCGTGAACGGCTCATTCGGATTCACCCAGCCTTGCATCTGGACGCATTTTCCAGCAGCCTGCCACCGCTTTGGTTTTCCATATATACCTTGGTCTTTGCCGGATCCACAGAAAGGATGAATGCGGCGGTTGCTGCGGGATAGGCTTCTGTATTTACATCGCTGGGGCTGTAAATAAAGATTTCCACATCTACATCCGGCGTATAGAATGGGTCCTCCAGAAACCCATCGTGGAGTTTTGACATATCCTTATCCAAATCGAACTGACTACCCCATGGGCTCAGGGTATGGCGAATCTTGCAATCAATGGCTTCGCCGTTAACGGAAAGCCCATACTTCTCTGTATCGTGGTTATGCAGTGCTCCATCTGCCCCATTGTTTCGGATATGACCATAATCGGGAGGTGTGCCGAACGGGAAAACCAGCGTGGCCGTGACCGCATAGTTGGCGGGATTGCGGAAGATATATTCTGCCGTGACTTTCCCGGTATAGGCGAGGAAACTGTCCGTATCCGGATAATACTGTTCAGGGAATTCCTGCACATCGAAGGTCAAAAGCTCTTTGTCCACCACAATGGGGCAATCCTCTCCCGTCACGACCGCGCCCGTGCCGTCCGTGCCGCGCCAATGCCGCTGGGCGGAATTGGCATAGGCGGGTTGTATACAAACTCCTGCCAGCAGCAGGATCAACAGGACTCCCGCAGTTATTTTCTTTTTCACATATATCGCCTCCTTGCTTACAGACTGCCGCTTGAGTCTAAACTACTTCTGAATGTCCGTGACTGCGCCGATGAATATGGGCAGCCCGGCGGCATTATCGATGATGGCATAGACGAACGGCCGGTCGAGGATAACACGGCGCCTATCTTCCCAATCCCCTGCGGCAGGCGCCTCAATCGCGGTTGCCGCGCCCGCCTTTGTGCCCTTTTCATCCACGGCGATATATGCCTTGTGGAGCACACAGCTGATATAAATGTTGCCGTCGGACGAGTGTCCGAGGCCGGAAAAATCCGCAAGCTCCGCGTCAAACGGTACGGTCATGCCGAGGGCTTTCAGCGCATCGCTCATTTCGATGCCGTAGTCATAAGAGAACTTCGGCATGGCTGCCTCCACAGGACCTTCCTTCGCATTTTTTACTGTGGTGAGAAAGCCCTCACCGGTCAGGGAAGCGATGTAATCATCCAGCGCAACCCCCTCATTCGGGAGGAGCGCGGCGAAGCTGTAGCCGTTCTTATAGGGCTTGAGAAATCCGGTCGCTTTCCCATCGTCCAGATAAAGGCTCTCATTCGAGCACATCATGGAGACGGTTCTCTTTGCGCCGTCGATAGCAGTAAAGGTTCCGTCTCTCACCTCATGCTTGCGGTAGATATTCTGCCACTCCGCATCGAACAGCACGGTATTGACAAGATACATAACGGCATAGGGATCCATCTGGTCAACGATCTTATCAATCACACCATCGGTATTCTCCTTGACCCAGTTATTGATATCCCTCAGCGTTTTTTTATCAAAGGCAGACTTGTAGACCGCGGCACCGTAGTAGTCAGCGTTTCTTTGCAGGAAAGCCTCTTCCACCGTAAAGCCGCTGTCCTTGAACCAGATGGAATTGGCCAGCGTCAGCTTTGCCTTTTCCACAGAGGGCAGGCCGCCGACATAGGCATGGAGATATTTGTTGAGCGTATCGATCGGGATACCCCCGCCCAGCAGAACTTCCATCTGCGCAAGGGTCTCGCCCCTGGCGCCGTTTGCGGTCATGGAAAGCGCCAGCATGACCGACAGCGGCGAGATCAGGCTGCTTTTTCCCTCCTCCCGCGTGTTCTGGAACAGGCGTACGGCGAAGTCTGCCGCTCCGTTTTTGAAGGCGTCATCCGCCGCCCTTCCGGAAGTCTTCTCTGGCGTGATGCCCTTCATCAGGTCATCCGCCTGCACCTTTGCGGCGCAGCCGGTCAGCCCCAGCAGCCCCGTTGCTAACAACGACAGGCAAAGGAATATAGCAATCCATTGTTTTTTCATTCTAAGCACCTCTTTCCGATTCATTTGTAAAATTTATTCGCCCGATTTCTCGGCTCTGATCGGGGTGAAAGTTCAAATCTTCCCATCGCTGATTTCGATCTTTCTTCCGCACAGATCGGCGTACCGCTGCTCATGCGTCACCAGCAGCACGGTGTTTCCGCGGCGGTTGACGGCGAGCAGCAGCTCCATGATCTCATCCGCCGCCTTTTTGTCGAGATTTCCGGTGGGCTCGTCGGCAAGGAGAATCACCGGGTCGTTTATCAGGGCGCGGGCGATGGCCACGCGCTGTCTCTGTCCGCCGGACAGCTCACTCGGCAGGTGCTTTAGGCGGTTCTCAATGCCCAAAAAACCCGCCAACTCCCGCAGCTTTGCCTTATCCGGCTTTTTGCCGTCCAGCAGCAACGGCATGATGATATTCTCCTCCGCCGTCAGAATGGGAATCAGGTTGAATTCCTGAAAGATATAGCCAAGCTTCCGTCTGCGTATTCCGGAAAGCGTCTCGTCATCGGCTGAGCAGATGTCCACACCGCCTACCTCCACGCTGCCGGAGGTGGGATGCTCAATACCGCCAATCAGGTTCAGAAGGGTGGTCTTGCCGGAGCCGGACTGCCCCACGATGGCGACCATTTCACCCGGCGCAACGGTGAAGCTGACATGATCCACGGCGTAGATATCCTCGTCGCCCTGCCGGAACACCTTGGTCAGATTTTTTACAGTCACTGCATTCATCGGGAAATCTCCTTTCTGCATGGTCATAGCGGACGAAGTACGCGCTTGAGTGAACGGTGTACGGGGTGCCAGTAGGTAAACAGCAGCAGCGCCGCCAGAGCCGCATATACTGTGAGCATTCCGCCGTCAAGGTGCAGCGGGGCTTTCTGCCATACGCACAGCAGCGCCGTCAGCGGAAGGCTGATCAGAAACGGCGCGGCAACGGCAGCGGCGGCGGAGATCCCGTCCTGCCGGATATAGGAGCGGTACAGCGTCAGTTTTGACGCGCCCAGTCTATGAAGGGAGCGGATCAGCGGGCGGCTGCCCTCGATGTAGTCGCAGAGCCGGACATAGAGGATCAGCAGGATGAGCAGGAACAGCGCCGCAAAGATGTACCCCAGCAGCAGATACACGCCAGAGGACATCTCCCGCAGGAAATCCGACCCAGATTGGCGGTTGGTGACAGCATACTCCGCGCCTGCAAAGCGCACCCGCAGGGCGGTCTCCACCTGCGCGTTCATGGCAGGATCGGTCAGGGCGATCTCGATGCCGGTTGCCGGCTCTGAGGCGATGATGTCCGCATACAGTTCATCGCTCACATAGATATCCAGCGCCCATCCGGACGGCTTTGTGTCCGTCAGTGCAGCCACCGTCAGCGCGGTTACATCCTTCGGTGTGGGCTGCTTGATACCCCCGTTACCATCGTAATACGCTTCCGACCGGCAAAGCCGCAGTACATCCCCGACGCCGCGTTCCGCTTTGCGGCTGACGGCGATCTCATACTTGGAAAGCGTCTGATACGCCGCGCCAAGACCGCTGTACGGTCGGATACGCAGCGGCGTCTCCACCTCCTCCGGGGACTCCGGCAGCAGGATGTAACCGTCCGGCTCATATATGGGGCGCGTCTGCTTCACACCCACCAGAGAGGAAACATACGCCATGTCCTCAGCCGAAAAGCCTTCTCCACCATGGGAGGAACGGGAAACCTTCAACCCCCATTCCTCCTCCGCGCCCGTGACCTGCAAGGCAACAGTGAGGATGTTGAACAGAAGCAGAAAAACCGCCATGACGGGAACGGAAACGGCAAGACAGGAACTGAGGCTGCGGTTCGTGCGGCTGCGCCACAGGCCGCAGAGGGTTGCCGCCGGGGTGAAACGCCGTCGGAGGGGCTTTCGTCCGCGCTTGACATTCGGCATATTTTCCGCATCGTTCAGCAGCGCCCGCGCAGGCTCGCGGCTGTACCGGTGCAGGGTCATGCCCAGCGACAGTCCCAGTGTAACGAAGAAAACCGCCAGATGGAGCAAAATATTCATCGGCTCCACATGAAAGATCAGCCACGCAAGGCTGTCGTGGCGGATCTCAAGAAACGCCGTGAACAGTGCTTTCAGCGATACAACGGAAATAACCACGGCGCAGGCCGCCGCGAGCAGAAACACCACCGCAAGCTCCGCGGCAAACAGGGCGCTGATCTGGCGTCGGCTGGCTCCGCAGGCGCGGAGCGTCCCAATGTCAGAGGAAAAGCGCTTCAGGTGACTTCGGTAAGCGGAACGCACCACCGATACCGAGAGCAGAATGACCAGCATATTGACGAGCAGAAGGATTCGCTGCCCCGAAAGATGGGACGGATCGGTGGATATCCCGTGGGCGTATTCATAGCTGAACGCCGTCGGGAGCAGGGCTTCATTGCCCGATGTCTCCATACGCTTTTGAATCTCGTTTTCATAAACGGTCACGCTCTCCGCATTTCTCCATTCCTCGTCCGACAGAATATGCAGATAGATGGTGCCGTCACGATAAACGGGCGCGGACAGTCCGCGGATACCCTCAAAATATGGCATATCCGCTTCCGTTGCGTTCCCAATGTGATAGGTTTCACCCGCGGAACGGGCAAGGAGATATTGCCGCGTGCCCCATGCATTGCTGTCCCGGTAAACGGAGATCAGCAGCGGCAGCAGAAACGCGCAGGTCAGCACCGCAAACAGCACCGCATGACGGCGGGGGCTGCGCGTGAATGAGCGCTTCATATAGAGCAGATAGGTCATAAACAAGCCTCCTGTTCAACATGGTTTATAAAATGACGACAGGGCAGCGACCTTGCTGCGCAAAGCCTCTGCCCTGTGTATATGGCCTGTGGGCATTGCGGTATCAATCGCGCCTACGGGTCGATGATTTATGTATCAAGTTTCCTTTTTATATGTCCCTATGTGGCTCCGTAATTGTCGCCACCGCCTCCCGCAGTTCCTCACTGAACTCGTCGAGATCGCCGAGTGTAATAACTCCCTCATTGATCATACGGCAGATAATTGGAAGAGGATCCGATCCTCTCATAGAGATCTGCACGCCGGCACAGCGTCTATCCTCACGGATGCGCTTGCATAACTTCCAAAACTTATCAGCTTCGGAATCGTCTCCACGCAACAATTCGATATATTCCTTGTTCAGCCTCCCGATATAAGCCTCCTGCCATCCAGCAATCTTGCTTCGGAACAGAAGCCAATCCCGTTTAGAAATCCAATTGGATTGCATGCTTTTGCCTCCTCTCCTTGAATTTCATCAATCATCCTGATTTCTTTCAAATTCACGGAACAGAAAGCAAAAACGCTGCTGTGCCGCATCATACACATCAATATTCGGATATCCTTGTTTTAGCCCTTTATTGTATTATAGTATTGAACCTTCCCTGCACCCACTGCACCGATCAAGTGCGGCGCGCCCAGCGCTCCGGCGTTTCATTTGCTGGCAGAAGCCCCCGTGCTCATTCCTCCAAAATCCCGTTGACCGCATTATGGTCATACGCTGCCGCTTCCTTCCGCAGCTCGTTGGAGCGCATGATCTTCTCGGACAGGCTGGCGAGGAAGCACTGGAGCAGCTTGACGCCGATGGCGGGATGCTCCTCCAGCAGAGCCTTCAACCGCCCTCTGGAGATGCACAGCAGCTCAGTGAACTCCGCCGCCGTCCCGCTGAGGCGGAACACACTGTGGGAAAGGCAATTTTCTCCCAGGAAGCTGCCCGGTGTGAGATACGCGATCTCCAGCGGCGCGGAGCGGCTGTTTGCTTCCCGGTTGGCAACAAGCCGCAGCTTGCCCTTGAGAACAAGACAGACCTCCTCATTGTAGTCGCCGCTGGTGAATACGGTCTCATGCTCATAGTAGGTTTTTACATGGCAGTAATCAAAGAAAACCGCATGCTCTTGCTCAGTAAAAACAGAAAATATCGGCAGCTTCGCCAATACAGCCAGAAGCTCCTCCCGGGTGAGTCTTCGGCGGTGCTCCTTGTCGAGATGAATCTCTGGCGCGGAAATATTGTGCCTCTCCAGCACGGCGCGGACGGCGTATCGCTCCTGCCGTACAAGGCGGATGAGCCTCTCCCATTGTGTTTGGGTGTCCAGATAGGCACGGAAGGCATCAAGGGCGGGCGGGGCATTGTGCTTGGCAATATAGATGTTCCGCATGGCTTCCATAGCGGCATCAGGATCGTTATTTGCAAGGTACTGCGATGAGAGCATCATGCTGCTTCGATAGATCTTCTCGTCCAGATCCGGCTTGAGAAATTCCCCGGGATAGGGGTCAAAGTCCTCTGGACTGACATGGACAAGATTCCCAGTTTTGTGCTGAGACTGCATTTTGGCGCGCTGATATACAAAACGGTAAATATCCTCCCGCAGACGCTTCCACTGTGGGTGAGACTTTGGCTGAGGCAGATGCTTGATGGATAGGGTGTTATCCAGAAAGAAGCTGAAACCGAAGATCCGACTGTTTATAAGATAATCCACATCCTCACCCCGGGTTACAAGGGGATCAAAGGGGACACACTCGAAAAGCTCTCTGTGCAGAATCATGGCGCCGCCGAAGGCAAAAGGTGTGCGCTTGAGCCGCGGCCCGCTGCCGATGATCTGGTCAAAGGCTCGCGCCTTGCAGCCGAAGCGGTCCCAATAGGTCATCCACGGCTCCGGAATCACATCATCGTAGTATTGGCCCTTGCTGTTTAGGTAGTAGCCGGCAACGCCGTGCACGATGTCTCCGTAGACTCTTCTGCCCAAAAATTCAAGTGAGCGCGGCACAAAGTCCGGCAGCTCGAAGACCTCGTCATCGTCGATGAGCAAAGCAGCGTCCGCCGTCAGGGTAGAGGCGGCCAATAGGCATATATTGCGCACGTTTGAGTATCCGAACATGGACAGGAGCTGGACTCCCCGATCGTTCAGTCCGGCTTTTCTCAAGATTTCAGTTATCTCGCGCAAATCTCCCGCAGTGAACAGGTATGTCTCCGCATTCAGCTGCGCCCGGACCACGATACGGAGCACCTGCTCATAGGCCGCCGTCTCTACCTCCGGGGTGGTCGGACAAATCAGAATCACCAGCTTGAAGTCTTTTTCATGGAACTGCTTCATGCTGACTAAGGTGCGCTCCAGCGTTCCCTCCTGATCCACCGGAGTGGGATGGTCATAGACGGCGTCGCCCTCCTGCCAAGGGTCGCCTGTTTTGCGGCACCAGTAGGTGGGGATTATCATGGTTTTCCTCATACGGCTCGCCCTCCTTAGCTCGAAAAATCTCTTACAGCGCGTTGGTAGACCTGCTCCAGCTTTGCCACGAACTGTGCCTGCGCAAAATTGCTGCTGGCATAGTGTGCGATGATGTCACGCCGCTCCGGCTCTGTATGATGTCTCGTCAGTTCATTCAAAATCGCAGCGCAGAAAGCTTCCTCATCCTCCGGAGAGACCAATGTTCCCACTTGACTGTTAATAAACTCCGGCAGACCGCCTTCATTGGAGCCGACAACAGGCAGTCCGCAGGCCATCGCCTCCAAGGCAACAAGGCCGAACGGCTCACGGCGGGAGGGCATTACAAAAACATCCGCCGCATTGTAGAGCCGCCGCAGCTCGTCCTGCTTCTGGTTGCCAAGGAAGAAGGTGTTCCTCAGGCCAAGCTGCTTGTGCAGCTCTGACAATCGCTCCCGTTCCTCACCGTCGCCGACAATCAGCAGTTCAAACGGCTGATGCAGCTTCGGCAGCGCGCGCAGGAGCAAATCCAGCCCTTTCAGGGGGATAATTCTGCCTACAAACAGCAGCGTATGCTGATTTTCGCGCTTTTCGGCATAGCGGAAGCGGGAAATATCCACCGTCAGCAGGCTAAGGAAGATTTTCCGCTCCGGCGCGCCCCAGTGCAGCAGCTTTTCCTTCGCTTTGGTGCTGCTGGCAATGCACGCGTCGGCGTGGCGGATGATGATATACCGCATGAGTTTCTGCACGCGCCCGATGTTCCGCTCCGAACGCAGCGTGCCGTCCGTGAGGTGGATGAACTTCCTGCCATGGCGCTTGCACCAGAGCAATGCTTTCAGCGCGGATGGGTTGTACTCCCACGCAATCACCACATCCGGGTTGATGCGCGTGATTTCCCTCGTCAGGTGCTGCGGAATATGCAGGTAGTGCACATCCCCTTCGCCCTTGTGCTTGATGATTTTGGATTCCAGAATCGTCGATTGCAGGAGTTTGCGCTCGTCAATCACCCACTGCCGGTTGTCCTCATTGCGATTCGTGTAAATGACGAAAAACTCGTGCGTCTGCTGATGCGTCTGCATATAGTAGAACAAATCTACCCGATACGGCGCAGGGATATTCGTAATCAGAAGCACTTTACTCATCCGGCATCCTCCACCTCCAGTAGTTTTGGCATTGCTTCCGTTTCGAGAGACAGCATATACCAATTTATGCGTCCTGTCAATCACAAAGTGAACTTTTTCTTGTCATGGACGCTGATATCCTTGCCCAGCTGCACCTCTATCATCTTCAGCTCCGTGTCTGCAATGACCGTGTGGCGCTGACCCGCTGTCATCGTTATGACATCTCCCGTCTTGACCGGACGTTCTACCCCCTCGACAATCGTTCTACCCGCGCCGGAAATCACCACCCACACCTCGTCGCGGTACTGATGACTGTGGTAATTCATGTTGTGACCGGGGTTCAGCGTCACCTTGATAGTCAGCGAGTTCATCTCCACATCCACTACGCGGAAGCTGCCCCACGACTTCTCCGCGAACATAATCTGCTGCTCGTACTTGTCCACGAATGGCTTGATATAGGAGCTCTGCTCCTTATCGGATACCAGAATTCCCTCCGCTGATGCGCTAATCACCACATCATGCAGTCCCATCGCCAGCACCGGCACATCCAGCTCGTTGATGATATGCACACCACTGCATTTGTCGTTTAGTTCACCCTTGCCGATGATTGTTTCTTCCATGGCTTCGGTCAGGGTGTTCCATGTGCCGAGATCTTTCCACATGCCCGCAAAGCGCACAACCTGAATCTGTTTTTCATGCTCTGCAACGGCATAGTCAAAAGAAATCTTTTTGATTGCAGCGTACTTGCTGAACAAATCCTGATAGTCGATAAAGTCTATCAGCTCGTGCGCCTTGTTTATCATGTAGGACAGTTTGTAAGCGAACACGCCGCCGTTCCACAGTGCGCCGCGGGCAATATACTCCGCCGCCACATCCGCCGTCGGCTTTTCCTTGAAGGTATCCACCGACGATATATGTTCGCCGTTCTGTGGAATAATGTAGCCGTACTTTTCGCTGGGATACGTCGGCTCAATGCCCATGAGAATGAGGTTCGCCTCGCCCTTGTCCGCCTGCGCCGATAATTCCTTGAGCGCCTCGAAGTAAGCGTCCTCCACATACGGGTCAACCGGGCAAACGACGACCGATTCCGACGGGTCAATATGCAGCACATCCACCAGATACGCCGTTGCCAGCGCAATGGCAGGAAACGTGTCGCGGCGGCATGGCTCGATGCTCACACCGACATGCTCACCAAGCTGGTTATGGATAGCAGACACCTGCGTCTTGCTGGTCGCAATGGTCACGGTTGCGTCAGTATCCACCTGCTTAATCTGGCGATAGACGCGCTGCAGCATCGACTCATAAGCGCCATCTTCCTTCTTGAAAATCTTGATAAACTGCTTTGAGCGAATATCGTTGGACAGCGGCCACAAGCGCTTGCCGGAGCCGCCGGAAAGCAGGATAATGTTCATCGTTTGTTTCTCCTCCAAAACAGAATGAGGGCTGCACTTTTTTGCCATGCAGCCCCCGTTGCTTCCTTCGCGGATTAAGGTGACGCCGAGTTGTGCGGTGTTGCCTTAACGTTCAGCGCGCATGGGGTTGTTCAGAAAGTCCTCATACGCAAGGCGGACGCCGTCCTCCAGTTCTGTCCGATACGTCCAGCCGAGGTTTGTCGCCTTGGAAACATCCAGCAGCTTGCGCGGCGTACCGTTGGGCTTGGTGGGATCCCACTTGATTTCACCCTTGTAACCCACAACCTTCGCCACCAGTTCGGTCAGTTTCTTGATGGTCAGTTCCTTGCCCGTGCCGGCGTTCACCGTCTCGCTGCCGGAGTAGTTGTTCATCAGGAACACGCAAAGGTTTGCCAAATCGTCCACATACAGGAACTCGCGGAGTGGACTGCCGTCACCCCAGCAAGTCACGCTTTCCGCGCCGTTGATTTTCGCTTCGTGGAAGCGGCGAATCAGCGCCGGAAGAACGTGGCTGTGCGTCGGATGATAGTTGTCGTTCGGGCCATAGAGGTTCGTCGGCATGACGGAGATATAATCCGTGCCATACTGCCGATTAAGGAACTCGCAGTACTTCAGACCGCTGATTTTCGCCAGCGCATACGCCTCGTTCGTCTTTTCCAGTTCGGAGGTCAGCAGGCAGCTTTCCTTCATCGGCTGGGGCGCCATCCGCGGATAGATGCAGGATGAGCCGAGAAACTCCAGTTTCTTGCAGCCATTCTGCCACGCCGCATGGATGACATTCATTTCCAGCACCATGTTATCATACATGAAATCCGCCAGCGCGTTCTGGTTCGCAACGATGCCGCCCACCTTTGCCGCGGCAAGAAATACATACGCCGGCTTTTCCTGCGCGAAGAACGCCTCGACCGCCTCCTGCCGGGTCAAATCCAGTTCCTTGTGGGTGCGGGTGATAATATTGGTATAGCCCTGACGTTCCAATTCTCGTACGATGGCGGAACCCACCATGCCGCGATGACCCGCGACGTAAATCTTTGCATCCTTTTTCATCATGGCTTTCCCTCTTTCTGCTCTTCAAGCCCAAATTACAGCGCCGTCCGCATCGCCTTTTCGCGCTTCGCCAACATGCGGTCGTGCTTCGCCATGATCTCCACCAGCTGCTCGTAACTGGTCTTTTGCGGATTCCAACCCAGCATTGTCTTGGCCTTCGTCGGATCGCCCCAGAGGTTGTCTACGTCCGTCGGGCGGAACCACTGCGGATTCACGCACACCAGCATCTTGCCGTTCGCCGCGTCATAGCCCCTTTCGTCGATGCCCTTGCCTTCCCAGCGGATGCTGATGCCATTCGCCGCGAACGCCTTCTCGGTGAAATCGCGGACGGTATGCTGCACACCCGTCGCAATGACGAAATCATCCGGCTTCTCCTGCTGCATAATCAGCCACATGCACTCCACATAGTCTTTCGCATAGCCCCAGTCACGCAGAGAGTCCATATTGCCCAGCTCCAGATGATCCTGCATTCCCTCGGCAATGCGGCCCGCCGCCAAGGTAATCTTGCGCGTCACGAAATTCTCACCGCGGCGCTCGGATTCGTGATTGAACAGAATACCGTTGACCGCGAACATGCCATACGCGTCGCGGTACTCCTTCACCATCCAGAAGCCGTACTGCTTCGCCACCGCGTAGGGGCTGTACGGATGGAACGGCGTAGTTTCGCGCTGCGGAGCCTCCTCCACCTTGCCGTACAGTTCGGAGGTAGAAGCCTGATACACCTTGCAGCTTTTCGTCAGCCCGCACACGCGAACCGCTTCCAGCACGCGCAGAACACCCAAGGCATCCACGTCGCCCGAATATTCCGGCGCGTCGAAAGACACTTGCACATGACTCTGCGCCGCCAGATTGTAGATTTCGTCGGGCTTGATTTCGCCCACCAGCCGAATCAGGCCGGAAGAATCCGACAAGTCGCCGTCATGCAGGTGAATTGCTTTCTTCTCAATCAGGTGGTCAATGCGCGCCGTGTTGGAAATGGACGCACGGCGGACAATACCATGCACCTCATAGTCTTTTTCGAGCAGGAACTCCGCCAAATAGGAACCATCCTGACCGGTGATGCCGGTAATCAGCGCCTTCTTCGCCATCGTCTTGAAATTTCCTCTTTTTATCAGCTATTCTTGAAAATAGATACACTGCTATTATAAAGAAGTTACTTTCAAAAAGTAAGGGGGTATAGAAACTATTGTCAGTATAATCTTGGGTTTCATATCATTTGCACATGCTGCCGAATGACACCCTTTTTCAGCAGGATGTTTGCGTACTGCGCGCTTTCGCCTGTCGCGACAATGCAGTACGCTTTTTTCGCGCGCTCGTAGTAGGCAAAGCGGTCAATTGTCTGGATTTTCGCGTCCGGCTCATAAGCCGTCAGCGCCGCGCGGTATTCGTCCCAAATCACGGGTTCTATTGGGTCGCCCGGCACAACCGACATCAGCACAAAATTGCCTTCATCATATTGATCCAGCGGGAACAGCGGCAGAATCGCGCGCAGCAGTTCCGTCGCGCCGATGCCATCCGCACGAACAACGCGCTGCCCCATGCTTTCTGCGGGGAAATTCGCGTCCGCCAACACAATCTCGTCCCCATGCCCCATCTCGCACAGCACTTTCAGCAGTTCCGGCGAAATCAGCGGGGAAATACCCTTCAGCATAATAGTACCTCCTTAAACCAATGTGCAGTCCCACACGTCCACGCCGCAGTCCTGAAATGTATCATGCAGGCGCGCGTTCAGCTGCTCTCTCGTCACGCCGCGCTTGAGCAGCACCTGCAGGAATCCGCCGCCGCCCGCGCCGCAAATCATGCGCCCATCAATCAGGTCGTCAATCGCAAGAAAAATCTGGTCGATGCAGGTGTTGGTGCTGCCCGCGTCAATCGTCTTGGAAAGCTCCCAGTGGCGATTCAGCAGCTTCGCGAAGTCATCCACATGCCCACGCTCCAGTTCAAACGCCATCATCACGGCAATTCGCTGAATTTCCTCCAGCGCGTACAGGCTGTCCGGCGCATTGCTGATGTAGCGGCCCACCACATCGCGCAGGAGATTCCGCGCAAGGCGGCGCTGGCCGGTATAAATCAGGGTGAAACGCGCGTTCAGTTCCGCCTTGGTGTCCTCCGACAGAGCGATATGGCGGACGTTCAGCTTCTGCTGAATGCCCGCGGGCGCGGTGATGAGCTTCAGTCCCGGCGTCATGCCGCCAACCTGATCCTGCCAGCCTCCGCCGGTGGACATAATCTGCTCGACGCACATGGCGTGCTCATACAAATCGTCCTCCGTGTGCGCCACGCCGAAATACTGGAAAAGCGCTTTGACGCACGCGCCTGCAAGAATGCTGCTCGTGCCCAGACCGCTACCCTTTGGCACGCCGTGCATCTGCGTAGAGACGTACAGTCCGCCGATTTTCGCCGTAATATCCGTCAATTCGCCGCCCTCGCGCGGAATCACGCCGCAGGCAATCAGCGCTGCCTTGTGCAGCACAAACGGGTCGTAGGGATTGTGGCACTCCTGCAAGTCCGAAATTGCCGTGAATTCCCCGCGCGCGCCCATATCCGCGCTTTCCAGCACGACCATCGGCTTCGGCAGACGGCGCACATGCACCTCCACGGGATACTCGCCGCCCAGCAGAATCGCGGCATTGAGCACCGTTCCGCCCTTTTCGTTGCAGTACGGCGGCGTATCGCTCCAGCCGCCGCCCCAGTTGACCCGCAGCGGCAGACGCACCGCTGCTTCTTTTTCCACTGGCTGATGATGTGCGCAAAGCCCCGTGCCGTGCGCTGCCGCGCCCGCAAGCACCATGCGCTGAATCTCCTCAAAAGCCCGCTTGATGTACGCCTCCCCTTCCTGCGAATCACCCAGTACTTTACCGAGGCAGTAGAAGATTCGCATCCGTGTGAACACGTCTGCCGATGCCGCCTTTTCCGCAATCAGGCGGCGCTGATAGGCGCTGATGGCAGCATCCTGAAAAATTTCCTTCGCTTCCTCGATTGTGCCGCCGCGGCGAATCACAGACAAGAAGCGCTCGACCTTCACGGCTTTGCGCAGGTGCGTCTCCCATTCCAGAATCGCCGCCGTGTCCGCGCTGTTGAACGAGCTGCACAGGCTGACGCGCTCCGCCGATGCCCACGCATCATAATTCCCCGCGCCCACTGCCAGCGCGTAGACATTCAGCGCCGCATCCACCGATTCCGCCATAGAATCGCAGACCGGGTAGATTTTCGCCTGCCACAGCGAATGGTCATCCTCATCCCACACGTTCCCGAACGCAGCCATTGAGCCGCCCAAGAACGCGCCTTCCTTCGGGTTGTCCGCCACGCCGTAAATCCGCGTCACAAAGCGCCCGTCCGTCAACTTCAGGCTGTGCAGGACGACATTCGCCGGAATGTTCTTTCCGCTGATTGTCACATGCGAGAGCACCGTACCGCTGCCGATAATCGCGCTGCCCATCACATGACTGTCCTCCAGATAGCAATCGTCATGGATGCAGCAGCCCTCCTCCACCATCGCGTTATTCAGCGCATAATTCGCCGATGAGCAGCAGCCGGACACACACTTTTTCCAGTCCAAGAAGCTGTACGCCGACACGCCGTCTGTCATCAGCGCGCGCAGTTCGTGCGTCGTGCCGAAGTGAATGAACGACGCGGGCGCCAGCCGCAGCAGACGCATCCGATACTTCCGCAGCACCTGCCAGATGGCGGTGCGGCAGGCGTGCAGCTCCTCTGTGAATGAGCCATCCGGCTTTTCGCGGTAGAACTGCTCCAAGGTCGAACGGCTTGCCAGCGGATAGAGGAAATCACCATAGAAGGACAGCCGCGCGCGGTCATTCACAAAAGCCGCAAACTTTGCGGGCGTATCCACCAGCGTATACAAATCCGCCAGCAAATCCGCGCTGAACAGCACCGCGCCGGTGTCAATATCCACCTTGCCCTGCGCATTGACCGCCCCTCGGCTCGTCAGCGTCTCCACCGTCTGTTTATGCAGGAACTCGCCAACGTTACCCTGTTCATCCATCTGGAACACGCCATGGTTCTTGCCCGTTTCCACATCCTCTTTGAAGGAAATCGCCGCCGCGCCGGATGCGGGCGCATCAATCTGCAGCGGATTGAATAGCAGCAGCACATCTCCCGACAGCACAAGCATCCCGTCCCGAATCCGCGATGGCACGCCGCTCATGCCAATGATGAACTCGTCAAACAGCGTCGAGCGCCTGCCGTTGGGCAGCTCACGCGGGACAGGCGAAAACAGCTTGCCGCACGCGCTGTACTGCGGCACGCGCTTGCTGTCCCCGCCTGAATGGATGCACAGAATGCGCTTGCCCGCAAATGTGCCTTCCTGCGTGCAGACATAACGAAGCGCATTGAGCGTCGCGCCGCCGCTGCCCACGCGCAGCCCGTCCGGGTCGGGCAGAACGGCATAGTGCGTCCGCTCAGGCAGGAGGTTTTTCGCCCGGCGAATGGCAATCTGCTGGCGATACGCATTCGCCTGCGCCTCATTGGACGCGGTGAGTATGATATAATCCCAGACCGGGAAATCAGCCCTGTGCAGCGAGCGGCGATAGTCCTCCCACGCGTCGAGATACGACTGACGCAGGAACAACGAATACGAATTGCCCATGGCGACTCCTTTTGCATTGCAGCAGCTTTGGGGGCAGGGTTGCGCCCCTGTAAATTATTGTACAACGCAGCACTGCAAAAATCAAGGGGTATTTTGGCGAATGTTGGGTAATGTTATGGAATGCTGGACGCAAAAAAACGGGAGACTGCGCAGGGCAATCTCCCAACAGGGTTTACTTCGCGTATGTGTAATGGTAATAATTCTTCTTGGCGTACGTTTCCGCATACGAACCGGGCGTGACCACCCACACCAGTTTGTCCTTCTTGCAGCCGTCAAACGCTGTCGAATCAATTTTCGTGACCGAAGCCGGAATCGTGATGCGCGTCAAGGAAGTGCAATCCCAGAAAGCACGGAAATCAATGGTAGTCACCGTATCCGGAATCACGATTTCTTTCAGTGAAATGCAGCCGTAGAAGAAGTAATCGCTGATAGATTTCACGTTCTCTGGGAATACAAATTCCACCATATAGTTGCAGAAGCTCACACCATAGCCGGGCAGGTACGTGAGGTATTTCGGGAATACAATCCGCGTTGCGCTTCGGCATCCGCCAAACACATGATTGCCCATTTTTACCACAGAATCTGGCACAATGATTTCCTGCAGCGAGGTGCAGCCGCTAAACGCTTCTTCCTCGATGGTCGTCACGCTGTCTGGAATCACAATTTCAGGCAGACCATAGCAATGCTTGAACGCCGCTGTGCCAATCGTCTCCATCGTATCCGGCAGGGTGACATTTGCAAGGGCTTTGCATTCCCTAAATACTTCGTTTGGCAGCCGCGTCAGATTGCCGATTTTGCCGACCGTCACCAGCGATCTGCATTCCTCAAACGCATTCTTGCCAAGGCTGGTGATGGATTCGAGGCTGACCACCGTTTCCAGCGTGCCGCAGTAGCTGAACGCCTTCTCCCCAATGCTGGTGACATTCGACAAATCAAGCGACTTCAGCGAAGTGCAGGCGATGAACGCTTCCCTTCCGATTTCTGCCGCAACACCATCCAAACCAAGCGTCTCCAGTTTGCGGCATTCTTCAAAGGCATTCGCGCCAATGTACGTCACATTCGGTGCTGCGCCGAACGTGGTCAGCGAAGTTGCATTCCGGAACGCTGAGTCGCCGATATACTCCAAGCTGGGCAGGTCGCCCACCGTCACCAGCGTCCGATTGGACAGACCGGATGCGCCAATCCTCCGCAAGCGCGGCAGATTCGCAACTTCCGGGATGTTCGCGCTGTCCAGTGCGCTCGCGCCGATTTCTTCCAGCATCGGCAAATCACGCAGTCCGGTCACTTTCGGGCAGCCGCCGAACGCATAGCCGCCGATAATGCGCAGGTGCTGCAAGCCATCCAGCGAAAGCACTAACTTCTGGTCGGATATAAACGCGCCGCCGCCGATTTCCTCTATCGCGTCCAGCGTGCCGATATTCACCAGTGCTCTGCAGTTTGAAAACGCGCAAGCGCCGATGCGCTTCATCCGCTCAAACGTGCCAATGTCCGTCAAATAGCCGCAGGAGTAGAACGAGTACTCGCCGATTTCCGTCACTGTTTCCGGCAGCTTCACGGTTTCAATATAGTAGCAGGATTGGAACACGCGGTCGGGAATGCGCGTCACTTTCGCCTGCCAGTCCACTTTCTTGATGCCGTCGCAGTCGCAGAACGCACCCTCGCCGACATTCAGCAGCTTTTCGCCAATCGTCACTTCTGTCAGTTTCTTGCACTGGCGGAAGGCGTACTCGCCGATTTCCGTCAGCGTGTCCGGCAGCAGCTCGGCGTTCCAGAGCGTACATTTGTCGAACGCGTAGCTGCCGACGCGCGTCAGGTTCGGCGGCAGGGCGCAGTTTTCCAGCTTCTTGCAGCCTGCAAAGGCAGAATCACCGATTTCCAGCAGCCCTTCCGGCACCGTGACCGTCACCAGTCCTTCGCAGTTCTCGAACATATGCGCCGAAATGCCCGTCAGCGACGCGGGCAGGGTGATTTCCGGCAGGCTGAGGCAGCGATAAAAAGCGCTCTCCCCCATTTCGGTGATGTTGTCGGACAGCTGCACCGTTTTCAAGCTCACGCAGCTGTCAAAGGCATGTGCGCCAATCTTGGTCACGCTCTCCGGAATCGTGATTTCCGTCAGATACCAGCAGTTTGCAAAAGCATAATCGCCGATTTCCGTCACGCCCTCCGGAATGCGGATTTCCCGCAGTTCCCCGTCGCCGTAAAACGCGTACTCCTCGATGCGGGAGACATTCGCCGGCAGGGTATACACCGTGCCTTCGGAGGATTGCACCGTCTCGGCAGCCGCCGCACCGCCGCCCAGTACCAGCAGCGTCAGCGCACCCGCCATTAGCTTCGTCGTTCTCATGAATTTCCACCCCTTCCTTCCATGATTATACGCCTTTCCACGAAAAAGTCAATTCTTTGGCGCAATTATTTACAATTGGCAAAAGTGAAAGAAGTACAATTGTACTTATGGAGTGTGTGTCTGTCAGTTTTCTTTCTATTCTATAACGGCGGATTCGTCATCCTGCCCCACTCGCTGTTGAAAATCCCCCGTAATTTTGCTATAATCATTCTCGGTATTTCTGCTGATTCAGGAGGACGCGGCATTGAGGCATGGCGGCAATGTTTGGGAAGGTCAGCCAGCGGATTGGCTGGACTTTTCCGCGAATCTGCGACCAGAGGGAACGCCCGCGTGGGTGATGGACACCATGCGTGCGGCGCTTTCGCAGGCGTGCTATTACCCTGACCGCGCGATGCGGGCGGCGCGTGCGGGGCTGGCGTTGTATCTCGGCGTGGACGAAAACTGCGTGCTGCCGACGGCGGGCGGCGCGGCGGCGA
>ERZ779865.986-NODE-986-length-22878-cov-6.776366_pt1 | contig 22878 bp, 25 predicted proteins | sample MGYA00433088_ERZ779865 | MGnify/ENA primary metagenome ERZ779865 (study PRJEB29588, sample SAMEA2151703) | human gut metagenome | biome: human gut; feature: human-associated habitat; material: faeces | place: Denmark | collected 2008/2010 ... | reverse complement strand
AATAATATATCTCTGTGATTGGAGAATTTTCGGGCGAACATGGGATTAAATAAACTGAATAGGAGTGTCTTTTATGCTAAACAACACAAAAGATATTTTGACTCTCAAGGATTTGCAGGAACTACTGCATATAGGAAAAAACACCGCTCTGCGATTGGTGCAGAGCGGTGAGATCGAGGCGTTCAGGGTGGGGAAGCAGTGGAGAATTTTACGAAATAGTATAGCCAAATATATCTACCATTCACTATGATAATCATTTGGCTCTATCCCAAAATTCGTGTAAACCACAAATGTGCATTAAGCGAAAATGGTAAGCTCTTGGTGCAATATGATGAATCCAGAGCTTATACATAGTAACACAAAACAGCAGTTCCGGCGCAGCGGTCAATCGGGTATGCGGTCGCCGTAGTATAGAGCGAGCTGAGGGTATATCTGTGCCCAGTCCTGCCGACGCCCTGTTCACTTTTTCGTGATATCCAGCATGGCAAGATAGAGCATCTTGAACAGGCTGTCATCTGTCGGGAAAACAGCCTTGGATTTAGTCACCTTACGCAGCTGCCGATTGAAGCCCTCTATGGCATTGGTCGTATAAATCAGCCGCCGAAGCTCCTCCGGGAACTTGAAATATGTGCTGAGATTTGCCCAGTTTTCTCTCCAGGATTTTGAGATCTTAGGATATTTCTTGTCCCAGATTTCAGCGAAATCGTCCAGGGCAGCAAGCGCTGACTGCTCGTCAACAGCCTGATAAACCCGCTTCAGATCTGCCATCAGAGCCTTTATATCCTTGTAATAAACGTATTTGCCGGAGTTTCTGAGCTGGTGAATTATACAATTCTGAATGTCAGTTTTCGGGAACACAGCCGCTATCGCCTCGCTGAACCCTGTGAGGTTATCTGTGCAGGCAATGAGAATATCCTCGACCTTTCGGTTTTTCAGATTATTCAGCACGGAAGCCCAGAATTTCGCGCTTTTATTCTCGCCGACCCACATTCCGAGCACAGATTTCCTGCCTTCGAGATTGACGCCTATCGCTATGTAAACAGCTTTTTTCACTATCTGACCTTCACTGCGAACGTGGTAATGTATTGCGTCCATGAACACTACCGCATACACGCTTTCAAGCGGTCTCTGCTGCCATTCCCGCGCCTCGGGAAGTATGTCGGTTATTCGGCTGACCGTTGTGTCCGAGATGTCCATGCCGTAAATGTCCTTAATATGAGCCTGTATATCCGATGTTGTCATTCCCTTGGCGTACATCGAGACTATCTTGCTTTCAATTGTTGTTGAAATGCTGGTTTGGTTTTTGGGTAGGATCCTCGGTTCAAACTCGCCGTTTCGGTCACGCGGGATATTGACGTCTATCTTTCCCGCGCTTGTTTTCAGGGTTTTCCGGCTATGACCGTTTCTGCTGTTTGTTGTTCCTGATTCGGTTCTGGCAGTATGGTCGTATCTCCCATAACCCAGTGTTTCTTCCAGCTCTGCGTCGAGACTGCCCTCCAGGAACTCCGCTATCGTTTCCTTGAACAGCCTCTGGATATCCTCCATCCCAGTAACATTCGCGTTGCTCAGCAGCTCCCGGATCAGCTTTCGTCTTGCCTCTTCCTCAGGTGTTCTTTTTCTGCCCATTTCTTTTTCCTCCATTCGTTTGCTTTTATTATACACTGTTTATGGAGTTTACACAAGATTTGGGGTGGACTCTTTTCAGTGCAAAACAAAAGCCCTACAAACGGCTTAATACAGCCATTTGCAGGACTTTGAAATGTGATGGAGCCGAGGGGAACTCTTCAACACCCATAAACTTTCGCCTTGATATTTTGGCTTTATAAAGCCATTTGTTCCGTATAAGTTTCCCAAAACCTAAAAGTCAGTTTATGGGAAGGTTTATCATAGATATATTATACAGCACAATGTCTGTTTTGTCAAGCAAGGTTGAGTATAATACAAGAATTTCTACAATTGGTGGTAAATATTGCTCTGACCAGGAAATCAAGCTATGATTCAATAGTCACCTAAAAGCAAGAAATCTGCCAGATGAATGATTTTTACGCCGTTAATATTTCCTCCGGCGAGGTCGTCAAGCGTTACTACATATTTGGGATAGTGATCCTTTATTTCAAGAAGGTTTGCTATCTCACGGTCGGACTGCTCCGGAAGATTCCTGCATACCTGGACGTACACCTTTTCGTCACGGCGGATGGCAACAAAATCAATTTCCTTCGTCTCGTTCTTGCCGACATAGACATCGTAGCCTTTCCTGCGCAGCTCAAAGAATACGATATTTTCGAGCATTGCGGCTACTGATCTCGGGTCGAAGCCCATTATGCAGTATTTCAGTGAGGAATCCGCAAGGTAAAATTTCTCCTGTGTTTTCAGCAAGGATTTCCCTTGCATATCGTAACGGGAACAGCGGTATATTATGAACGCCTTTTCCAGCCACTCCAGGTAGTTGTACACGGTTTCCACCGACAGGGAGCGCCCCTCGCTCTTCAGAAACTTCACTATTGCGTTAGCCGAAAAGGTCTTTCCGACGTTTTCAACTATGAATCTGGCAACACGGTTGAACAACTCCTGATTGGTTATGTTATGTCGCCGGGCAATATCATTCGTTACAACGGAGGTGTATATTCCTTCCACTATCTGATAGGAGGAATGGTCGTCGAAATTCCCGAGTGCTACTATCGGAAATCCGCCTTTTCTGATGTATTCGTTCAGGAGTTCATTTTTCGTGAATTCGCTGTCCTTATGGAACTCCATATATTCAGCGAAAGACAGCGTATAAACCGGGATTGAGATGTACCGCCCGGTCAGGTAAGTGGATATCTCGCCGGACATTAGTTTCGAGTTGGAGCCGGTCACATAGATGTCCACGTTCATGTCCTCCAGCAGGGTGTTGACTGCCTTTTCCCAGCCGGTGACTTCCTGCACTTCGTCAAGTAGAAGATAGTACTTCCCTTGACCACTCATCTGTGACTTTATTTCATCGAACATTTCCTGCGCAGTCATGGAGCGGTTGAGAGTTTCAGCGGTGTAGCGTACGGAAATTATGTTGCTTTCAGAAACTCCGCTTTCCATCAGATCGTTCTTCAGCATTTCAAGGATCGTGGATTTACCGCAGCGTCTTATTCCTGCAAGTATTTTGACCAGCGGTATGTCGCGGTATTTCCTGAGGGTTTTAAGATATATGGGTCGGATTATCATGTTATCGCCTCCTATACTTATTATATCCAAAAAGGTCTGAAAAATCAAGAGTTTTTTCTTTAAATTAGCAAGAACTATTCAAAAAGTGATAATTATATAGGCACTGGCAAAAAATGCAATTGACAGAAATGACGATGTTTTATGCCTTTTAACTCTAAATTGCCAATATTCCGTTGGCAGCTTCCAAAGATGTTTTGTGGTTTACACAGATTTTTGGGGAGAACCATTCTGGCTGACAGATCTCATCTGGCAGCTTGATTCAGTGCGCCCTGGCAAGCCTGATAGGTAATTCACACGAATTTCACAGCATGTCACCCTTTTTATGGCAATGGGCATTAATTGCGCGGTGTTGCCTTAATTCTTTTTCGAGTTCTTTTCTGGTGTTTATCTTACTAATCAGTTCTTCGGCGTCGTCCTGCGGAACATAGATTTCCTTTCTTTTGCCGTCAATGCTGACACGGTGATAATAATAGACTTTTCCCTTGATTTTCTTTGTGGATACAGTTCCGGACTGAAGAGAATCTATCTGTCTTTTCAGTTCGTCTATACGTTCCTAAATTTCGTTTTGAACCACTGCTATTCACCTTCCGGTATCATTATACCCTGTTATACCCATTTCGCCAGGCGTAGGTGGGTATAACGCAATAATCTTTCGGCTGAAATTCGATGTAGTCTTATTCTAGCCGAAAATCAAAACCACAAGGAATAGTCACCGAATTATGTTTTGCTGGGTTTCATAGCATTCAAAAAATTCGCAAGAGCCATTTGTTCCTTGTCATTTAACCGCGTCAAAGCACTCATCAGATAAGGATTGATCTCGCTATCATCTTCACGGAAGAATTCCTCCAGGGTGACGCCGAGTGCGTCACAGAAATATGATAGCGTTTCAACAGTGGGATTACGCAGTCCAAGCTCTATTTCACGCAGGTGGCTCTGAGAAATTCCCGCCATATTCGCAAGCTTGTTCGTGGTAAGCCCCTTTTGTTCTCTCAGATAGATTATTCTGGACGCAACATTCATGCCATTCACCTCTCCTTGTAGTATAATTATAAAGTATATAGTGATAATTTATTACTTTTATATAGTTGACAAGTTACATTTATTGTGATATAATTTTAACTGCATAGAGATAAATATCGAAATTTGCAAATGGTGAGGATGGAAAACATGAAGAAAAAGAAAGAACTTTTGATAACTTTAGCAGGAGCGGCTGTATTAGGTGGGATTATCGGAGCAATGTCCGGATGCAGCAATTCATATCGGGTAAGAACAGATCCCGAAATCATAGGGAGTTTTTATGAAATGGGCGGAAACGGCAGCTGCCTTTCATGCTTAGGCTGCGTCAGCAAATCGTCTGCGGCTGACTGCTGCGGAAATGTTGAGTACTCATACAACGGTTTTACAGATTGCTTCGGACTGACGGTAGATGACGACACAACGGCAGATGATATTTATATGTCATACTACATATGCAACGGAATGTACTGCGTTAATATGCCGGTTGAATCGGGTGACAGCGTAGTTCCCGTGTACGGCTGCTACACAGCTCACTGATATGCTTCCGATAATTCATATCGTACTGCCGATGTATGCAGTCTGCTGCGCTCTTGGTGTTATCGCAGCAGCAATATTGCTGATAAGCCGTGTCAAGAAATATGGAGTACCCCCGATTCATGCCATACAGGTTTGTATTTTTGCTGCTATCGGAACGGTTATTGGGAGTAAGCTGTTGTTTTTGCTGACTCAGCTTGATACGATAATCCCTGAGTTTTCTTTTGGACTGCTGATAGGACGTTTCATAAACAGCGGATTTGTATTTTACGGCGGATTGTTTGGTGCACTTGCGGGTGTAAAGATCTATTCCGCTGTAAGAAAATATGACAGTCTGATGCTGTTTAATATGCTCGTCCCGTGTTTCCTGATGTTCCACGCATTTGGGAGAGTGGGGTGCTTTATGTCGGGGTGTTGCTACGGCATTGAGTGTCCGTTTGGATTTGAAATGCTCATAAGTCCCGGTGTAACACGTTTTCCGGTTCAGCTTGCAGAGAGTGTCTGCGATATCCTTATCCTCGTTGCAGTGCTGATTATCGAAAATAAAAAGGGAACGCAGACCGATATTTTGCGTATTTACATGGTGTCGTATGCCGTGTGCCGATTCCTGCTGGAATTTTTGCGTGGAGATGAGATACGAGGACATTTTCTGTGCTTTTCTACGTCACAGTGGATAGTGCTAGGAGTAATTGTTTTCTATCTTGTAAGAGCTATAATGCACTCCACAAGAACGAAACAAGAGGTGAGCGACCAATGATAGAATATGTCATGCGGATAATCCAGAATGTCTTTAACAATGTAAATACGGCGGCTGAAACCCCGCTCGGCGAAACTGTTGTTTCCATCATCGTCATAATTGTAGTAGGCATTATAGTCTGCATAATAGCAAGCGGAATCGGAATGATCGTTGCGTCGATTTTTAAGGGAATCCGGATAAATCTTGCGGGAATGCTCGCAGCGGTTATCGCAGAATTTGTCCTGATGGGTTCCGTGCCGGAAAAGGGATTGATCGAATACCTTATTGGTGGCTTGATAATACTTGCCGGGCTTGTCGGCTGCGGAATGACGCTGATTATAGGCAAGGAATACGGCTGGGGAAAATGCTCAAAGAAGCAGACGGGCGGCTATGCGTATTACTATGCCGCATTCATGCTGAGCCTGTTTGCGGTATCTCCGACGTGGTACGGAATGCTTCCGGGGAACGTCAATAAATGGTGTATATATGTGCCGCTCTTTTTGTCCGGAATGGTTGCCTGTGGTGAGCTTTTCGGCTCGTTCAGCGAGGAGGAACAGCAATGACGTTTTATGAACTTCTGAATGTAAGCCGTGACTCTTCCTCTGAGGAAATTGAACTTGCCTTTTCGGTACGCCTTGCAGAATTCAGCCGTGAAGCCGCTTCGGGGTCAGAGGGAGCCGCTAAAAAAATCTCCGACCTGAAATACGCCAGGAAAATACTTACGGATCCCAAACTGCGAGCGGAATACGACAAAGCGCTGACGGCGGACGAAAATCTGAATGCTTCCCCGGTAAATCTCCGGAAATCGCCGAGAGTTTCCCTCACAAAGCCGGAAATCCCAGAAGAGGTATTCCCTGAGCCGGAGGTTCCGCAGGAAAAGCCAGAACCTGTGCAAACTGAAGCTCCTCAGCCTGAGCAGATTGAAACGCATGATGAAAGCCCAAGCGTTTCGGCAGGAGCTTATTTTATTACAAATGCAATAGCACTTGCCGTGTTTATTGTGTTGATAATCATTGTATCAAATTCAGTATAACAGGAGGAAAAAGCAATGAAAAGACTGATGTGCGCCGCAATGGCAGGAATAACGGCTCTGACGAGTATTGTAATGACTGTACCGGCAGCGGCAGAAGAAAAAACAAACAGGTATGGTGATTTTGAATACAAGATCAATGGTTCGGAGGTCGCTATCACGAAATATGTTGGTGATGAAAGTAGTGTATATATTCCGGATTATATTGATGGTAGGAAAGTAACAGAAATAGGGGAAGGTGCTTTTGCGCTGCTTGATGAACATAACGAAGCCATTGAAAATGAGAAGCTAACACATGTTAGATTGCCAGCATATCTTGAATCGATTGGCAGAGAAGCTTTTTATCATACGACAAGCCTTGAAAGTATTGTGCTTCCGGCTTCGTTGAAAGAAGTTGGTTATTTTGCTTTTGAGGGGTCCGGTATAAGTGAGTTAGTTATCGGCAGTGATCTTATATTGGCTGACAATAGTTTTACAAAATGTGTGAATTTATCAACGGTAAGCCTTTATCCAAATACAACTTCGTATATTAATTATTACCATGGTACACCATTTAGGAGTACAACAGGTATGTCAGATGTATATTATCTGGGTAATGGAAAAGAGTCAGATTTTGTTGGTTATTTTGCGGTAGGTTATTCAAGTACGATTGGAGATGCTAATTTTTATGCATTTAATGAATTTGAATATTATGGAGTATCCGTACAAAAATTCGACCCTCACGACACCCATGCCTTGGTAACATTCAACACCAACGGCGGTGATACTGCAAATACGCAGATATATGCTCTCAAGGGACAGATGGTATCCGAAGCGATCCCTCCCGAGAAAAAGGACTGTGAATTTGTAGGCTGGTACGACAATAAAGCCTGCACTGGTGAGCCGTGGGACTTCACCACCGACAGAGTTTCCAGTGATATGACGCTGTATGCGAAGTTCATTCCGGCGCAGTATACCATAACATTTGACCCCCAGGGAGGAACCTGTGATACCAAGAGCGGTGAATACTCCTTTGGTCAGGGCGTTGGTAATCTTCCTACCCCGACCAAAACGAACTATACGTTTCTTGGCTGGTATTCACGTCCGGAATGCGGAGGAACCAAATATACTGCAACAACTCCCATGCCGAGAACAAATATAACTCTGTATGCAGGCTGGCTCCAGAACGGAAAGAGCCTTGTCGTAAATTACAACGCAAACGGCGGAAAATGCGACAAAGAAAAGTCGCTGGTTCCTTTCAACGGAACTATCACTGATCTTCCTACTCCAAAGATGGAGGGTTATAGGTTCCTGGGCTGGTTTGACGAATCCGGAAAGCAGTACACTTCCTCTACCAAAGTTACAGACGATAACCTTGCGCTCACTGCCAAGTGGGAAGTACAGGGACTTTCAATAACTTTTGATGCAAACGGCGGCAGCTGTGACAAAACTGAAATGAAAGTGACTTACGGCAAGAAAGCAGGAAAGCTTCCTGAGCCTACAAGGGACGGATATTCATTCCTCGGCTGGTACTACACCAGAAATAGCCAGGAATACGAACTCACAAGCGATATAACTATCACTTCATCAATATCAGCATATGCAAAATGGGATGCTTTTGAATACATGATACTCCTTGACGCAAGGAGCGGAAAATGCGACGAGGAAAGTGTATTCGCATATTGTGGTGAAAAGATCGGCGATATTCCTACTCCGACAAGAAAGGGCTATTACTTTGGCGGCTGGTACACCAAGCCGGGCGGCAAGGGAACGCTGTATACAGATAAGTCCCTCATGCCCAGCAAGGATTTCACATTGTATGCAAAGTGGACGAAGATAAGCGGATATGCGTCAAAGGTGACTCTCAATTCCACAAAGGCAACGCTTGGCGTAGGACAGAAACTTACTCTCAAGCCCGTAACCACGCCGCAGTATACGCTGGATAAATTTACATGGACTTCAAGCAATCCTAAAGTTTGCTCCGTGAATGCCAACGGTCAGATAACCGCGCTCAAAAAGGGCACGGCTACAATTACAGTAAAGACGACAAAGGGCAAGACGGCTACCTGCAAGGTGACGGTAAAATCTCCGGCTACGTCAATAAAGCTCAACTATACCAAGCGTACCGTATCAGCAGGTCAGGAGATTATTGTTAAGGCTACTGTAAAGGGATACGGCAATTATCACAGTTAAAACATACAATGGAAAGACTGCAAGCCTTACATTGACGATCAAGTAATATCAAACCTGCTCCGTCAAATCGAAATGGCGGGGCAGGTTTAATAAAAGGAAGGAATATTGTAATGAAACGAAAACTGATACCTTTTTTCTTGTCGGCAGCTGTCCTGCTGACTTCGTGTTCATCTTCTGGAAATAAGACCACAGATGGTTCAACAACTGCATCTGATGTGTCTCAGACCGTTTCTGGGTCAAATCAAGCAGAAAGCGTTTCTTCGGCAGAGGAAACTGAACAGGCAGATGGTCTAACCAAAACACTACAGATATATGATGGTATTGATATCATAAAGGAATATGATATCACGCCGGAATCTCCGTTGTGGTTTATCGGCGAAAAGCTCACAACTGTTGCGGAAATGATAGACGAAGAACCGGAGATCAGCGATTTCTATGCAGGTGGAATGGGCTGGGCGCTTGAATATAACGATTTTTTACTGTTCAGTTCTGATATGGAGTATGACTATGCACGTGTGACTACAGTTTCTCCACATACCGGGTGCGAACTTTTTGGCGGGTATCGCATGGGTTATCTGAGACTGAGCGAGCTGAAAGATCTTCTTGGAAATTATGATGTGGAGCAGAACCTCGCAAGTGGTTATTATGTCCTGGCAAGCGAATTCAGGTTCAGGGAAGATCCGCAGAATTATTACAGCATGGTGTTTTCTTTTGAAAATGGATATGACACGGAACGCTGTACTATGCTGACAACATACGTTTCCAGTGAGCCGGTAGCATCGACTTCCGGGAATTATTATGATGACGGTGGATATGACGATTACTACGATGACAGCTATTATGACGATTACGATTATCCTGCCGCAACTGAACCTACGTCAGGTCCGTATGATGAAGTTATTCAGAATCTTCATGACAGAAGCGATGCAAGGTCTGTGATGTATAATTTCTACAGCTGCATTGATAACCATGATACAGATGGGGCATTAGCCTGCACCACACAAACAGATGACGCCCTGACTTACTCTATCCAATGCGCAGCTGATCCAGAAGCATTTTATGACACTGTCCCTGATGAAACTATCAAGCTCCTTCTCAAGGAAGTAATAATGCCGATGGAAGACGATTATGATTCCTACTATGAGATTGGTGATGTTGGGGCGGCAGATCAGATGGCAACCGCACATATCACAACAAATAACATTTCGTATTATGAAGCATTTAAGGCAATTGCCTGGGCTATGAAAGACCTTACAGATTATGAACTTGAACAGTATGCAAATGAATTCGCAGATTCATATTCGGGAGGTCCGGAACCTACCTCTGATGATTTCACGCTGTTTGTGCTGAAAAAGCTGGCGCAAAAGGTAAGCCGCTCAACTGTCGTTCTTGGTAAATGCTTTGCTTATGATATTTATCTTGAAAAGATAAATGGTGAATGGTATGTTTCCGGATTCAGTGATAATACAGATTTCATTGACATGTATCTTGGATGCTTTAGTGATTTGGCTCAGAACATGAATTATATTTCAAGCCTGTTTACCAGTTGATTTGTAGATTCAAAGCAATCTTCTGATATATGTCATTACGCATTCTTGGGGTATCCTCCACTGATTTCCTACCCTGAACGCCTCAATTTCACCGCTCTGCACCAACCGCAGAGCGGTGTTTTTTCCTATGTGCAAAAGTTTCTGCAACTCTTTTAGCGTCAGTATATCTTTCGTATTTTTAAGCATTATAACACGCTCCTATTCGGTTTATTTAATCCCATGTTCGCCCGCAAAGCCGCTCCCCACAAAGGTATATTATACCGTTGTGAGGAGGTGATCCGATGAAGGAATAAACGCACAGACGCTCGCAGCGATAGCCGAAGCCAGCATACTGGTTATATCCGGCATAATCGGTTTAGCTACCGAGCGCCGCAAGGACGAGAAGCGTAGTCAGCTTCAGCAGAAAATCGACGACGCAGAACGTGAAATGAAACGCCTCGACAGCACGGATTTCCGGCTGAAGAAGTAGTTTATTACGGTTTATTCTGCACCGATTTTCTGTGTAAAAATGAATCCCCGCAGTTGTGATGTAAATTCACGGCTGTGGGGATTTTGTTTTACCTTAAAATCGCATAACAGAGCCACTTAGGAGGTGTACAAATGTTTGAAAATCAACGCTACTGCACAAAAGGAATAACAGAAAATGTTCCATTACTGACGCAGATAATCATCTGGGGGCTTATCGATTCAATGAAGATATCAGAAAAGGATTATTTGCAGGTGTTCAAGCTCACGGCAGAAAACAAAATGCAGCACATAGTCCATTCGCAGGAACAGCCACCGTATGAAAAAATGCACGAATTCCGTACAGATTCGCCGGTCACTGCGAAGATTTATGTGATCGACGACGAAACCCACACAACAATGCTTTTGGCAGAAGAATATTAAGGAGAAATCATGGAAGAGAAAATTGAATTACAGCACCTTGTCTGCAATTGCTGCGGCGAGGACATCGGAAACGATGATTATTATGAGTTCAACGGAAGTATCCTGTGTAACCTGTGTTTTCACAGTGAAACAGTTGAATGCTCACATTGCGGCGACAGAATCTGGGCGGACGATAATGCAGGCACTGACAGCATGCCGCTCTGCAATTCGTGCTACGACGATTACTACACGACCTGCGAATGCTGCGGGCGCATTATCCACCGCGACTACGCTAACTACGACGATGACGACGATTACGCCTATTGTGACCGTTGTTACGAGGAACGTCAGAACAGCTCCATTCACGAGTACAACTACAAACCCGAACCGATATTTTACGGTGACAGCAAGCGTTATTTCGGCGTGGAACTTGAAATCGACGAGGGCGGCAAAACCAGCGACAACGCTGATACGCTTTTGGGTATCGGCAACCGGGTTGCGGAGCACATCTATATTAAGTCAGACGGAAGTCTGAACGACGGTATGGAGATAGTGACTCACCCGATGTCCCTGAAATACCACAAGGATAAAATGCCTTGGGAAGGGATTATGAAATCCGCTATCCATATGGATTACCGCAGTCACAAAACCTCGACTTGTGGATTACACGTTCACGTCAATAGAACAGCCTTCGGCAGTACCCGGGAAGCACAGGACGAGTGCATATCCCGGGTGCTTTATTTCGTGGAGCACCATTGGCTGGAGCTGCTGAAATTCAGCCGCAGGACGGAGTACCAGATGAACCGCTGGGCTGCGAGATACGGCTACAAGAACAGTCCAAAAGAGATTCTGGAGGACGCCAAGAAAGGTTGCAATGGCAGATATGCTTGCGTAAATATCACGAATTATCATACGATTGAATTTCGTATGTTCCGTGGCACGCTCAAGTACAATACGCTGATTGCAACGCTGGAGCTTGTGGATAAAATCTGCGAGCTTGCAACAGATCTGACCGACACAGAACTGAAATCCGTAAGCTGGTCTGACTTTGTAGGTTCACTGGACGACAGCACCGAACCAGAACTCATCACATACCTAAAAGAGCGCCAGCTCTACATAAACACACCGATTACCAGTGAGGAGGACGATTAACATGTGTGCAATTTTCGGCTTGATAGACTACAATCACACACTTAATGCGAAGCAGCGGGAGAAGCTGCTTCGTGTTCTTTCTGAAGAATGCGAGGAGCGAGGAACTGACGCAACTGGCTATGCCTTTAACCACAATGGCAAGCTGACGATATTCAAGCGTCCGTTCGCCGCTCACAAAGTGCACCTGCGCTTGCACGAAGATTCCAATGTAGTCATGGGACATACTAGAATGGCTACTCAGGGTAACAAGCTCGACAACCGCAATAATCACCCGTTCCCCGGAATAGTAAACGGAATGCATTTTGCCCTGGCACATAACGGCGTGCTTCACAATGATGGCAGACTTCGCAAGCAGATGTCGCTACCAAGTACGCCTGTCAAGACAGATAGCTACATAGCAGTTCAGCTCCTGGAACAGCAGAAATCCCTCGACATACAGTCCATTTCCGAAATGGCTGAGCTTGTCGAGGGTTCTTTTGTGTTCACCGTGCTTGATGATAAGAGTAACCTCTACTTCGTCAAGGGCGATAATCCGCTTGCACTCTATCATTATGAAACTTGTGGGCTGTACATCTACGCCAGTACAGAAGCAATTCTTGACCGAGCACTTGCACGTCTCGGAATTATCAGTATTGAGCACCAGAAAATTAATACGTCCTGCGGTGATATTCTGAAAATCGACAGTACCGGATCCCTGGAAAAGGGAATGTTCGATACCACAAATCTGATGATGTATGATTACCGCTATTTTCGCCGCGACTGGTGGAATGTCCCAGAATCATGCGAGAGCGAACCGCAGGACGTACGGCAGCTCAAAGATTTTGCTTGCAGTATTGGTGTTTCAAGAGAAGATATTGACCTTCTCCTGAGTTACGGCTATTTCGTAGAGGAAATTGAAGAAATGCTGTACCAGCCCGGAGTTATCGAAGAAGCAATGTGCGAAATTCTGAACGAGTGTGCATACGACTACTGCGGTGAATTCTGAGCGTTCGGAAATCTCACCCACATTGCGGACATATCCGGAAAGCGCCGAACCGACATTTGCGAACGCAGAATCACGGTGTTTTCCGGTTTCCGCAAAAGTATACTTTATCGAACGGAGGAATCATGGGAAGAACATACGGTTACGCCCGGGTTTCAAGCACGGAGCAGAATCTCGACCGGCAGATCGAGGCGCTTCTGGAATACGGCGTTGAGGAGCGTGATATCGTTACGGACAAACAGTCCGGCAAGGATTTTCAGCGCAAGGGCTACTTTGCTTTGAAAAACCAGATGCTCCGACCCGGCGATACGCTCGTCATCAAGGAGATGGACAGGCTTGGCAGGGATTACGGTGCGATCAAAGACGAGTGGCTCGACATTCAGCACATGGGCGTGGATATCGTGATAATCGACACGCCCATTCTGAACACGAAAGAGAAATCCGACCTTGAAAAGAATCTGATTTGCAGCATTGTCTTTGAACTGCTGGCTTACACCGCCGAAAAGGAACGTCGCAAAATCCGCATACGCCAGTCCGAGGGGATTCGGCTTGCGCTCGACAAGGGCGTGAAATTCGGCAGACCCGAAACAACGCTCCCCGACAATTACGCCGAAGTGATTGACCTGTGGCAGTCCGGCAGAATTACAGCTGTGGAAGCTATGAAGCGCCTTGACATGAAGAAAACCACATTCTATAAGCTGGCTCGCAGGCTGACGAACAAATGATTATCAGCGGTGCGAGCCGCTTTTATATAGATCAACCGGTGCTTCGTTTGTGGAGCACCGGTTTTTTTGATATATTATTTCGCAAGCTCCTTGTAAGCTTCAAGATTTTTTTCGATCAGCCTGCAGGAGATTGCCTCAACATCGTCATCGGGAGCGGTCTGTAACTTTTCTGCCTCGGGAAATTCCATAATGATGTAGCGCGGAACATTGTTCTTCAGAATAATCGCAGAGCCGTTTTCGTCAACTATCCGTGCTACTCTGGAAAAGTTCTGGTTCGCCTCAGTTATGGAAACAAGGGTGTTTGTATTTACTGTCATGGTTCATTCCTCCTTTGAAATCTTTCCTGATACTATTATACCACATTTATAGGAGAAATTCAACCTATTCTAATTAATTCTATGCTTTAATTGTATTTGTGCATGACCTTTCCTTTCTGCCTTTCCCTTATATTATAGTGAAAAATAAGGGAAAGGTCAATGGGCTAAGGGAATATATTCATTTCCGAATCTTCATTATTCCTTGTCGCTTTCCTCGCTTTTCCTGATGTACTCATTCAGTGCGGCTTCTGTTATCTTCCAACGCTTCCCTGTGCGGAATGCTTTAATCTTCTTCTCCGCTACCAGCTTGTACGCCTGGTTTCTTCCTATGCGGAGCCTATCTTGCAATTCGTCTATTGTCAGGATTTTTTCATCCACGGCTTTCGCCCCCTCGCCAAAATATATTTACAAAAATGTTTGCGCCGGCGACAGAAAATAAGATTATATAATTCACAAACAGTTTAGTAAATATCAGAAAGGAGTTATTAGGTGTTAATATTGTACTCTATTTGTAACTATGGTAAATAGCGTTGTAATGGGATTTATCGGTATTAATCTGAATACAAAAACCGTAATAACCATATGCAACTATAACCATACGCAACTATAACTGTTAGGGGGAACTATGAACTATTCAATTCACACCATTGGGTTAAGAAAGACTTTCAAAAATCACATCGAATATCACCGGGCTGAAAAAGAATTATTCAGCAAAGCCAGAGGCAGGTTTGGCGTGGAAACTAACACGAAAGGAAACGAGCATTATGCGTTCGTTTTCCAGGGCAAGGGAATCCGGGTAATTCTTAAGAAAACAAAAATCAGCGGATACTATGATTTTATCCTCAGCCTGAACGACCTGCTTGGAACAGAGGATAAATCCCGGCTTATCGACCCATGCAATCTTAATGAAGCGCTTGATATTGCTGAAAGTATGCTGGTTCGTGAGTTCGGCGAAGATTACGCTGTCAATGCGCTTGAACTGTACCGTGTTGACCAGTGCATAAATGTTGACGTAGGTTCAGCAGACAACGTCAGCGAATACATAAGTCTGATGTACCGCAGCGAGATGAAAAAGGGCTACGAGGTTTTAATAGATGATTCTCCGGATTTCGATTCCACCAGCAGTTTCACCGTCAGAAACAAAACCGAGGGACTGGAGGTCAGCTTCTACGATAAAAAGAAAGAGCTTGCCCAGCGGGACTGCGATTTGGAAATCGCCGAGGGAACTTTGCGCGTTGAGCTGCGCATTCTGAGAAGAAAGTCGCTTGAAAAACAGACGCCCGGCTGCAATACCAACCGGGAACGGGTAGCTTACTGCATGGCAGATAGTCGGGAAAAGATACTTGATATGGCGCACAGCCTGCTGCTGGACGCCGATTATTATCCGTATAAGAAAGCCTGCGCTAAGGTCAGGGCAAAGGTCAGAAACAAGAAGCTGAGAAGCCGTATGCTGGATATGCTCCGACTGGTAAGGAAGAAATCCAGCGTGAGAAAGGCAAAGGAAAAGTTGTTTGAGCTTCACCCTAAGCTCAGGCATGATTACTACAATAAGATGATCAAGGAGTTTGAGAGCATAGGTGTGAATGTCGTTACGCTTGATAAGGACAGTGGAATTAATCAACTTCCAAGCCTATTTGCATTTTTAAAATAGTAAAGGATTTATTTGAACAATTTTCTGTTCTTTTGTCATAATTTTTTTGATGATGTCATATAATGTGATGAGCAGACATGCAATCTAAAGAAAATAGCGCAGAATTATTACTGCACTATAAATTCGAAATTGATAGTAACACAAATTTGCTATTATTAAGGCGTTTTAGTGAAATTGTCAATATCATTTTTTTAGAGATTATAATAATCAATTAAACAAAATAGTTATTTTTGCTTGTTATAATGGCATTCTGCTATTCATATATTACAGGTCGGAAATATGATTTTCTAAAGCTGACCTATAAAAACCTATATCAAGTACATATAAAGAGCTTGAGCATGGTTTGAAAAATTGGCAAATATGCCTGCCGGACATAGACGTGCGTCACTATGTTCAGGTATCCGTAACGGCGCACTTATTAAGGAGGTCAAAAATGACAATACCAACCGAGACAGCGACACCCATCCTTGGAATGACACCGGGGTTAAGTCAGGAACATTTTCTGTCTGACCAACAGTCAGAAACATTAGTAAAGAAGTACAAGAAACTCAAGAGACGCAACCAGAAGTTAAAAGAGGAAATAGAGATTGTCCGGAAGCAGAACGCAGAGCTCATCAAGATCAATGAGAAGGCGAATGCCAATAAGCTCGTCTGGAAGACTATCTCCAATTCCGCTCCCAAGTTGCTTCAGCTTTTAAGCGATGTTTTTAATGCTAATCACAGCAAAAAAATGCTCGAAAAAAATATGAGCATGAAAAAGCATAATAAGCATAAGAAAAAGCACAAGAAGAACTGAAGTAATTCTGCACTCCAAGTGTAGAAGATAATGTTTGTCAGTTCGTTCGTTAACTCGGACAAAGACCGTATATCTGCTGTAATAACGGCAGATATACATATACCGTCCGCAAACAAACGAACGAGCGAACGCAGAAAGGACGAATAACACACGATGCAATACCTGATGAAGATTGCCATGGAAATCCAGATGTGTTACAAGACATACAACGTCGATATATGCCTTGTTCCACACTCGTGTAGATCTGGCAGTATTATATTTTTCGTTCAAATACAGGGAGGAACCACGATCAGTAACTTAATGCTGCGTGCAGAAGAGGTAAAAGCGATTCTGCATATCCCCTACTTTATTATAGTACAGCAGGAGCAGACATTTTTCCTGCTGATAGCTGACAAAAATACCAGGACTATCGACCTGACTGAAATGATGGCTCCAGAGTATCTTGATCAGGTATCTCCGCAGATGAAACTACCTATTGCAGTTGGGTGCAACATCTTCCGGGAGATGGATTATGAGGACCTTGCCAAGTTTCAGCACACAGCATACACCGGCTCAACCGGTTCTGGCAAAAGCGTTGGCTTGCAGTGCCTTATCATGAGCCTGGCAAGCTTCCGGTCTGCCGCAGAAGTTAATTTGCTGATTATTGACGCTGGTGGAAGGTCGCTTTGGTGTTTTGACGGATTACCTCATCTATCCTATCCGATAGTTAAGGATATAGAGAACGGTATGTATGTGCTGAAGCACCTTGTTGCTGAGATGGAACGCCGTCTCAAATTAAGCAATGAGGAACTGGAGGCGCTCCCAACAATCGTATGCGTTTTTGATGAATTCGTTTCTTTTCTTGACAATCAGGACAAAAAGGAAATGAAAGCATGCAAAGATCTGCTCAATAACATCTTACGGCGTGCAAGAAAGGTCAGAATTTATTTGGTACTTGCCACACAGAGCCCTAAACAGGAGTACCTGGACGGCATTGACCTGAATAACATAACAACCAGAGTTGCATTCCGTAATATGTCAAAAGCCAATTCAACAAGCGCTCTTGGCTGTGTTGGCGCTGAAAATCTAATGGGAAAGGGGGACATGCTTATAGAGACAACGGACTATCCAGCTCCTCTTCGTTTGCAGGGAGCTTATATTGATGAAGCCCAGATCAAGGAACTGGTAGCGCAGCTTGCAAACGAGCAATGCGATCTGACAAACAAATTCACTATTCCGGAAATGGAGAAAACCTACGCTGATTCGGGAATTATAGTGCGTAGATCTGCGAATACAGACATCAACGACCCAAAAGCTGCCAAGTTTTTGCTTTGGACGCTTGCCCAGACTGAGGTGTCTGTAAATAAAAGCCAGCAAGAACTTGGACTTAGCAGAAATGATTCTGAGAAATATATCGCAATGATGTGTGAGCAGAAATTCATTTCTGAAAAGAATTCTAACCAGCCCAGGAAAGTCATTCCACAGTCCATGGCCGATTTTACAGAGGAACAAATGAAATTCCTTGCGAAATATGGCTGCACTAAAGAGAAGCTTGCTAAGCTGTATCAATAGCACTACTGCCAATTCCTGTCAGCGTATAATTCCCCGCGCTCCGGTGCGGGACGACCTGCCCATCGCCGAAAGGCACCAGTGGAGCAGTTCAGGGCATGATGCACAGTCGTTATGTCCGTTGCCGGTCAGTCCAAAATGTCGTGATTGAACACAAATTACATCGGAGGCAATCAACGCATATACATTGTATGTACGTTCTCCTTGATTATATATTATTCCCCTGTACACCGGAACAGGCATAGGGTGTTAAAGGGAAATGCTGATTAAATCAAATTCGCCACGCTCAAACCCGCATACTCACGCGGCTGAATTTGATACGCTACGCTTTAATCAGCATATCCCTGGGAAACGCTTTTACTTTAAGCGTATCCTTTTCACGGCGCGATCCATGACAGGAGGAACTGACAATGACAATTTTAATTCATAAACCGGAAGACAAGGAAACTTTCGTTAAGGAATTTTCCGAGGGCGTTGCAGAGCTTGTTTGGAGGGACAGCACAAAACGCTCTGACAACAGCAAGAAAGATACTGAACTGAGGAGAAACACCATTGAGCATCGCAATTTACAGTCGTAAATCAAAGTTTACGGGTAAGGGCGATTCCATCGACAATCAGATTGAGCTGTGTCGTGAATATGTAAGGTTTCATTTTCCTAAAGCAGATCCATCTGAAATTATGACATTTGAAGATGAGGGCTTCTCGGGCAAAACGCTTGACCGCCCTCAGTTTCAAAAGCTCATGCAGATGCAGGAGTCCAAGCCCTTCGATGCCTTAGTGGTGTATCGACTTGACAGAGTAAGCCGCAATGTCGGTGATTTTGCCAAGCTGATTGAAAAGCTGAACCGCAGCGGAACGGCCTTTGTCAGTATCAAGGAACAATTTGACACGACGACTTCAATGGGCAGAGCCATGATGAATGTGTCGGCCGTATTTGCACAGCTGGAGCGTGAAACTATCGCAGAGCGTGTACGGGATAATATGTACCTTATGGCTAAGGACAGCTGCTGGACAGGCGGTACAACTCCTTTGGGGTATGTATCTGAAAAGGTGGAATACAACGATGGAGGGAAAATCCGCTCGTATTTCAGGCTTTCGGTTCAGAAAAGTGAAGCAGCAATAGTGCAGTTGATCTTCTCCGAGTATCTCAGGACTCACAGCTGCCGTGCCGTTGAATATTACCTGCTGGAGCAGGGATTTCGTACAAGGAGGGGTGTTCTGTTTGATGATGTTGCAGTGCGCCGAATATTAACCAATCCTGTTTACTGCGCAGTTGACGATGTGAGCATAGCATTCTTTCAGGAAAGGAAGTGCGATGTAGTTGCAACAAAGGGAGAAATCGGTGACGTTGGCTTTATGCCATACAACCGCACAAATCAGCTTCGTGCGCCTCAGCCAATGGACAAGTGGCTTGTCAGCGCCGGCGCGCATAAGCCTCTTATCAGCAGTAGTGACTGGATAAGAGCCCAGAAGATCCTTGAGGGAAATTCCGGAGAGTATTTCAGGTATGCAAACCGGAATAAAACCAAATATAAGCCGATATCGCTGCTGACTGGAGTTATATTCTGTTCCTGCGGAGCACCTATGCGTCCCAAAAGGTATACTACAGGAGGTGATTCATTTTCATATATCTGTACCCAAAGGGAACGCAGTCGGAATAAGCTCTGTTCAATACATAACTGCATCGGAAAGGAGGCAGATGCAGCCATACGCGAACTTATCCTGACAGCTGACGCAGACGAGAATATCATATCACGGCATATTAAAAAACTTCGCAAAAGCGAAGGTCAGGTTCAGAGCTACCGTGAAGATCTCTCCAGAAACATCAGCAAAACGATATCGGACAAGCAAAAGCAGGCGAACAATCTCACGTTATCCCTTGCATCCGGAAATCTTGACGGAGCGGCACTTGAATATGTAAACAAGTCGCTTAACACTCTGCTGGAGGAAATTGAAGCGCTGAAGCATAAACTAATGAAATCAGCCGAGCTTGCAGCTGCCGACAACTCCAGCATAAACGAGATCAGTTCTGCAATGGAATACCTGTCAACACATTTTGAGAGTATTCCACTCCTCGACCGCAGGGAGCTTATCAAGAGAATAATTGATAAGGTCGTATGGGACGGCGAGCGGCTTGAGGTATTCCTTGCGACATCGACTAACAGTGGCACGGAAACGACCGACGAGGTTATCACCTTTACCGATAAGCCCGTGGATAAACCGCCGGACCCCAAGGAAACTGACGGCTACTATGAGTTCAGAAAATGCTCCGACCTTGTCGTAAGAGCGTTTGCAGAGTCACAGGGGATAGGTCTGCGACAACTGGCGAAGATGTGCGGCGTTTCATATACCACAATAAAATACTGGACAAGTAAACGGAACAGTCCATCTCACGCTCAGTACGAATCGGTATTTATGGATTACTATCTGAATACATACCGGAATGGTTCAGAATAGCACAGCAACCTTAACAAATTAATCGCCGCTTGTCAGCGCATGGTCGATAAAGCATAACTGCTTAGGACAATGCACTGGCAAGCGATTTTTTTGATCCAAATTGCCATATACAGTAAAATCCCCTTGTAGTCCGGCTACAAGGGGATAATACAATTGTAAGATGAATTATGTCTACCTGCCACAAAACCGTGCTGTTAAGCGCTTTTTAGGGTGGGCAACAAAATATCTTATGCCTTGAGTGCTTCCTCTACAAGTACTGCGCAAGCAACGGTAGCGCCAACCATGGGGTTGTTGCCCAAATTTCGATAAAGAGCATCAATGCTCGTGGATGGCTTTATAATGCGGAATGAGAGTTAGCGGAAGTGAGTGGATAGAGAGTAAATAATGAGTGAAGAGGACATTAGGAGGACAAGGAGGACAATATAATTATGCATACATATTATTAAGAATTGAATTACCCTGTTCTATAATTGTGTCAGATGTATGCTGATATACTTGCATAGTTACTTGTATGTTTTTATGTCCTAACCTTGCTTGCACATATTTAGGGTTGGCACCGGCTTCGGCAAGATTGGTTGCGTGGGTATGTCTGAGCGAATGAAAGTCAAAATCTTCGCACCCTAGCTGGGTATGTATAATCATAGAAGTATGTTGCATTATTCGCGGCTGAATATACTCTCCATTCTCACGGCGGCATACAGGGAATATTTCTTGCCCCTTGCTTTCGGTATTAAGTTCCCTACTGTTATCAGCTTCATATAGATGGGTATATTTTTCTGCATAGTATTCAGCGGCTCTGTCCTGCCGCCATTTTTCTCTTTTTAGAAGTTCAAGCAAGCTGTTATCAAGGGAAATAGTGCGATAGGAATTATATTTAGGTTCAGAGAAATACCAGTAAGACCTACTACTATCTCCTTTCTTCTCCTGCCACTGTACCTGCCTATTTACTGTTAATGTACCCTTTTCAAAATCTATATCAGACCATACAAGCCCAAATGCTTCGCCTAATCTTAATCCGCATTTGTAGCCTAGCATTAGTGGTATATGCGCCGAACTGCCCTCCGGAAACCGTTCAATTATCTTTTCTATCATACCCTTATCAATATAAATATGAGGTTCAGATCTGGAAGGGATAGCAGGTTTAGCCCTGGTCGATGGTAATTTGACGTATAGCATTGGAGAAGATTGAAGATAGTGCAGCGGTTCTACTGCATAAGATAGCGAGTTGGATAATATACCCTTAATCACTGTTAATGTGTTTCTGCTATATCCGTCATTAAAAATTTTATTAATAAAGTCCTGTAATACAGCAGGAGTAAGAGAGGATAACATATATCTGCCGAGATGTGGTTTGATATATAATCTTATCTTTTTAATGTAGTTGTCATGGGTAACTGGTTTAAGATTATTTTTGCAGTAGGTAGATAGCCAGTAATCCAGATAATCGGCATAACTACTATTGTTCGGGGTAAATACTGCACCTGCCTGGGTATAATCACTGTATGCTTTTGCGCCGGCTTCCATTGCCTCTTTCTTCGTCAGATACCCACTTTTACAAATTTGCTTTCTTAACCCATTTATCGAAGCTGCCTCAAATCTGTACTCCCATTTATTACCTCTTCGCCTTGCGTGTACTGTTGCCATAATATGTCCTCCTTATTAACCCTATGGTTTTCTTCTCCTATTATAGCGTACTAATACTATAAAATCCACGCACAAAATACCCGAATAACAAGTTAAGATTCTGGATAATTTTTAGGTGTTTATTTTACTAGTTAAGTAATTCGAAAACTAATAAGAGTTTTGAGTATATAGGTAGGATTTCATTTTATATAAACAATGAGAGGTTTGAAAAAAGAAAGGGGTAAAAATGAGTAAAGAATTAGTAGAAGGCAATGAGAAAGGGGTAAATGAAATGGAAAAAGAAATAAGAGTGGGAAATGAATCAAGAACAGAAAGAGGAAAGGGGGTAACTAATATGTCGCCAGTGGTGCAAAAGGATATTGATACTGTGTTTGCTATTAACACAGGCATAACACAGTATATGGTATCTGATAATGCGTTTTATCGCTATATCCATCAACATTATGCTGCGTTTGTCAAGAAAAAACTGATCCACTTGCTAAGAAAAAGATGAGCCACCCAG
>ERZ779865.984-NODE-984-length-22896-cov-5.162165_pt1 | contig 22896 bp, 18 predicted proteins | sample MGYA00433088_ERZ779865 | MGnify/ENA primary metagenome ERZ779865 (study PRJEB29588, sample SAMEA2151703) | human gut metagenome | biome: human gut; feature: human-associated habitat; material: faeces | place: Denmark | collected 2008/2010 ... | reverse complement strand
GAAAAATGCAAATTGGATAGGGAAAAATATGCGGAGATAAATGAATTGACAGGACGGTTTTATGCTTTTTCTGTTCAGATAGATTTAGATGGGAAAATTACAGAAGAAGGCGTGCAAATCAGTCCGTTCTTTTATGCTGTACTTTGTATGATAAAAGCCGAGGGCATAAATGTTAATATTATGCAAGAAAATATATGGAAGCTAAATGAAGAAGTAAATGAGATACTTAAACAAAATAATGTACAAATATTGGAGTTTACAGATGTAACAATAGTAAAAAATATTATATTTGATAAACTGAAAATTGAGTCTGAAAGTGAAGTTGGGCTAAAAAGTGCTTCGGATAAAGTATATGCATGTAAAGGTTTAAAAAAAGAGGATGAAACAAAAGACTTTTCCAGTTTTTATTTGGACGAAATAGAAAATGTTCAGAAGAATTATAAGAATAATGAAAATGTGATAAAATATACTACCTCATTATTGGCAGGAAATCAGAAAAGGATAATGATAGACAGTGATGTTTGTTCCATGAAAAAATGGTTAGAAGTAGATAGATTTCCAATGGCAAAATATCCATCAAAGTTTTCTCCGACATTAATGCAGCAAATAGCTATAAACATAGCTATATCAGAAAAGGATAGAAGGGAAAAAATATTTTCGGTAAATGGACCACCAGGAACTGGAAAAACAACTCTTTTGAAAGAAATAATCGCTTCAAATGTTGTCCAATTAGCAGAAGTTTTAATTAAATATGGAATTAGTGGTAGTAATTTTGTTTCTAGAAAAGTTGAATCCGCATCAAATGCTAGTTATACAGAAAAATATTATGAAATACCGAAGAAATTTCTAAATATGGAATTCTTGTGGTGTCAAATAATAATGGAGCTGTAGAAAATGTTACGCTCGATTTACCGAAATCTGGCGATATGGGAAAGGATAAAACTAGGACAGATTACTTTGACAGAAAAATAAATAAAGAAGTGTATTTTTCTGCGGTAGCAGATAATCTTTTGGGAAAAGAAGGAAGTGCATGGGGTTTAATATCGGCTCGCATGGGAAGAAAATCCTATGTTACTGAAGTTTTAGAATCTTGTATATTTGCTAAAAAAAATGATGCTTCGGATAAAGTGACTTTAGATTTAGCAAGAGAAGATAGTATTTCGTGGGATGAAGCTATTGATAAGTTTAATGTAGCTAAAAGGAAGGTTTTGTTATTAAGAGAAGGCATTAAAAAAGACCAAAAACTCTTGGGTGATTTTTATAAGGAAGAAGAGCGTTTGGCGAAGAGTAAATTGGATTTAAAACAGTTGCTCATAGAAAAGGAGCAATTAAATATAAAGTTAAATGAGGTAAGAACAGAATTAGAAGGTAATGAACAGGAGACTTTAGAGCAGGAAGAGGAAATTAAGTATATTAAGGAACATAGCTCTATTTTTAAGAAACTGCTTATTCTTTTTGGGATAGGGAAAATAGGTAGGCATGTTGCTGAAAAACAAAAATATGTCGATGAGTTAATAATTAAGCACGAAGACATTAAGCGTAGGTATAGTTTGACCAAGAGAAATACAGAAGAAGTATGTACAAAAATTGAAAAGCAATATAGTATAATCGCTGCCTTAGCAAAGAAAGTACAGATACTTGAAGAAAAAATATATGGAAATAATGGGTCTTTGAAAAATAAATACAAAAATAATTTTGCAGATAAAAATTTTTATAAAAATATTAAAGAATCTGAGGACTCGCAGAATGCGTGTCCATGGACATTTGACGAATATGATATGGCTAGGGAGGAATTGTTTTATGCTTCATTACAAGTGCGAAAAGCATTTGTTTTGGAATCACCGTATATAAAAAGAAATCTGTTTGTATATGAGGCATATAACAATGGGAAATATACAATAGCAGAAAAACAACAGATGTTTCCACACTTGTTTAATGCATTGTCAGTAGTGATACCTGTGTTGTCTTCTACTTTTGCTTCTGTGGGAAGATTTTTAAAACATGCTGGGAATATGAGTTTAGGTATGCTTCTCATTGATGAATCTGGACAAGCAGTTCCACAGTCTGCTTTAGGAGCAATTTATAGAACAAGGAGAGCAGTTGTTGTGGGAGATCCATTGCAAGTAGAACCTGTTGTAACCATTCCTAAAGTGCTAATTGACATACTGGCTGATAGTACTTGTGTAGCAAACCAATATAAGGTGATGGAAAATTCAGCTCAGACTTTTGCTGATAATATAAATGAGTTTAATGGTATGATCGGGGAACGTCAGGTTGGTTGTCCATTGGTTGTTCACAGAAGGTGCATAGAACCAATGTTTTCTATTTCAAATTTAATTTCATATGACAATAGGATGTTTAATAAAACAAATAAGAAGGAAGAATATTTGAAACCAGAAAATCCATTTTTGTTAAAAAAATCTGGATGGATTAATGTTGATGGGGTAGAAAATGGTGGTAAGGATCATTTTGTGAAAAAACAGGCAGAGAAAGTATGCCAATTAATGGAAGATGCAGTACATATATATTCGGATTTGTTTGAGACAGATGATAAGATTTTTATAATTACACCTTTTAGGACAGTTGCAGAATCAATGCGTAAGTTTATCATTAGCTACTTTTCAGCAAAAGGATATGATAAGGAAATCTTGTCAAAGTGGACGAAAAATTGTGTTGGTACAGTGCATACTTTTCAAGGTAAAGACGCGAATGAGGTACTTTTGGTATTAGGTTGTTCAAATAAAAGTGCAGGTGCAATGAATTGGGTAGTAAAGAAAGCTAATATACTTAATGTTGCATGCACCAGAGCAAAATACAGAATGGCATTTATTGGTAATATTAATGATTGGAAAAATAGAAGGTACTTTAGAGAGTTTATCCCCAATTTAATTGATATTATAGATGTGTAAAATATTGACGATATGGAGTCAAAGTAGGAAAAGAATACAAAAATTTGGAGAGAAGGTAATTAATGAATGGATTTAATGGCAGCAATTGGATAAATTAGATCTGTTGTTACTTTGGAAGAGGCAGGGTATTAATTGTAAAATACAAATTAAAGAGAAAAGAAATTGATATTAATAATTTGAATTCGACGAATCCTTTAGTTTAGACTTGCCTTAAAACAAATGGCGAAAGAAGAAAGTCGAGGATAAAAGATTTTTGTACAGTTTCTTTTTGTAAATAAACGCACCATAAACGCACGATAAACGCACGCGTGCGTTTGTTGTGCATCGTGTTCGATAAGTAAATGCTTTTCGAAGAAAAATATTGTATAAGAGCAATCTGTATATGAAAGATCAATCAAAAACGGTAAAACAATTTTTTTAATGCGTGCGAGATTCTTAATGTGATTTCTGAAAAACAAATATTTCAAAGCTAGTCTACTTTTTGAAATTGTTTGTTTGAGACTAACGTGAGACTGAGGAGGTTCAAAATTATGGACATAAGCAAAAAAAGATTGGAAACTATTTAGAGAAAGATTATCAGACTGGCAGGAAAATTATATGGAAGGTCTTGTTAAAGAGTATGCAAATTTTCTGAATGATGATAAAAAGCCTGCATCAGAGAAATTCTGGGAACTTGAAAAACGGATAAAAGAAGATAAGCGTCATCTGGGAGTTATCATGGAGATGAGTAAGTCAGAGGCAATATGGGATATCGTTCGTCTTATAAGATTGAAAGTAATTACATATGATGATTTGTCAGATTTTAGTGACGAATTACAGCAGGAAGTAAAAAGAATATTTGAGCAGACCGCTTAATAGGAAGCCGGCAATTAGTGAAACAGTCTGGAAGGTAACTTTACTTATGGGAAAAGCAATGTTTTGGAGGTACATTAATGGATAATCTGGAAGTAAAATTTTATGATACCGTAGCGGATTCTTTATTGAAATTCGCAGTAATTATTTCGCAGAGCAATGGCAAATGGGTATTTTGCAAGCACAAAGAAAGAGATACCTACGAAGTACCTGGAGGACATAGAGAAGCTGGGGAAGATATTTTGGAAACAGCTAAGAGGGAACTTCGTGAAGAGACAGGAGCAATCCAATTTGATATGCAACCAATATGTGTGTATTCGGTTACAGGAAAGAACAGAGTAAATGATACCGGAGAAGAAACATATGGATTGCTTTGTTTTGCAGAGATAACAGAATTTGATAAGGAATTACATAGTGAGATGGAAAAGGTTGTGCTTTTAGATAAGTTGCCTGAGAATTGGACATATCCATTGATACAGCCGAAATTGATAGAAAAGTATTTAGCTATGAAAAGGCTGTAATGTAGCATATAAAGCCAGATATTAATAATAGAAACTAAATGTAAGGGGGTTTTTACATATGATAGAATGTCCAGGATGTGGCAACAATCTAATCTATGACATTGCCAGACAGAAGATGTACTGCAATGCATGTGGCTCGGTATATGTGCCGGAAAATGTGGATAAGCAAAAAGATGGAACCGATGGATCGGAGATGGAGATCAACCAGTTTATCTGTCCGCAGTGTGCAGGAGAGATCTATAGCACAGATGATGCTGCGACAGCATTTTGCAGTTATTGTGGAGCATCGACAATGTTGTCGAGCCGGTTGCGGAGTGAGAGAAGACCGGATTATATTATTCCATTTAAGGTGACAAAGGAACGCTGCAAGGAAGCGTATATTGAAATGATGAAAAAAGCGATCTATGCACCAGGTCATTTGCGGAATAAGAAGAATATTCAGGAGTTCCGGGGGATTTATATCCCATATTGGTTATATGATGTGGAGCAAAAGGGACCGGTCCGGTTTACGGCAATGGAGAATTATGTACAGGCGAATTATGATATTACGGATATGTATGAGGTACGGACTTCAATAGACAATCAATATGAGAATATCGCAATGGATGCATCGTCCTTGTTTCCGGATGATATCAATAATAAAATTGCACCATTTGATGCAGTCGGTTTAAAGCCGTTTTCCACCGGTTATCTGAGTGGATTTTATGCGGATCTGCCGGATGTGGATTATCAGATCTACGAAGATCAGATATATGATGTTTCGGGCGTGCAGACATATGAGGAAATGCATGATCAGATGGCGGTCGGAAGAAAGAATTTCAAGATCAAAGAGCCTGACGTATCATTTGAGACATTATTTCATTCCAATATTACAGGGGTGAAGACGGGTCTGTTTCCGGTATGGTTTATGTCTTATAAGAATGGAAAGCGTATTGCGTATGCGACGGTAAATGGACAAACCGGGAAAGTGGTAGCGGACATACCGATGGATAGCGGAAAGTTTTTAATCGGTTGTCTGCTTGGAATTGTACCGTTATATTTTCTGTTCGATCTTTTTGTAACGATTCGTCCGTCCGTATTGCTGGCATTTGTTGCTTTGATTGGAGCGCTTGTAGTAATGTTACATACACATGAAATGAAGAAACTGGCAGGCATTGATTCGCATGAAGGGGATCATGGATTATCTGCCAGACATTCTCTGAATGTGCGATTAGATAAGGAGAAAAAGCAGAGGGAATGGGAGGAGACAAACAAAGATATATACGGTGAGAAAGCAAAGGATTTGGTAGAGGATGAGCCGGTTATCATAACGGAGGTAAATGCAAAAAAGAAAAAGTTCCGTTCACGCAAGAACAGACTTACGTGGAAAGAAGTTCTGAAGAAAATATATATCGTTTTCCCTTGGGTGATTCTTATCATTCTTTCAAAGAATACATTGAAAACAGAGGGCGTGTTGCCGGGAGATTTCTTTGGGGTGATAAGTTATGTGTTGGCACCGGCAGCATTGGTTCTTGCAGGAATCATGTGGGTATGCGGACTTCAGAACAGGGAACGGATCCAGAGCCAAAAAGGAATTGGGGGCTTCTGGACGTTGATTGGAATTACGGCGGCAGCAGTGATCAGTGTGCTGCATCCGGCAGATGACCGGATCTATTATGCAGGAGTTTTGCTGGTGGGAATTACAATGATTATGACATTATTAGATGTTGTATTACGTTATAATCAATTGGCAACCAGACCGCTTCCGCAGTTTGAATATCGGGGAGGTGATGATCGTGCGTAAGGTAAGAAGGATTATAACAGTTGTAGTATTTGTCCTAATGTTCATATATGGAAGCCTTGGCAGCAATCCCTTGTTTAACATAATGCAGAATGGAGCAACGGTATACGCACAAAATGCTGCCACCTATTCTGCAAAGGTGTTGGATGAGGCAGATCTGTTAACGGCAGATCAGGAGAACCTGCTTTTAGATGAGATGCAGGCAATCACTCCTTATGGCAATGCCCTTTTTGTATCCTCGGATCAGGTAAATGGGCCAACAGGGGAGTATGCGCAAAGCCGTTATCTGAGTACATTTGGCGAGCAGAGCGGAATCATTTTCCTGATTGATATGACGAACCGGGAACTCTATATATACTCACATAATGAGATGTTCCGTATTATTACCAGAACGAATGCCTATACGATTACGGATAATGTATATACTTATGCGACGGATGGAGATTATTATACCTGTGCCAGTATGGTATATTCGCAGGTGGAAACATTGCTGAAGGGGGAGGAGATTAGTCGTCCGATGAAGCATGCCGGCAATTTGATGTTGGCAGTCATTTTTTCCATCCTGCTCAATTATTGGCTGTTGCGTAAGACATCTAAGGTGAAGGAACTGGATATGGAGAATCTGTTGAGAGGAAGTAAAAGCAACTTTCATATGGAAGAACCGAAGTTTCTTTTTGTAACCCAGAAGCGCGTCCGGATGTCTGGCGGCGGAGGCGGCGGTCACGGCGGCGGCTCCTCTGGCGGCGGAGGCGGTGGCGGTGGTCATAGCTTCTAAAGGAAAGGGTGAATGGAGAGTGTATGCAGAGGCATAAGATGCAATAGAGATAAGATAGAGTGGGGTAATACATGTTAGAAATCTATATGAATGTCAAATCCATTGGAACAAGAAAAAATGTGATAGATAAGATTCCATTTCATTATGACAAACAACCGCAGACATTAAGAGAATTCTTAAGTGTAACCGTCACAATCTGTGTGAACGATTATATAGAGCGGAGCAGACAAGGAGCATGTGTTCTTACAGAGGAGAACATACATGACATGGCAGATGTTGGAAAGATCGCATTTGGTATCATTTATGGGAATAAGGAACCGGATGTGGAGGAGGCGGTTGCAGTTGCAGTACAGGCATTTGAGGATGGTCTTTACCGTGTGTTTGTGAATGGAGAAGAAGCAGAGCAGTTAGACGAGAGACTAGCCTTACAGGATGGGGATGAGGTGAGTCTGATTCGGCTGACCATGTTAGCGGGGCGAATCTGGTAGCAATGTGTTGACGGAGGCATTGATAGACAGAATTGGGGAATGTCCGATGAGGCAGGAGGTCTATATAACAGACTAGAAGAAAGGGGTTACATATGAAAATGACGGGTGCGGAGAAGGAACAAGGAAGAAGAGTGGCACGTAAGGTGGAGGAGGCATATCAGAAACGGTCGGATGAGCGGTTGCAGTCCTATTCGGATGAGGTTCGAAAGGCTTTGGAAATGGCAGGCCGTTATGAGACGAATGCTATGTCACATACCGCTTTAGGAGAACGTGTGACGGCATATCTGCAAGAACCGGGTACAAAGCCATCCGATTTTTTTAGACAGGAAATGCAGCATATGAAGGGATGGATTCCAGATCATTTGCTGGAGGATTTTTATTGTAGTGTAGATGCGGTGAATAAATGGCAGCGGGATGAATCCTGTTTCCGGCGTTCGTTGAGAACTAAGCGGTACACGGTATATGTACCTCGGATGTTTACAATATTGAATCGTTATCACAAGGCGGGTATCTTTGGAACAGATCTTGTTTCCCTGCTGCAGGGAAAAGCGGCACCGGACATTCAGGTGGTGTATCGATATTATCAGTCCTGCTCTTATCGGAATGATATACCTGCTGTGTGGATTCAGGCTGAATTGGATCGTGGCAATACAGAATTGATTGCTATACTCAAGGACATTTTATTAGGGGAAAATGCAGTCAATCTTGTAAGCTATGAACTGATACGCGGAATTGTACAGAGTGAATGTCAGGAGTTATATGAGGCGGTAGGACAATTACTATTAGCGGCAAGACTGCAGGAAGGACTGCGACAGGCAATCTGCGATAACATGGATGCCGGAACCCTTTCTGCCTTCCGGTATTTGTTTAATATTGTTGTGAAACAGGATCTGCTGCGGTATTCGTCTGTGCTTCGTTCTGTTGGAACATGGACGGGATTGTTGGGAGAAGAAGAGGGAAAGTTAGATCGTATCAACAAGAAACAGATTGCCTTGATCGCAGCTTATTTAGAGGATAAAAAGGCAAGAGAAGCAGCTTTGCAAAGTGAAGATTCAATGCAGATTTATCTGGCGCTTTGGAGCTATGGAGTACAGGAGATTGAGGATGCCTGTGCGGTGATAGAGAAACTGACATTAGAGGGAAGTAAGCACCAGAGAATGGTGTGCTGTTATTATCTACAGGAAATGCACCTGAATGGTGTGTATGTACATCAGGTTGCAAAGGCAATTGTGCGTAGATTCTATCAGGAGCAGGACACAATGGCGGCGATAATGCGAAGCTTTATGCCGAAATGTACCGATTATATGGATGAGGTCACAGATCGCAGGAGGCGGCATAAGGACGGCTATCCGTTGAAAGGTTTGACCAGACAGTATGCGGATGTAGAGCAATATTTTAAGGATCGGACAGAGTGTGAGGAATTCTATGGCATTTTACAAGAGATGTTACAGGCAATCTCAAAGAAACAGATTGACTTTCAACCGTGTATTTTTCCATGGAATAAAGAGGCATTACGGCGCTCTGATGTGATCTGCCGATTAGCAGTCTGTGCGAGTGCTTTGCAGGAGGAAGACAAGATTACAGCAATCGCAGAGCTGCTTCCGCAAATATCTACCGATTATTTTGAACGTGCTTCGGTTATGCTGCTGACACTGGTTCCACCGTATAATGAGGAGCAGCGGGAAATACTGATCGGATGTATGGCAGATCGGACGTATGTGGGCACGGTCGCATGCAAGCTTGTGCCGCAGATGGAGTTATCCGGGAAAGAATATCTGCAATTAGAAGCAATGCTCAAATATAAGACGGCAGAGATTCGCAAGAATGTATTATCCATACTGTATACCATGGGGGAGGATGGCCTGGAATCGTGTATTGCACGATTGCTGGCTGATCGGAAGGAAGAGAAACGAACAGCGGGATTAGATCTGTTATTGCAACTGCAAAAGGACCCGGAAAGAAAGGTATTGTACATGCAGTGTCTGCCGCTGTTAGATCAGATAACAAAACCATCCACAAAGGAACGTATTCTGATTCAGGAATTGCAAAATGATACAGAGACAGAATGTACGAAGGAGAATGGGTATGGGTTATATGACGTTCGTGCGGAGTATGATCCGGAGTTTGATGAAGATTTTCTGAGGGAGTGCAAGAAGGCATATAAGGATGTATTTGGAGATAAGAAGCGCATTAGACAATTGCCGGAGATTCTTGCTAAGTTAGATGCTTTGATAGAGGAGCATAAATATGATGAGTTTGAGGAGTATGAGGGAAGCGTCCATTTGCTGACAGATTCATTCTGGGGACTGGGGGCCAGATTCCGTCATAATCTGCCACTGAAAGAGTTGTGGGACGATTTCTATGAGAAGGAGATTAAGAATTACACAACCTGTTTGTTATTGTCGTTATATCTGTTGGTCTTAAAAGGGGATGAGCCACATATGGAGGCTCAGTGCAGACCGTTAGTGGAACAATTATACGGAAGGGAGTTCTTGCAGCCTGTTACATTGACCTGGTTCGGGGAAGTGATTGGTGTCATCAATGGTTTGTTGGAAGAACACCGGGATGCCCTATTATTGCAAAAATGTTCGGCGGCTGTGACAAATGAATTGTTAAAATCTGCAAATCCGATGATCTGTGGCTGGGAAAGCACAACGGATAAGGACGAGAGTGGAAAACCAAAGTGGCGGGAGAGAACGATACTGACATATGCTCCGATACGGCTGTTTACGGAAGCATTAGATATGCATGACGGACAGGAACTGTTTGCGGAATTGTTTCCGTATCAATACGAATTGGCAGATTGTCATTCTTTTCACAAGCCACTTGATCTGGAAAATAACCGCTACTTTTCTTATATTGGCCATAGTATGCAGTTTCCGTGTGTACAATATTATATTACGGCATGTACAAAGGGAATCATTACAAAGGATTATCTATACAAGATGATATTCCGGGAAGAAGAGCGGAATGAGACGATGCATCGTTTATCTTATATTGTTCAGTTCTATCAGGATCGCAATCGCAGTCTTGAGAATCGTAGGAAAGAAGGTTCCTGGGTGGATACGAATAGAAGATATGCAGTGCAGGTATTGTTGGGGCATCCATTACCGGAGGAGTTTTCCGAAGAGGATGAGAAACGTCTGCAGCTTGCACTAGAAGTATATCAAAAGCTCTCTGGTCTGATGATGGAAGCGGAATTGAAGAGGGGAGACAGTGAGACAGAGTTTTCCCGTAACATATATGCAGTTCAAAGAATCTCCGGACTATCGACTTTTGTACGAATTCTCAGTGCATTAGGAAAAGAGACGTTGGAACGCAACAGTTGGTTTAATAGTACATGGAACCGGAAGGAGACGGTTACAAAACGACAGAGCTTAAGCCATATGTTACAGGTCTGTATTCCGGATATAGAAGATGATGCGGAACGTCTGCGTTCTCTGGTAAAGGATACCGATATCAAAGAGAGCCGTCTGATCGAGGCAGCATTTTACGCACCGGAATGGATTCCGCTTGTAGGAGATTATCTTGGCTGGGCTGGTTTTGTGTCCGGGTGCTATTATTTTATGGCACATATGAAGGAGAAATTTGAAGATAAACGTAAGGCAATGATTGCCCGCTATACGCCGATTGCGATCAGTGATCTGAATGATGGAGCATTTGATGTGGACTGGTTTATGGAAGTGTACCAGCAATTGGGAGAGGAACATTTTCACATGCTTTATGAAGCGGCCAAGTATATATCAGATGGAGCGAAGCATACACGGGCAAGAAAATATGCAGATGCAGCTCTCGGAATCTATAAGACGAGTGAATTGGAAAATGAGATTGTGGCGAAGCGGAACAAAGATCTGGTCATGGCATATGGCTTGATTCCGATTCAGAATGAGAAAGATATCCGTAACCGTTATCTGTTCCTGCAGAGGTTTAAGAAGGAAGGCAGACAATATGGAGCACAGCGCAGAGCCAGTGAAAATCGTGCTGTAGAGCTTGCATTACAGAATCTGTCAATCAATGCGGGATATCAGGATGTGACAAGATTGATCCTGCAGATGGAAAGCTTAGAATATGAAGAACGCAAGACCTGTTTTGAGCCGTATAACATAGAGGACATTACCGTGTGGTTAGAAGCATGCGAGGATGGAAAATGCGAGCTGGTTTGTGAAAAGGCGGGTAAGCGGTTAAAGACGGTTCCAGCAAAGTATAAGAAGAATACATATATCGTCTCGTTAAATGATGATCGAAAGCAATTTACAGAGCAGTATCGTCGCACCAGGGCAATGTTTGAAGATTCGATGGAGAAGGGAACAGAATTTACTTTTGCGGAATTGAAGAACCTGCTGCATAATCCGGTAACAGAACGGATTGTTGCGAATCTGGTAGGTAAGACGAGTGAACGGATGGGATTCATCCGGATGGAGGGGTTACTTTGTGTAGAGGAAGACCGAACCATAGAATTGGCAGAGGATACTCTGGTAAGTATTGCACATCCGTATCATTTATATCAGGCGGGACATTGGCATGCGTATCAGCAATATGTATTTGACCAGCAGATCCGGCAGCCATTTAAGCAGGTGTTCCGGGAATTATATGTGAAGACAGAGGAAGAACAGAATATGTTCCATTCTTTGCGCTATGCAGGAAACCAGATTCAGCCGGCCAGAACCGTGGGCTGTCTGAAGACACGGCATTGGGTTGCGGATGTAGAGAGTGGATTGCAGAAAGTATATTATCAGGAAAATATTGTGGCACAGATCTATGCATTAGCAGACTGGTTCTCGCCTGCGGATATAGAATCGCCTACGTTGGAGTGGGTGGTGTTTATTGATCGGAAGACGGGGGAAGAAATACGGATTGCAGATATTCCGGATGTCATCTTTTCGGAGGTCATGCGGGATGTGGATATGGCAGTCAGTGTTGCACATGCCGGAGGGGTTGATCCGGAAAGCTCACATTCTACGATTGAGATGCGGAAAGCAATTGCAGAATTCACAATGCCACTCTTCCGATTACAGAATGTACGGTTTACGGATCATCATGCTATTATTGAGGGAAAGCTTGCGAATTACCGGATTCATCTTGGAAGTGGCGTGATCCATCAGGAAGGTGGACCGATGATTCAGGTGCTTCCGGTACATTCACAACGGCGGGGACGTATTTTCCTTCCATTTGTAGATGAGGATCCGAAGACGGCAGAGATTCTGACCAAGATTCTGTTCTTTGCGGAGGACGCGAAGATTAAAGATCCATTTATCTTAGAACAGATTGGGTAGCTGAATTATGGTAAGAGATAAGAAGGATAAGAAGAAAATTATAGAGATTATAATATACTATGATGAAAAATAATAATTGACACCATATACGACACCACATATAATAGGAAGAGTGATCGTGGAAAGTGAGGCGAATAGTCATGAAAACGCTGAATGATTATATGGCGATGAATTATCGTATGGAGATTGTAGAAGACAAGGAAGAAGGGGGATATGTGGTTTCCTTTCCAGAGCTTCCGGGATGTATTACTTGTGGAGAGACGATAGAAGCAGCGGTGGCAAACGCCAAGGACGCCAAGAAAGAGTGGTTAGCGGCAGCTATCGAAGATGGAATAGAGATACACGATCCGGAGGACTTAGAAGAATATTCCGGACAGTTTAAGATTAGGATGCCGCGTAGTCTGCATCGGATGCTTGCCGAACAATCAAAGAGAGAGGGAATCAGTATGAATCAATATTGTGTGTACCTTCTTTCAAGAAATGACGCAATAGCAAGACGTAGGCGTGCTTAGAGAACCAATAATATAATTTAGGAGGAACATTGAATGCCATTTATTAATTCAAAGATTAGTGTAACCATTACCAATGAACAGGAGCAGGAGATAAAGACAAGATTAGGACAGGCCATTCAGACAATTCCGGGCAAGTCAGAAAGCTGGCTCATGGTTGGATTTGAACCGGAATACAGATTGTATTTCCGGGGAGAGAATACCCAGCCGATGGCGATGGTGGAAGTGAGTGTATATGGAAGTGAGAATCCATCTGCATTTTCCAAGCTGACGGGAGAGATCTGCAAGATCTTTGAAGAGGTGTTGGGAATTGCACCGGATCATATATATGTGAAGTATCAGGCAGTTGCGAACTGGGGCTGGAACGGAGACAACTTTTAGATCTTTCGTGGCAATGAATAGAGAGGATTAACAGGAGGACAGAATAATGAGTGATACAATGCCGATCATTACGATCAGTCGTGAATTCGGTGCCGGTGGAAGGACGGTAGCGAAGGGATTATCCAAGGAATTAGGCATTCCCTGGTATGACCGGGATTTTGTTAGATTGACAGCAAAAATGAGTGGATATTCGGAAGAAGAGATAGAAGATGAGGGAGAAACTATTAGTGATTCTGCCAGATTTTTGGACAGCATTTTGAATAATATGGCCGCTTATACAAGTTCGCATGATGCTATCTATCAGGCGCAGAAAGATGCGATGGCAGAGCTTGCGAAGAATCCTTGTATTATTGTTGGACGTTGTTCAAATGTGATCTTACGTGAGGCAGGTATCCCGTCCTTTGACATTTTCCTGCATGCGGATTACGCAATCCGGGTAGAACGTGCCAAAGCACTGGTATCCGATAAGGTAACCAATGTTGAGAAGTATGTAGAAAAGATCGACGAGCAGAGAGAGAAGCATTACAAAGTATATACGGGTGGTCGTTTGAACAAAGCACAGGATTATACGATCTGTTTAGACACAGGTGTGATTGATTATGAGACTTGTATTAATGTATTAACCCGTTTGATCAGAGGATAGGGAGGTTTGCTTTGAATAAGAATAAGAAGCTAGTTGCAGCGTTGCTGATATGTGTTTTTATGGTGACGGCATTAACCGGCTGTGGCAAAGAGAGAATGATGTTTGGTACCGGTGGTACGGCCGGCACTTATTACGCATATGGTGGAATTATCGCCCAGTATATAACAAATTATGCAGGGGTCAAGGTGACGGCAGTATCGACAGGAGGATCAACCGTGAATATTCAGTCGATGCAGGACGGAGATTATCAGATGGGATTTGCCCAGACGGATGTTATGACTTATGCATGGGATGGCACGAAGTCATTTGAGAGCTATGGCGAGAATCATGATTTTCGTGTGCTTGGTGGTTTGTATGCAGAGACGGTGCAGTTGATCACAATGGATGAAGAGATCAAGTCTGTAGATGATCTGAAGGGAAAGAGCGTATCCATTGGTGCAGCGGGATCCGGTGTGTATTACAATGCGGTGGATGTACTTACGGCAGCGGGAATCACATTAGAGGATATCAAACCGCAGTATCAGAGCTTTGAGGACAGTAAGGAAGCATTAAAGGATGGTAAGATCCAGGCTGCATTTATTGTGGCAGGAGCACCAACAACAGCGATCACAGAGCTTGCAACAACAAATGGTGTGTATCTGGTGAATATTGATGGCGATCTGCGGGATGCGATCATCAAAGAACATTCCTATTATTCCGCATTGCAGATTCCGGCAGACACTTATCCGGGTCAGACAGAACCGGTTGAGACGTTGACGGTAAAGGCTACGGTGATTGTAGATGCAGATTTGGACGAGAATACCGTCTACAATATGACAGCAGCTATATTTGATCATGCAGACGAGATTGCAGCAGAGAATGCCAAGGGGAATGAATTGACATTGGACAATGCAACCTCCGGTATGACAGTACCATTCCACAAAGGTGCGGCAAGATATTATAAGGAGCACGGAATGAATGTGGATACACAGGAGTAACAGGCAGTATAAAGGAGAGGAACCCTTATAAGGGGATTCTTGCAGATAGCAGATAAGAGATGAGGAAGAGAAGATACGGAAAAGTGAATCTGTATCAGAGTAGATAAGAAAGTATAGAGTGAGATTATGAGTAAAGAAATGATGAATACGGTATCGGATATGAGTACGGATGTGGATGCCGTTATGAAGAAATATGACCGGGAATCCAATCAGAGAACCTGGACGGGCAAACCGGGACTGGTCGTGAAGACGATCATTGTTGCATTTTCCTTGTGGTGCATCTATGTAACCTTGTTTGCAACATTTTTAGAAGAGATCCGGCTGACTTCTTTTATGGCATTGATCATATTGATGGGTTTTTTGATATATCCGGCCAGGAAGGGTGATAACCGGGAGAATTACATGCCATGGTATGACATTGTTATGATGATCCTAGGAACGGGAGCATTTTTATATTATACATTTAACGCCAATGCGATCATATTACAGGGGACAAGATTTCAGCCTTACCAGATTGTGATCGGTATTATCGGAATACTGGCATTAGTGGAAGTGACAAGAAGATGTGTCGGAGTTCCGATTCTTTGTGTGGCATTTTTCTTTGTTGTATATGCATTGTCATTTGGTCTGACGAACCCGGAGTTTTTTGGAAGAGTGCGTTATTTTGTGAGGAATCTGTTCTACACAAAAGAGGGAATCTTTTCGACACCGGTTAATGTGTGTTCAAAGTATATTGTTGTATTTATTATATTTGGTGCATTTTTGGAGCGGACGGGAATCTCGAACTTTTTCATTCAGTTAGCAAACTGCGTGGCTGGTAGATTTTCCGGAGGACCGGCAAAGGTATCGGTAATCTCATCTGCGCTTTGTGGAATGGTATCGGGTTCTTCGGTAGGTAATACGGTAACAACCGGTTCCGTTACAATTCCGATGATGAAGAAGACCGGATACAAGGCAGAATTCGCAGGAGCGGTAGAGGCCGCAGCATCGACCGGTGGTCAGATCATGCCGCCGATCATGGGTGCAGCAGCGTTTTTGATGGCAGACTTTATCGGTGTGCCATATTCAAGCATCTTAAGTAGAGCAATCCTGCCGGCAATTCTTTATTTTGCAGGTATATTTATTACGGTACATCTTGAGGCAAAGAGATTAGGACTTTCCGGCATTCCGAAAGAAGAACTGCCAAAGTTCAAATTACTGGTTCGGAAGATCTATCTGTTGTTGCCATTAGTTATGTTGGTGGTATGGGTTTCCGGTAATTACATGACGATGCAGCGTGCGGCAAGCTTTGCCATTGTGTTATCCATCGTGGTGAGTTTATTTGATAAGGAGAACCGTATTACGCTGCCGAAGTTTTTTGATGCATTAGAGGCTGGCGGTAAGAGTACGATCACAGTGGCAACAGCCTGTGGTGTTGCAGGTATCATTTCCGGTTCCATTACCATGACAGGTCTTGCAAATGAACTGATCAACGGAATCATTGCAGTATCGAACAATCATCTGATCATTGCATTATTCCTTACGATGTTGTGTTGTATCGTATTGGGAATGGGTGTGCCGACAACGGCGAACTATTGTATTATGGCAGCAACCTGTGCTCCGATTCTGATCCGTATGGGTGTTCCGGCGTTGGCCGCACATTTCTTTGTATTCTATTTTGGTATTGTTGCGGATATTACGCCGCCGGTTGCATTGGCAGCATATGCGGGTTCTGCAATTGCCAAGGCGAACCCGATGAAGACGGCATTCAATGCATCGCGGCTTGCAATTGCGGTATTCATTGTACCGTATGTGTTCTGTTTTAGTCCGGCACTTCTGATGATCGATACAAATGCGATGGAGGTTATTCGAATTGTCATCACTTCCTTTATCGGAATCTTTGGTGTAGCTGCCGGCCTGGAAGGATATTTGAAGAAGGAAATGAACCCGCTACAGCGTATTCTGTTTGTTGTGGCAGGTCTGATGCTGATCTTCCCATCCTGGATCACGGATATTGTTGGTATTGTATTGATTGTTGCTGTAATTGTATGGCAGTATGCGGAAGCAGCAAAGAAAGCATGATGTGATGGTGTCAGACGAACAGAATGTGTGATGCCTGATAAAAGGAACTGTGATTCCTATATGGATATGTAGAGTAGAAGAGATATCGTATGCGTGAAATGCGCAGCGGTATCTCTTTTTCTTTTATGGGAAAGTTCGACATATAAAGAAAAACGTTCTGCTGTGGATGCGCACCTTGACAATGCGTATATAACTGTATATACTGTATATATACAGAGTTATATAGACAATACATAGACAGATATTAAGGAGATTCCTATGAATCCAGTATTTTCATGTAAGCACATTACACAGGAATTGGAACATTTTAAGCTGGCAGATATTACATTTGCGTTAAACGCAGGGTGTGTTCTTGGCGTGATCGGTAAGAACGGAAGTGGGAAGACAACCTTACTTCGGACGTTGATGGGAATGCAGAGCACACAGGGGGATGCCAGGATTCTAGGTTATTCCTTACAGAAGGATGAGAAGGAATATAAGAAACGTATTGCATATGTTCTGAATGAATCCCCGTTTCTTATGAATGTTAATGCAGTGACCAATGGCAGGTTGTTTGGCAGGTATTACGATAGTTTCAATCTGGAACGATATAAGGAACTTTTGGAACGGTATGGAATCTTAGATTATCCGGAGAAATTACAATCCGTCAGACAGGGGAAGAAGAATATTCAGGCAATGAACAGATTGTCACAGGGACAACAGATACGGCAGCAGTTGGCATTTGCATTAAGTTATGATGCCCATGTGTATTTTATGGATGAACCGACCGGCAATCTGGATGTGGAATTCCGGGATACGTTTTATGAAGAGATTCGGAAACTGGTATCGGATGAGAGAAAAAGTGTGATCTATGCAAGCCATTTGATCGAGGAGATGGAGCATTTTGCTGATTATATCCTGTGGTTGCGGGAGCAAAATGGTATCAGCCGGATTTATTTTTACGGAACGGTGGATGAGCTGAGGGATCGTTATCGAATCATAGAAGCGGAGGATGAGGTATTGGGAGACATTCCGGCAGAGCGGATTGTGGGAGGACGGAAAGAAACGAATCATAATGAGTGGCTGATCGACGTGGAACAGTATGAACTTCCGGCATCTATCAGGGAATGCGTGAGGTATCCGGAATTGAAAGAGATTATGTATTATGTAGAGAAAGGCGAGGTGATTGAGAATGTTTAGAGAGTTTGTTGCGGATTGCAAGGCACACCTACAGGACAGACCGGCCAATATTGCGGGGATCATTTTTGCAGCTCTTACCATTATGTTTTTCAATGTATGGGGCATTATTACATGTGGATACATATATAGCGTAGAGGAGGAGCCGGACATTTATCAATTGCTTCCGGAAACAGGGGAAGAGCGGAAAAGGCGTCTCATTTTCAATGCTGGCATGGAAATGCTTCTGATCGCTGTTCTGATTATGGTCAACCTGATCATTATGCATGGCTATAGCCAGTCGGTGCTGTTGCAGTTTCCGAATCTGTTTTTGTTAGATGCGGCATATTGTATGTACCTTTTTCACCGCAGGGTCTGTAAGGTTTGCCATTGCCGGATAACCAATATATATGATGGTATCATCTGTATTGCAGATAAAAGCCTGCTTATTATACTTATCTTTTGTGGAATTGACTTGTTCAATCAGACCGGGAAAATAGCCGCATTTGTCGAACAAAATTTTTATACAGTATTTATGGCAGGATTGGGGATTGGATTTGTTATTTTGCTGGTAGATGTGATACAACAGGTAGGAGGCAGAAAATATGAAGATTAACATTCAATCGAAAGGTGGTATCCCGATCTATACACAGATCAGCAATCAGATCAAAGAGGCGATTCTTACCGGACAGTTGCAAAAGGGAGAGGCGCTGCCTTCCATTCGTGGGCTTTCTGCAGATCTTAAGATCAGTGTGATCACAACAAAGAAAGCATATGAGGAATTGGAGCAGGAGGAAATGATCTATTCGGTTCCGGGAAAGGGATTTTTTGTGGATGATCCAGATCTGGATTATCTTGCGGAGAAGCGAACGGTTACGATAGAGGAGGAGCTGGCAGGCTGGATCGCAAAGGCGAAGGCGACAGGCCTTGGCAAAGAAGAAGTTTACGATATGATAGAGATACTCTGGGAGGATACAGATGATTAAAGCAGAAGGATTGGGATATCATAGCAGAAAATTCAAAATGCAGGATGTTTCTTTTGAATTGGAAGATGGCTATATTTTGACACTGTTAGGGAGAAATGGAGCAGGAAAGACAACCTTATTGGATATGCTTTACGGAGTATTAAAGCCAAACAAAGGACATGTGTATTGGAATGATGTGGATGTAACCGGAGTGCAGGCAATCGAGGCACAGACGGAGTACGGACATTTCAGGGATGAGGTTGCGTATGTCAGTGGTAAGGTGTGGTGTATGGACGAGATTTTAGTAGAGCAGAATATTGCATTGTTTTCGGGGTTGTATCAGCACTGGGATGCGGAGCGGTTTGAGACGATATTAGAACGGCTCAGATTCCCGAAGGAACGGTTGCAGGAAAGATACGGAGAGCTGTCTACCGGACAGAAGATGCAGGTGCAGATTGCATTTCATTTAGCAAGAAATCCCCGGCTTTTATTGATGGATGAACCGATGGCGAACTTAGATCCGGTTGTCAAGACAGACCTTTGGGATCTGCTATCCCATCAGTGCAGGGACGAGGATATGGGACTGATCATCAGTACACATTTAGTGGAAGAGATAAATGATATCACGGATTATATAGCAGTATTGAAGGATGGATATATAGCTGCGTATGGGGAATGTGGACAGCTGTTGTCTGAGAATCAATGCAGCGATGTAAGAGAATTGATGAGGAGGCTTGGCTGATGGAAAAGAGTAGACAGGGGCTTGCAGAAGAGGCTTGGTTGATGGAAAAGAGTATACAAAATATTGCGGAAGAGGTACGGGCACATAGTGGAAGCGGTCGTAGATATGCCAATATATGTTTTGTTGTCAGCATACTGACAGGCATTCTTTTCATGGTATTTCGGGATGACGAACGGATGAAGACATGGTTAGCAGGCTATGGCGTTTTGTTAGTATTAGAAACAGGATGTTTTACCTATTGGTTTTACCGAAGCTATCTGATATGGCAGTTGCAGGAAAAGTACAAGAACCTCAAGATGGAAGCGCAAATGAGCGAGTGGATGCGCGTACATAATATATCAATAAAAGAGTATTTTTATTATGTTGCCGGAAAGCTGCTGCCGTATCAAATGATCTTATTTGCTGCATTTCTTGTGTGTGCCTTATTATCCGATCGCAAATTACAATATATAGGTGTTTCGATTCTCTGTATTGCAGTATCTTTTCTGATCGGATATTTGTATGAATTTTATTATTATAAGAAAGTCCGGTCGAGAAGCAATTTCTTTGGATTTGCATTTTTACATGGTGTATTTCTCTATGTTGTGTATATGATCAATTTTGGAATTATGCTGCTTGCGGCATTCGCAGGGTATGGTGTGATCAGTGATGTGGGCAGTGCACGATTGCCAGATGGTGAGATTGTAGTTCGGGGTGTAGGTGAATCATGGATGTTTATTGCTTTTATATTGTCTGCTATATTTTTCATATTTGTTGTGGTATTTTGTCCCGCTTTTTCTGGCAGGCTGGCAAAATGGAGAAAGGCGGTTTGCGCAGTTTTTGGTGTGGGGATGGTTGGTTCCATGCTGCTCACAATATTAGCCGGCAGGTGGTGGTATGAGGAGATTAATTATACGCAACAGGAGATTCGGGTTGTTCACGGACAGGAGCAGGTCTATTCTTTTTCAGATGTGACGGATTATAGCTGGGATGAGATAGATCCGGAGGATACAGAAAATGAGGAAAAGACATTGGTTCTGCATCTGTCTGACGGAACGGTGATAGATGTTATGAATCAATGTGCTTATATGACAGATCAGGGAGATTATGAGGAGGAAGCTCTTGTGTATTTTCCGTAAAATTAACAGTTGCGTAATTTGCTATTTCAGCCTATAATCTCAACAGAATGTACTCTTCAACAGTGTAAGTCGAGTTAGCTCATGTGAGCACATGTTCGGAGACTTACGCTGTTGAAGAGTGTGGAGTTTTTACAATAGAGAGGAATGAGAGGTTACAAGATGCCTGTTTTTGATTTTAACCAGGAAAAGAAAGATGCCGTTCAGGCAGAGAAGACATACGAATTGGTATATTCGAATGAAAGAGTGCCGGATGCAGAACATCCGATTATGTTGTTAGAGGACCAGGATAAGAAGTTAGTACATCATTCATCCGGAATGTTTACAGCACCGACAAAAGGAACTGCATTCATTTTTGATGAGGAGAAATCCAATCATAATATATTGCAGATTGATGCCCGTTTTGAGAAGCTGATCAAATGGTTGGGCGAGAATCACATTATGGTTCGTTTGTCCGGTTCCGATACCGATGCCGGTTATGCTGTATATAAGATCTTTGAGACGGGAGTTGCTATGCGCGGAACAAAACTCTCCGGTGAAAATGGTTTCCTGCAGTTTATGATTGAGCGTTTATTGCAGAGTGATGCACCGTCACAAGAGGCTGTGGACTTTGATGAGATTGAAGATTCCGATGATATGAAGCTTACAAGTATTCAGAGTATTACGGATTATCTGATGTGTGCAGGAAGTACGCTTCCGGATAATATCCGTCTCTGGGCAAGACGTAATTTAGCCGTAGCTAAATCAACAGAAGTGACACCGGAAGAGAGACGGCATGCACAGCGTGCACTTTCTATTATGTTGAACATTCAGTGGAAGAACACGGATTTCCAATCGATTGATCCGGTGGAAGCAAGACGCATCTTAGATGAGGAATTATATGGTTTGGATAATGTGAAGCAGCGTATTATTGAGACAATCATTCAGATCAATCGTACGCACACATTGCCGGCATATGGTCTGCTGATCATTGGCCCGGCAGGTACCGGTAAGTCGCAGATTGCCTATGCGGTAGCAAAGATTTTGAAAATGTCATGGACGACCTTGGAGATGAGTTCTATTAATGATCCGGAACAGTTGACCGGAAGTTCCAGAATCTATGCTAATGCAAAGCCAGGACTGATTATGGAAGCATTTGCGAATGCAGAAAGCTCGAATCTAGTATTTATCATTAATGAGTTGGATAAGGCATCTTCCGGAAAAGGAAATGGTAATCCGGCTGATGTATTGCTTACCTTGTTGGATAACCTTGGATTTACAGATAATTATGTGGAGTGTAACATTCCGACAACGGGTGTATATCCGATTGCAACGGCAAATGACCGCAATGCAATCAGTGCTCCGTTAATGTCACGTTTTGCAGTCATCGAATTGCCGGACTACAGTATAGAAGAAAAGCGTGTCATATTTACCAGATTTGCTATGCCGAAGGTATTGAAAAGAATTGGTCTTCGCAGTGAAGAGATCGTTATTACCGATGAAGCATTGAATGCAATCATGGATATCTTTAAAGATACATCCGGTATCCGGGATATTGAGCAGGCTGCTGAACATATTGCAGCCAATGCATTGTATCGTATTGAGGTTGAACATATGGTATGTGTCACCTATGATGCAGCCATGATTCGCTCCCTCCTGCAGTAACTCATACCCTTGCACAGCGTAAGGATTGTGAGCGGTGTGAGGGCACATGCAAAAAGATATAGAGAAAGCCATGTGGGGTTGCCTTTATGGTACGCAGGCACGTTTG
>ERZ779865.979-NODE-979-length-22985-cov-5.941648_pt1 | contig 22985 bp, 17 predicted proteins | sample MGYA00433088_ERZ779865 | MGnify/ENA primary metagenome ERZ779865 (study PRJEB29588, sample SAMEA2151703) | human gut metagenome | biome: human gut; feature: human-associated habitat; material: faeces | place: Denmark | collected 2008/2010 ... | reverse complement strand
TGGCAAACCTGCCTCCCGGGCAGAGGAAGCCCGCCTCGCGGCGGGCTGCGTAGGCGTGGGCATCGGCGGGAATCTCGTCAATAAGGCGTGGATCGATGCAGGCGAGTACAATAAGATTACGGAAACGGCCAGAATGCTGGTCGAGATTACAAAGGAGTCATAGTATGAGCAGAGTGATTACATTTGGCGAGATCATGATGCGGCTCAATCCAGAGGGCTATCTCCGTTTTGTACAGGCAGAAAGATTTGAAGCGACTTATGCCGGCGGTGAGGCCAACGTCGCCGTATCGCTTGCCAATTATGGCGTGGATGCAGCGTTTGTGAGCAAAGTTCCGACCCACGAAATCGGACAGTGCGCTGTCAATGAGCTGCGCCGTTACGGTGTGGATACATCGTTGGTGCTGCGCGGCGGTGCGCGCTTGGGCGTATATTACTGTGAAAAAGGTGCGTCTCAGCGCGCCAGCAAGGTCATCTATGACCGGGCTCATTCGGCCATCTCGGAAATCAAACCGGGCATGATCGACTGGGAGCAGGTGTTGACGGGCGCCGACTGGTTTCACTGGACGGGCATTACACCGGCCATCAGTCAAGGTGCGGCTGATGTCTGCCTGGAAGCGATTCAGACAGCCAATCGGTTGGGCATTCCGGTTTCCTGCGATTTGAATTACCGGAAGAACCTGTGGAAATACGGGAAGAAGGCCTCTGAAGTCATGCCGGATTTAGTGGCCGGCTGTGACATCATCCTCGGAAATGAAGAAGATGCGGAGAAAGTATTCGGCATCAAGCCGGAAGGTTTTGATGTGACGGCCACGGCAGGCGAAGTGAATGCCGCTGAGTTTGAAAGTGTCTGTACACAGCTGATGCAGCGTTTCCCGCGGGCCCGGAAGGTGATTATCACCCTGCGAGGTTCGATCAATGCCAACCATAATACATGGGGCGGCGTTTTGTACGACGGCAAACAGCTATTCCAGTCGCCTCGCTATGACATCACGCATATTGTGGATCGTGTGGGAGGCGGCGATTCTTTCATGGGCGGCCTGATTTATGGCTTGCTGACTTATCCGCAAGACGATCAGCAGGCATTGAACTTTGCCGTGGCGGCTTCCTGCCTGAAGCATACGATTTATGGAGATTATAACGAAGTAACAGTAAAAGAAGTGGAGAACCTGATGAAGGGCGATGGCTCGGGTCGGGTTTCACGTTAACAGAGGAGAGGAGAACAAATGGCTGCATTTACGAAAATACAGGTGCTGCAGACGATACAGCAGACGGGCATGGTCCCGGTCTTTTATCACAGTGACGCCGAAGTGGCCCGTCAGGTGCTGAAGGCCTGCTATGAAGGCGGCGTCCGTGCCTTTGAGTTTACAAACCGGGGTGACTTCGCTTCGGAAGTGTTTATCGACCTGATGAAGTTCTCTCGTCGGGAATGTCCGGAGATGATCTTGGGAATCGGTTCTGTGATCGACGCTCCGACGGCCGCTCTTTATTTACAGTACGGGGCAAACTTTGTCGTGGGTCCGTATCTGAATGCGGAAGTGGCACGTTTGTGTAATCGTCATCTGGTTCCTTATACGCCGGGTTGCGGTTCGGTAACGGAAATCGGTGAGGCACAGGAATTGGGTTGTGACTTAGTGAAGATTTTCCCCGCAGGAAATGTGGGCGGACCTTCGTTTGTGAAGAATATCAAGGCTCCGCTTCCTTGGTCGATGATCATGGCGACGGGTGCTGTGGAACCGACGGAAGAAAATCTGACCGCCTGGATGAAAGCGGGAACAACCTGCGTTGGAATGGGCTCGAAGCTCTTCCCGAAAGACCGGATCGCGGCTCAGGACTGGAATTATATCACCGAAAAATGCCGGTTTGCCTTGGATATTATCCGCCAGGCAAGAGGCTGACGGATAGGCGGATGACAACTAACCTTTTAATCGGAATGACATGAATAAACACGGAGAAATGAAGATGACAAACTACAGATGGACTATCTGTATCATGATGTTTCTGGCCCTGACAATCAATTATCTGGACCGCCAGGTGCTGTCTTTAACCTGGGATGAATTTATCAAGCCCGAATTTCACTGGAATGAAATCCATTATGGTCGGATCACGGCTACATTCTCGATTGTATATGCGATCGGGATGTTGTTTGCAGGTCGGGTAATTGACTGGATGGGAACGAAGGCCGGCTTTTTGTGGTCGATCGGATTGTGGTCGTTGGGCGCTTGTCTGCATGCCTTTTGTGGCGTGGCCACAGAAGCCTGTGTCGGACTTGAGGACCGGACGCAGTTGATGATGGCTACGGGTGATATGGCTGTCCTGATCGCGACCTTCAGTATGTACTTCTTTTTGGCGGCTCGTTGTATATTGGCTATCGGTGAGGCGGGATATTTCCCTGCCGCAGTCAAGGTGACGGCCGAATATTTCCCGAAACGCGACCGGGCGTTCGCGACCTCTATTTTCAATGCCGGCGCTTCTATCGGTGCTTTGGCCGCGCCGTTGACGATTCCGCTGCTGGCTAAATATTGGGGTTGGGAATTATCGTTCGTCATCATTGGTGTATTGGGCTTTATCTGGATGGGATTCTGGGTATTCATGTACACACCGCCCGAGAAGAGCCGGTTTGTCAATGCTGCCGAACTGGAATACATCGGACAGGACAAGCTGCTGGAAGCTGATTTGGTGAATGAGGAGGAGACTGATGAAAAGAAGATGTCTTTGTTGGAATGCTTCTGCTATCGGCAGACCTGGGCTTTCTTGTTAGGGAAATTCTGTACCGATGGTGTGTGGTGGTTCTTCCTCTTTTGGACACCTTCCTATCTGAATACCCAGTTTGGAATCAAGACGACAGAAGGATTAGGCATGGCGTTGATCTTTACTTTATATGCCATCGTCATGTTGTCGTTATACGGAGGAAAGCTCCCTACGATTTTTATTAAGCGGATGAAAACGAACCCATACGAGGCCCGCATGAGAGCGATGTTGATCTTTGCCTTCATTCCGTTGGTCGTTTTGTTTGCCCAACCGCTGGGCACGTATTCTCCCTGGTTCCCGGTTATTTTGATCGGTATCGGATGTGCGGCGCATCAGTCCTGGTCGGCCAATATCTATACGACTGTGAGCGATATGTTTCCGAAGAAGGCGATTGCCACGGTGACGGGAATTGGTGGCATGGCCGGTGGCGTCAGTTCGATGTTGATGCAGGCGAGTGCCGGTAATCTCTTCGTCTATGCGGATAAGGTGCAGCTGGAGTTCCTGGGCTTTGTCGGGAAACCGGCCGGATACTTCATCATCTTCTGTATATGTTCAGTAGCTTATCTGGTGGGCTGGATCATTATGAAGACGCTGGTGCCGAAATATAAGATTATCGCTGGTTAATCATTTTCTGAAATAAACGAGAGCCGGAAACGGAACTCACCAGAATCAAAACCGATTCCCGTTTATTTCGTTTTAAAAGCTGCCTGCTTTTTCCTGAAAACACGCCGGCTTTTTAGGAAAATACGCCAGCTTTTGGGAAAAATACGCCGGCTTTTTGAGGTGTCGGGACAAGGGCTTGTCAACTCGTCTCCTGATACCTTGTCAACGGAAAGATATAAACGAATTAATGCAATAAAATATGAATCTGTTTGATGTAAAAGATAGAGTGATCGTCATCACTGGAGCAACCGGTGTATTAGGCCGGGCGATGGTGCGCCACTTTGCCGAAGAAGGAGCGAAGGTGGTGATTTTAGGCCGGAACAAACAAGTCGGGAATCAATTGGCCGACGAGGCGGTGAAAGCCGGAGGTACGGCTGTATTTTATACGACGGATGTACTCGATAAAGCACGGCTGGAGCAGAATTATGCCGACATCATGGAGCGCTTCGGTCGGATTGACGTGCTGATCAACGGGGCCGGAGGAAATATGCCGGGAGCGACAATAGCTCCAGACAAAACCCTTTTCGATTTGGATTTGGAAGCCATGCGGCAAGTGGTGGATCTGAATCTCTTCGGAACGGTTTTGCCGACGATGATTTTTGCCCGGGCCATGGTGGCACAGAAGCAGGGCTCCATTATCAATATCGCTTCCGAAGCCGGATTGCGTCCGCTTACACGGGTGGCAGGCTATGGAGTAGCGAAAGCGGCAGTCATTAACTTCACGAAATATATGTGCGGCGAACTGGCTACGAAGTTTGGTCCGGGTCTGCGGGTGAATGCCATTGCTCCGGGTTTCTTCCTGACCGAACAGAACCGGACCTTATTGACAAATCCGGACGGCAGCCTGACACCACGGGCAGAAACCATTCTGGCACATACACCCTTCAAGCGTTTCGGCGAGCCGGAAGAATTGTTGGGTACGCTGCAATGGCTGGCCAGTGATGCTTCGCGTTTCGTATCCGGTACATTGACCGTTATTGACGGTGGTTTCGATGCGTTTTCTATTTAGTTAATTCAAAAACTCATAAATATGTATCTATGTAAACAATCCTGGCGCTGGTACGGACCGAATGATCCGGTCAGTCTGTGGGATATCCGGCAGGCCGGAGCCACTGATGTCGTCCATGCGCTGCATCATATTCCCAACGGAGAAGTTTGGAGTATAGAAGAAATCCGGAAACGGCAACAGCTGATTGTCGAGACAGGTTTAGTGTGGAGTGTCGTGGAAAGTGTTCCGGTACACGAACATATCAAGACGCAGACCGGCGATTTCCAGCGTTATATTGATAACTATAAAGAGACCTTGCGGAATCTGGCCGCCTGCGGAATCCGTTGTGTGACATACAACTTCATGCCGGTCCTCGACTGGACACGCACCGACTTGGCTTATACCATGCCTGACGGCTCGAAGGCCTTGCGTTTTGAGCGGGCGGCTTTCCTGGCCTTCGATCTTTTCATCCTGAAACGCCCCGGAGCAGAAGAGGAATATTCGGAAGCGGATAAAGAAATAGCCCGTCGCCGCTATGAACAGATGGATGAGGAAGAGAAACAGCGCCTGGTGCGCAACATGATCGCCGGACTGCCCGGTTCGGAAGAAAGTTTCACCCTCGAACAGTTCCAGGAAGCATTGGACCGTTACAAAGACGTGGATGCTGACAAGCTGCGTGATAACTTGGTTTATTTCCTGTCTGAAATAACACCGGTGGCCGATGAAGTAGGAGTAGACTTAGTGATTCATCCCGATGATCCGCCTTATCCGATTTTAGGTCTGCCGCGCATCCTTTCAACGGCAGATGATTTTCGTCAGTTGATAAAAAGAGTGCCTAACAAATCGAATGGCCTGTGTCTCTGCACCGGATCATTCGGTGTGCGTGCCGACAATGATTTGGTTGCGATGATGTATGAGTTTGCCGACCGGATTCATTTCGTTCATTTACGCAGTACGAAACGGGATGCCGAAGGAAACTTCTACGAAGCCAATCACCTGGAAGGTGATGTTGATATGTATGGCATGATGAAGGCTCTGCTGGAGATACAACAACGGCTGAAAGTTTCTATCCCGGTACGTCCGGACCACGGCCATCAGATGGTGGACGACTTGCGGAAGAAAACCAATCCGGGCTATTCCTGCATCGGTCGCCTGCGTGGCTTGGCCGAACTGCGTGGCTTGGAATTAGGCATTGCCCGTTCGATGGAATGATGGTTTGCTTTTTGCGGGAATAAGAAGTTGATTATATAGAGAGGCACGGAAACAAGGAGCAAAATTGAAACTCTTTGTTTCCATGCCTCTATTTTATTATTCCTATTTTAAGATGTTTACTCTTATAGGCTATAACGGTACAATAAATCCTTCAGTTCTTTGTCACTCAGATTTTCACGCTCAGATTTATCATAAATGGCCAATAATAGTACTTGGTTGTTTTCATCTGTATGCACAGTCACCAATGTAATAACTCTAGCTCCTCCGCTTTTACCTTTCCCTTTTGAAGTGATGCTTAAACGGATCTTATGAAGGCCTCGGCCTAAATCCGTTCCCATCCAGGGATTTTCTCGAAGCTGGTCAAGCAAGTAAGCAAAATCATCTTTCATCGATTTATAATGCTTAGCCAACTTCTTCAGGCTACGAGAAAATTCAGGCGTTGCAATAATATTACAGCTCATGCAGTAAATCCTCCGCATTGATGGGCTGGAGCTTTCCTTCCTGTATTAGCTTGGCTTCCTTGCAAGCTTGCTCGATATGTGCCTCTATCTCCTGGCGAGACATATAGGAAGTTACCGGCTCTTTTACATTCGAGACTTTCGCCTCTTCTGCATTGAGCAAGTCTTCTATTTTCTTCAGCAAGGAAAGATCCTTCACCTCGAGAATCCGGCGTATCAGTTCGTTTTGTTCAGACTGTAAGCTTATCGTATTCATTTAGACTCCTTTCTTCTGATTGAATGAGACAAAAGTATGTATTAATCCATCAATATCCAAACAGCCCTTAATCCTCTCTCCGTTTAGAAGTGATTCAACGCCAAAGCTGTAGTATCCTGATACTGCTGCTGCAGTTCCACCAGTTTCTTTTCCAACTGACGGGTGATCTCCTCGTAACCCGGCTGACCGTAAAGATTCTTCATTTCCGACGGATCTTCCTGCAGGTCGTATAATTCCCACGTGTCGATGTCGTTGTAGAAATGGATTAACTTATAGCGGTCTGTGCGGACTCCGTAATGGCGCTTCACCGCATGTTCGGCTGGATATTCGTAGAAGTGATAATACAAGGCATCGCGCCAGTGGGCTGGCTTTTCTCCTTTCAGGAAGGGCAGGAACGATTCTCCGTGCATGTCTTTAGGTATTTCTACACCAGCCAGTTCCAGGATGGTCGGCGCATAATCGATATTCTGGACGAACGCATCTACGTCTCCATGAATACCACCTGGCAGACGAACCAGCAGCGGTGTGCGGAACGACTCTTCATACATAAAGCGTTTGTCGAACCAGCCATGTTCGCCCATATAGAAACCTTGGTCGGATGTATAGACAATCATGGTATTCTCTAATAATCCGGCTTTCTCCAGATAATCCAGTACGCGACCGATGTTGCGGTCTACCGAATGGATCACCCGCAGATAATCCCGCATATACTGTTGGTATTTCCATTCAGCCAAAGCCTTACCGGAAAGATTCGCCTTCTTGAATTTCTGGATGATTGGATCGTAGTGAGCATCCCAAGCCTTCTTCTCTTCGGGTGTCATGGTGTCGTACATATGGCGCCCTACTTCTTCCAATCCGGTTGTCGTATGGATTTCGTTCTCTTTATCTGCCATCTTCAAATCGTAGACCAGATCCATATCCTTGAAGATACTCATCTCTTGGGCTGCAGCAGCCTGACGACCTTCATAATCGTCGTAGAAGTTATCCGGCAGCGGGAAAGTCTTGTCGCTGAAAAGCTCCAAATCCTGCAAATCCGGCATCCAGGTACGATGCGGAGCCTTGTGATGAAGCAAGAGGCAGAACGGTTTACTCTTGTCGCGCTGATTCTCCAGCCATTCGATCGCCTTGTCGGTGATAACATTCGTCGCATACCCTTTCGAAGTAATCTCTTCGCCGTTCTTGATAAACGGTGCGTTGTAATAAATACCCTGTCCGATCAGGATTTCCGAATAATCAAATCCGGTAGGAGCGGAGGTCAGGTGCCATTTCCCGATAATTGCTGTCTGGTATCCGGCTTTCTGCAATAACTTCGGATACGTCTGCTGACTGCCGTCGAAAGTCGAGCTATTATCAGTAAAGCCATTCGCATGACTATGCTTACCTGTCAGCATACATGCCCGACTGGGACCACTGATAGAATTGGCCACAAAGCTATTGGTAAAACGTACACCCTCGTTGGCAATCCGGTCGATATTAGGCGTCTGGATAAACCGGGTATCATACGCGCTGATTGTCTGGTACGAATGATCGTCCGACATGATGTAGAGAATGTTCATCGGTTTCTTCCCTGTCTGCTCGTCAGACTGTGCTTGTTTGTTGTTGCACGCGTAGAAAGGCAATGCCAACACCGGCAGCGTAAGTAGCCATTTGTTTGTTTTCATAGACTGATCTTTCATGATTAATACATAAATGAGTTGATAATTGAATTACAAAGGTAATAAATCTGCGCAAATGCCGTTGCCTTTTTCAGCAAATAAGCCTGTTATACCCCATAAATAGGAGGAGAATAACAGGCTTATGCTATTGGAATGATTTGTTATATTACCGAACGACCGGCTTCTCTTTCAGTGTACCTCCTTCATTATATTGCTGGTTGTTGGGTAAACCTTTCTGTCCGACACCTTCTTTCATCAACTCTTTCAATTCCGGCAAGTGAGACCGATAGACACCACGCGGATTCACCTGATATTTCTTGCAGATGGAAGCTGCCATGCCGACCACTTCACCCATCATTCCGGTGGTTCGCATGACACGTACCGTTCCTAAAGCGACATGTGTCACACTGATATTCCGGCCAGCCATGAACAAGTTATCAATGTTGCGCGAATACAGGCAACGATACGGAATCGGGTAGGGATAGATGTTGATATGTTTGGCAATCGACTTGAATTCCTGACCGGGGAAATTCTCCGTATTCTTCGGATCCGGATAATGCAAGTCGATACTCCAGGTAGAAGCTGCCGATCCGTCTTCATGAACCACATGCTTCCGCAAGTCTTCTTCTTTCAGAATATAATCACCCATCAACCGACGTGATTCTCGTTTCCCGGAGATGTAAGCTACCCATGCCAGTTTCCGGTTCTTATATACATCGTTTTCCTTCATTTCATTCTTGAGATAACTCCAGTTGGAATAAACTACCATCAATCCATAGTCTCGGATACGCTCGAAATCCTTGATCTGGTCGTAATTCATACCCGTTTCCCAAGTCCATTCGCCCATCGTCACCTTTTCACAATTCTTCTCATTGAAATCAACTCCATATTCGAACTGAGGAAAAGAAGAAGGCTTCTTTGTGTCTTCCGAATACCATTGCACGGAAGCGCCCATTGTCATCTTATCTGCCTGTTCAGGAGCTGTACTTTCTCCAAACTCATCCCGGCTTTCACGTCCCATCCGATAATCGGCTCCAGCCAAGTAACCGATGGTTCCATCACCTGTACAATCAGAGAACAACGGTGCTTCGAAACGCTTCTCTTCGCCAGTCTCAATATGCTTGGCGATGACAGCAGTGATGCGATTCCCTTCTTTCTCTACAGCGATTGCACGATAGTTGGTGAATAAGGAAACATTCTTTTCCTTCAGCAGCCAGTCCATCTTCTTTTGATCCTCGTAATAGTCGGCTGGCTGGGCATTACCGCCTCGCGTCGGACCAAACTCTTTCTGTAAATTCCCTAATTCTTTATAAGGACCGGCTTCGATGCGTCCGCCCAAGTGAACGCGAATTTCCGAGCTGTTGTTTCCTCCTATCACCGGACGGTCGTTCAGCAAAGCCACCTTGCAACCTAAGCGGGCAGCTGAAACGGCGGCACTCATTCCGGCAATACCAGCACCTACAACTACCAGATCATATTCTCCGGCTAACGGAGCTTCTGCCGGAAGATTCAGTTTCTCCCTCCGGAACTTTTCCAACGACGCTACATCCGAAGGAGGAACAGCTCCTTCTTCCGTTGTGAAGTAAATAGCATCACACCGCCCGTCAAATCCAGTCAGATCATGCAAGCGGAGTTCCGTATTCACATCCTTGATCGTCACTTTCCCGGCCGCTTGCCACATCCATGCATTTCCTTCGCATCCCAGTGGTGAAGCCAGCTTCTTGTTACCGACATACAAGCTGAATTTTCCCGGTCCTTCACCATCTTTCCAGGGCGAAGTCCAGTTGTACGTCCGTACATATACATAATATGTCCCTTTTTCCGGAAAGGTCACCTCTGTTTGTGCGTCTTCTACCGGCTCACCCATTCCGTGTGCCATCAGATAAGAAGAGCCCATCAGGTCCATAAACTGCTGATCAACTACCCAACCGCCTTTCTTAGTAAAACTTTCTGCCTCGATGAAGAGGTTGGAAGAATTTATCATTGGCATTGATGAAAGGCCTGATAATAATAAAGATATAAATAATGTACGCATAGTTATAATAATTTCAAATTAAGTTTGTTACAATAGTAAATGAATCTCTCGAATGGTCAATCTGTTGAAATGCTTGCTTTTTACATCAATTTTTATAGCTTTTATATTTTTCCCAGCAAAAGAAACGGAAGCTTGACCATGCTTATTGAACTCACCTACTTTTACAAAGTTAATATTATCAGTACTAATTAGCAGATCTGCATGTGAAAGAAATTCTTTTGAATCATCACAAATAACTTCAATTCCTTTTATTGTCTGTGCTTCGTTTAATATGACTGTAAAATAATCACCTTTCCCTACAGCATAAGAACTTGAAAAGAATGTATCTTCTTTACCGTCAAAAGCATATTCAGGGTTATAGTGTTTTATTGCAGTTATATTTGTTTCAATTCTTGCTGGTTGTATAAGTTTAGGCTGTTCTTTTACTGCATTGAACCAATTATCCTCAACTTTTTCTCCTTTATAATTATGAATGTCTAAGAGATCAAACATTGACTGGAAATGAGTTAATCTGCTATAAAAATCAGTCCAATCTTTTTTCTCAGGTTTAATCCACAATACTTCCGCTAAAGCACAGAGACGGGGATAATACATTTTTTCAACTTCGGTTTGTGTTGTAACAAATTCTGTCCATAAACAGGCTTGCCCTCCTTTTACTAAAGAATGTAATTCCTGGGGAATAGTTTTATCTATTGGCTCCCATTCATATACCTTCCTTGTTGGATTCCGTGCATAACCGAAATCAAAATAACAAGGATCTTTCGGACACATTATAACAGCGATGTTCCGCTCTAATGCCTTCTTTTGTTGCTCCTTACCATCATTCTGCCAAATTGTCAACATATCGTCGGTTGAGGCGGCATTACGACTGTTGATTTCATCCCAACCTATCATGGTTCTTCCTTTGGAACGGACAATACGGCTTACATCTTTTGTGAAATAATCTTGAATTTCGTGAATGTCTCTCATCCCTTTTTGACGGTAAAGAGCCATACATTTAGGGCATTGTTTCCAAATATTTGTTCCTACCTCATCTCCACCTAAGTGAATATAAGGAGAAGGAAATATTTCAATCAATGCATCCACAACATCTTCAACAAAAGCTAATGACTGAGGATTACCTACACAAATCATGTGTTCAGCAACTCGCTTGCGTTTTTTAGCCTCCCGTTCTTCAGGGTACGTTTCAAATGTTCCTCCTTGACATGAAAGTTCTGGTAATCCAGCTAATAAAGCAATACAATGTCCAGGTAAATCAACTTCTGGAATAATACTTATCCCCCGTAAAGAAGCATAATCTACTAAATCTTTCAAATCATTTTTGCTGTAATATTTACCTGATAATTCAGGATGGTCATAATAATAACTACCCTTTTCTGCTAATTGAGGATACTTATCCATAGCTAACCGCCATCCTTGATTATCTGTTAAATGTAAATGCAATGTGTTCAGTTTGAAGAATGCCATCTGGTCAATTGTCTTTTTTAATTCAGAAATTTCCCAAAAGTGTCGGCTACAATCCAGCATGATACCTCGATAACTGAAACGGGGATGATCCGTTATTGTTAATTCTGGAAGTAACCCTTTTGTACTATTCCATATTAACTGTTGCAGTGTTACCAGGGCATGATTTAATCCAGGGATATCGTTCGCTTCAATTTGTATAAAATCTTTTTTTATATTAAGCTGATAGGCTTCTGCAGGTAATGATGGATTCTCAATTATTTTTATATTTGCATTTTGATTTGTTAATTGGATAAAAATAGAACTTTTTTTACTTAAATCCTTAATAAATAGCTTACCTACTTTTTCCCATTTTGCAGGAATTTGTATCGTTTTTAAAGCTTGTATTTGAAAATAGCCATTCCCTACACAAATGGAATCAACTTGAGGAATTAAGTTTAATCTTTCTCTAGGCTTTTGTTGACAAGCGATAAACAGACAAAGTCCACATATGGCATATAATAATTTACATTTTGTCATAAGCTGTATTTAATAAAGTAAGAGGCCTACTATACAATTTTTGTAAAGAAAATGAATTCTAAAATAGATAGTAAGCCTCTTTAATATAATGACTTATTAAGATAGATTAATAGCCCGGATTCTGTTTCATATTTGGATTAATTTGAATTTCGGTTGTAGGGATTGGCCATAAATATTGGCGATCATCCCAGTTCTTTTGAGCGATCACAGCTATTTTCCCAGTAGCTTCAATCTTTGTGAAATCTGCTAATCCATTTTCATCAATGTCTGGAGCAAAGGGCCAAAACCAATCTCCTTCATTAACTACTTTTTCAATTAATAAGGAAGATGGATAAAGCATCATATATACTTTTTTAGACATAACCTTATCCATTAATTTCCAGCGAATCAGGTCCATGTATCTAAGGCCCTCTTTAGGAAATTCCATACGTCGTTCCATGCGTAATTGACTACGTAAAGTCTTTTGGTCAGTAGCTGTAAAAGCTGGATATTGATCAGTAGCAGATTTATCTACACCATATGCGCGAGCACGAACTTCATTCATTGCGTCTAAAACTGACTGATCAATTTGATTTAGTTCGATCTTAGCTTCTGCATAAATTAATAAAACATCTGCATATCTGATAATGATTCTGTTTGGTTCAGTTCGAAAAGCATTTTCCAAACAACTTTCATCTAATCCTTTCTTCCAAACCAACCCGTTGTAAGATGCATATTGTGCAACAGCACGAGTATCATTGTTAACGATCATTTCACCAGTCTTGTAATTCATTACTTCCAGTGCTTCTGGATGAGGATTGAATTCGATTCCTAAGAAGTTTTCTCCGAAAGGAACAATTGTCATACTTAGGCGTGGGTCACGATTCTTAAATGGATCATGAGGATCAAATAATGGAGACTCATCTATTGGTAAACCATCAGTACAAACGTATGAAGCAAATAAATCCCATGTAGGATTGGGTGCTGCATATCCTCCATGATTTCTTGGTAATGGATATCGTGCATCAGTATAAATACCGAATTCTATAGATCTAGCCATGACAAAGATGTTTTCTGGAGATGTTTTTGTCCCTTGTAAAAATAGTTCTTGATAGTTAGGGTGCAGGGAGTATACTCCTAACTCGATTACGGCTTTTGCAGCTTCGGCAGCGATAGCATAATCTCCCATATAGAGTGCATAACGAGCTTTTAAGGCTAAAGCAGCACCTTTTGTTGCTCTTTGTTCATCTGTATATGAAACAGGTAGAACTTCAATAGCTTTATCATATTCATCATAAACAAATTGCTTGATAGTAGCTAAATCAGTACGCCCCATCGTTAGGCCTTCTTCAATGTCTACATCATTTTCAACCAAGGGGACAGCTCCAAATTTTTGAGATAATTTAGCATAAGCTGAAGCTCTGTGGAAATGGGCTTCAGCTATGAATGCATTGATTGTGCTTTCTGAAGCTCCATTTTCTATAGCTCGTTGAGCTTTGTTTATAATGCTGTTCGCTCTAGATATGACTTTATATTGATTTGACCACAAATTTATGACTTGGCTATGCTGACCATTTAATGTTGCATTTTGGAATTCAGTTAATGACTCACGATAAATGTTGTCATCAGACCAATCGGTATTTGTATCTTCATCTATAAGCCAAAAATCATTTCGGTATAACTCATTGACTGCCATTTCAACTTCAGTTTCGTCAGAGTACCAACTTTCTGTTGAACCGTAGGATAACGGATTCAGATTTAAATCATGGCAGGCACTCAATAATGTCATTCCTGTAAATAATGTAATTATAATTTTATTTCGTTTCATACTTTTGATCATTTAAAAATTAACAGAAACACCTAATAATACAGACATCGTAATTGGATAACCTGTTACACTAACTTCTGGATCCCATCCATAAGGATAATTGCTTATACAGAACAAATCATTACCTGATACATAAAATCGAACAGTTTCCATACTGATTTTTTTCGTTAAAGCAGATGGTAATGTGTAACCAACGGTCAAACTTTTCATTCGTAAATATCTACCATTGAATAACCAGAAGTCAGACATAGCCATATTGGCTTCAACATTGGTGCGAGTCAGGCGTGGATATTTTGCATTCAGATTCTCTTCTTCTGTATTATTTACGCTCCAATAATTACCTTCAAGAATAGCAGGAAATCCAGTCCAGTTATCTTTTAACCCTTCAACCATTTCCCTGTTGATACGTGCATTTTGCTTACCTACACCTTGCAGCATCATGGAGATATCAAAGCCTTTATAAGAGGCCGATAGATTCATACCATACATATAACGAGGAAGAGATCCACCTAGTAAAACTCTGTCATATTCAGAGGATATTTTCCCATCAGGAACCCCATCGGGACCAGATATATCCACGTATTTGATATCACCTACTGTTACATTATTATTTAACTTAGGAGAATTATCAACTTCTTCTTGAGTTTGGAATAATCCATCACTTACATAGCCATACCATTCATTGAACTCACTACCTTCCATTTTAACTTGGTCGCCTAGGAATTCTGTACCACCTAAGTCTCCCATTTTAGAAACGAAGTCAGATAAATTTGCTGAAACGGAGTAGCTGAAATCTCCTATATGATCTCTCCATCCAATTTCTAAATCATATCCTTTAGTTTGCATCTTACCTGTATTAACAAAAGGATTATCGTATCCGATGAATTTAGGTATTTCAAGAGCGATTAACATGTCACGTGTATTCTTCTTATAGTAATCAAATGCAAAATATAGGCGACTATTTAAGAAGTTTGCATCCAGACCAATATCCCATGTCTCAGTTGTTTCCCAAGAAATATTTCTTACCGCATAATATTGTTGGGCTGCAGTTGATACAGATGTGACAACACCTCCTTTATATAATAAAGCCGAATTGAAATTTAAGGCAGACTGATATGGATAATAATTTTGTTTATCATTATTATTTATATCTGTAATTCGTTCATTACCTAGTGTTCCCCAAGAACCTCTCAACTTCAAATAGGATAACCAGTCCCAGTTTAGATTTTTCATGAATTGTTCTTCACTTAGTATCCAGCCGGCAGAAAAAGAAGGGAAGTTTGCCCATCTACTTTCCGGTGCAAAGCGAGAAGATCCATCACGACGGAAATTTGCTTGTAGCAAATAACGATTGTCGTAATTGTAAGTTACGCGGCCAAATAAAGAACGATAGGCATATTCTTCAGCATTACCGCTATTGTCTCTATATGTTTCTGGACCAATATCTAGGTACGGATAACCTGTTAATTCATATTGATCTCGTGAAGCATTTAAGTTTTCCCAAAATGCATAATAGTCTTCGTAACCAACCATGACAGAAAGATCATGTTTCCCAAAAGTTTTATTGTAGTTAGCAAAGAATTGGGTTGTTACATCATAGTAGTCGTTTCTGTATTCTGTTAATTTAGTCGTACTGAATGCTGCCATATATCCTTTAACTGTATTAGGATCATTGGCATATGTATAAGGAACTTGTTTTACAAAACTTTTAATCTTATCAAAATTGTATGTTGGAGCTATAACACCTGATATCTTCAATCCTTTTATTGGAGTGATATCAATAGCCGCCTTACCACCAATCCGATTATTCCATGTTGTTTTTGTTCCTCCATCTGTAATCATGGCTAGTGGGTTTTCTCCATCTTTTACATCTCCCCACATTCCATTTGTCCATCGGATAGCATAAATAGGCGGAGTGGCACGAAGTGCTAATTCCATAGGATTTCTATGAGGCTCTTCTGATTTTGCACGACTGAAGTTAACGTCTAAATGGGCTTCCATCCATTTGTTAATTTGTATGTCGTTGTTTACTCTTAACATAAAGCGTTCATAGTCGCGGTTTATGTATAAACCGTCAGTTTGATCATATCTAAATGAAGCTTTAGTTTTCACAACTTTACTTCCGCCGGCTATATTGATAGAATGAGTTTGGCGAGGAGCAGAACTGTATAATAATGCATCTTGCCAATCTTCCACAGGGTATGCATCAGGGTCTGTTTCATGGTATTTTAACCAATTGTTAACTTGATCTTCTGAATAAGTTTGATACCACCCTCCTGAGTTGTTATCATTATAACGTGTTTCATTTACCATTTCTAGAAAACGCTGTGCTCCTACGTATTGAGGAAGTTTAGTAGGCATTTCCCAGCCATATTCGAAATTATAATTTAATGATAAATCGTTTTCTTTAGCACGTTTAGTCGTGATAACAATAACACCAGCTGCAGCTCGTGAACCATAAATAGAGGCAGATGCTGCATCTTTCAATATCGACATGTTTTCTACGTCTTCAGGATTTACTTGGTTGATATCCCCAGGGACACCGTCTATGATTACAAGTGGACTTGTTTCTCCAATTGTCGTTACACCACGGATTTTTATTGAAGCTGTTGCTCCTGGAGCACTGTTGTCTCGTGTTACCAATACACCAGAAGTAGCTCCTTGTAAAGCAGTGGATAATTGAGTTGTTCTTCTGGATGCCAAGTCATCTCCTTTTACAGCTCCAACGGCACCTGTTAAATCTTTCTTTTTCATTGTACCATATCCAACAACCACTAATTCATCCAAAGCCTTTGAGTCTTCTTTCAAAGTGATAGATAGGTTGGACTGATTGCCTACTTTAGTTTCATAATCGCCATATCCAATATAAGAGACCAAGAGCATCGCTCCCTCCGGTACTTCCAAAGAGAATTTACCGTCCATGTCGGTGATAGTTCCGTTGGTGGTACCTTTGACAACGACATTTGCTCCGATGACGGCTTCTCCGTTGGGATCAACTACTGTTCCGGTGATGATTCGTTTCTGTTGGTTTATCGATGTTGTTGTTCTTTCAGCGGCTTTGAAAAGATATATCTTGCCGTCTTTGATTTCATAGCCGATGGCTGTGTTGCCGAACATGGCATTTAATACTTCGCTCACTTCGGTGTTGACGAAGTTGAGGGATACTTTGCGATTCAGATCGACTACTTGTGCGCTATAGGCCAGGCTGAGCCCTGTTTGGTCAGCAATGCTGTTTAATACAGTTTTGACTTTTGCGTTGTTGACCGTTACAGAAACCTGCTGGGCATCCGCATTGGCTGCGAAAGCTGAAATCGAAAGCATTAACGATAATGCTGTTAGTTTCATGGAACCAGGTATTTTATTCGTTAATAATAAATAACTTCCAGCGGTGGAAGCCTTGTGTTTTTCTTCCATATCTTTGTACAGATTAATGATGTGTTGAAAAATTTGTTTTTTTATGTCTTTAATTGTAGCCGGAAAGGGTAGGAGCTTTTCGGCTATTTTTATGTTTTTAATTATCCACTCATATGGCTTGTATTATTTACAGGTTAAACAATTAAATATATATCTTTTTTTCTTAATAGACACGCGACGCAGGAAAAAGGATGAGTAAGAAACTGTTTTTTTTGAAAAAAGTTTTTGTTTCGTTTTTGTGAGGTCTGTTTTTACTACTTTGTAGTATAACCCTCCCTACAAAATAGCTTTACCACATCTGTCGAAAAGCTTTATCATATTTGTCAAAAAGATTTAGCACATATATGGAAAAGCTTTTCGACGGATGTCAAACAATTACTTTGTAACGGGATTTGGATTATTGGGTAGTAGGAAATGTATGTAAATCCTTATGGAATGTATGGCGACAGAGTTATGTTTGATCGGCGGAAGATGCGTAAATTAAATAAAGGAAATAGGCTCTGAAACGACCACTTTGCAAAATTTATAGACAAAATTGGAGGCATCATTTGAAAGTCTCCGGAAAAAGTTCTACATTTGTGTAAGTCTTTTCTATGTAGGAAGGATAACTGTTAAGCGTTAAGGCATTATCCAAGTTCAGGAAATCCCCAATTTCAAGACAACAACTGGATAATACAAATGACGCTCCACGGGCTATATTCGCATGTATGTTAATCATAGATAAAAATATAGGCGTGGGGCTTTGTGTATTATGTTGTTGAGTATGGGGATACTTCTGAGCGGTAATACCAAAGTTCCCACGCTTCACTCTATATATAAATGCAGCTCCGAGGGGACAGAGTTGGTTATACTGAACATCATGAAAGCAACGAGTTTTAAAGAGGAGTCTTGTGTCTCCGTCGTTTTCCAACTTCCGTTTTTGATTATTCGTGACGGGATTTTGTCTCCTCCCGGTTTCTCATCCGTCTCTTTTCGTGTTCCTTTATGTTTTTACAAATAACATGCCATATCTTTTAGCTGAAAATTTGTTATGGCCATGGCAAGTGATTATTTGAAAAGTGCCGACGAAGATGAACATGCAAAATGCAGTCCGGATTTGTCAGAGAAAGAGACGGAAAGTGAAGTCGATCTGGTACATCATACTTTTGACCCCATATCCGATAAGATAGATGCAATAGAAAAGGATTTAGATCTTTTATTGGATATGTTAGAAAAAGAAATATGACAAAACGACGTCAATATTTAAGATATTGTGACGGTTTGTCTGATAGATGGCAGTAATAACGTCTTGAATGGATTAGTAGCGTTTTTATTTATATACAGATTTATACACGAGAGTTTGGAATGAATAAAGTAAATACGGATTCTCGCCAGGAAAAAGAGATGAAATATTTCTTTTCTATAGGTGAGAAGGGGTTGTGTGTGTATTTGTAGTATATTTGTGTTGGGTGCACCAGAAGTGATTCTTGTGCACCCTTTTCATGAAATTTTCAGGTAAGATACGTTTTTTATATGCCGAAATAAGCTACATTTGTACAATCCGGATAGAAAAAGCAAGTAGGGTTTCTGAATTACTTGCCTTCCCGGTGATGCCTGCAATCAAATAAGATTCGAACACAACTAAAATTATACGTATGAAAAAAACGATGTGGACAAGATGGTTTGCTGCCATCTTATTTGTGGGTGGGCTGGCGGCCTGTTCGCCCAAAGAAATTAATGTAGGGAGCTGGCAAGTAATCCCTTTGCCGCAGGAAATAATGGAAATTCCCGAGGCGGCTCCTTTTGTAATCAATTCATCTACTGTGATCAGTTATCCCGAAGGCAATGAACAGCTGGAGCGGACAGCTCGTTTTCTGGCTTCTTATATCCGGGAAGTGACGGGAACAAACGTGAAGGTGGCTGTAAAGGGTGGAAAAAATACGATCGCATTGCAGGTTGATGCATCGGTTTCTCCTCAAAAAGACGGATACGAGCTGCAGGTCTCGGCAGACGGAATTACCGTGAAAGGGGCATCCGAAGCCGGAGTTTTCTATGGTATCCAGACAATTTACAAGGCGCTTCCGATAACAGACGGAAAGACGTTGGGAGCTGTTCCGGCAGGAACGGTTAAGGATTATCCGCGTTTTGGATACCGAGGGTTTATGGTAGATGTCGGACGCCACTTTTTCTCGGTAGATTATCTGAAGGAAATCATTGATATGCTGGCTATGCACAATATCAATTATTTCCATTGGCACCTGACGGAAGACCAGGGTTGGCGTATCGAGATCAAGAAATACCCGAAACTGACAGAGATTGGTTCGCATCGGAAGGAAACAATTACGGCTCCGGGATCCGACAAATACGACGGCGTTCCGGTAAGCGGCTATTATACGCAGGAAGAAGCCAAGGAAATTGTACAATATGCTGCCGACCGTTTTATTACGGTGATACCGGAAATTGATATGCCGGGGCACATGCTGGCGGCTCTGGCTTCCTATCCGGAGTTGGGTTGTACGGGTGGTCCGTATGAAACGGCTACCAAGTTTGGTATCTTTAATGAAGTCTTGTGTGGCGGTAATGAGGAGACATTGCAGTTTGCCAAAGACGTCATCAATGAAATTATGGATATCTTCCCGTCACCTTATATTCATATCGGAGGTGATGAATGCCCGAAGGTAGAATGGAAGAAATGTCCGAAATGCCAGGCAAAGATTAAGGAATTAGGATTAAAGGATACGCCGGAACATTCGAAAGAGAACCAGCTTCAGGCTTATTTCATGGGCGAAGTGGAAAAAGAAATTCTCAAACGGGGACGGAAGATGCTGGCATGGGATGAGATTCTGGATGGTGATCCGGCTAAGAGTACGACTGTGATGGCATGGACCGGCGTGAAGGCCAGCGTTCGTTCGGCACAATCTGGTTTTCAGACAATCGTTTGTCCGATCAGTCACTTGTATTTCAGTAATCCGGGATATAACCGGCTGACAGGAGTTACCAGCGTGGCACGGGTGTATAACTTTGAACCGGTCAATGAAGCCTTGACTCCCGAAGAAAAAGACCGTATCATCGGCGTACAAGGTTGTATCTGGACGGAATGGACGAAAGACAGTACGAAGATGGAATGGCAGATGATGCCGCGTATTGCTGCCTTGAGTGAGTTGCAATGGAGCCGTCCGGAAAAAGACTTGGACGGATTCTTGAAGCGGCTTCGTCACCAGTTGGATCTGTATACGTTGAATGGATATCATTATAAGGAAGATATTGAAGACGTAACGATGGATATCAATCCAGCAGGCGATGCCGGTAAAGCGGTCGTAACACTCTCGACATTCGATAACGCTCCGGTTTATTATACAACGGATGGAACAGAACCGACGGAAACATCTTTGCGTTATCAGGAACCGTTTACGATAGATGGCCAGACGCCAACCGTTAAAGCCAAGGCTATCCGCAACGGTCGGGAAAGTCAAGTGGTCGAAGAATCGTTGCAATATAACTTAGCCACCATGCGCCCGGTTCGTTTGAACTCGAAGCCGGACGATGCTTATACTTATAAAGGAGCCTCACTTTTGGTGGACGGACTGAAGGGCGACGGGAATTATCGTTCGGGTCGTTATATCGGTATCTATGGAAGCGATTTGGATGTGGTTGTTGATTTGGGAGAAGAAAAAGAAATCTCTTCGGTGTCAGTCAGCACCTGTCTGGTGCCGGGTGATTACATCTTCGGTCTGACAGGCCTGGAAGTCCATGTCTCCTCTGATGGAAAAACATATCGGAAAATAGCTTCGAAGTCTATTCCTGAATTGGAAAAGGGAAGTAAGAATAATGTAACAAGACTGGATGAACTCAGTTTCGATCAGACAAAAGCCCGTTTTGTCCGTATCGTCGGGAAATGTACGCCGGTATTGCCGTCATGGCATCCGGGAGCAGGAAAGAAAGCCTTCCTGTTTGTCGATGAGGTAGGTGTTTATTGATACGTTTGTTCACGATAATAAAAAGTAGTTGGTTGCGTGCAGCCAGCTACTTTCTTATATTCACCCGAATCGTATCTCTGTCATAATGGAATTGAACGGGGGAAATCTTTTCCAATTCCCGCAAAGTAGTCAGGATATTCGTCTGACGGGTTTTGATCGTATAGGTGTAATTCAACGCTTTCTTGTCGTCTATGCTGAATGTCACATCATAAATTCGGGACAAAGTCTGGATGGCATCTTTCATCGGAGTCTGCTCAAAGATGATCCGATCGGTTGTCCAGGCAGAACTCTCAGCAATATCTTGAGGACGAACAATCTTACACAAGCGCGAAGTTCGATCGTAGATGGCTTTTTCTCCGGGACTCAATTCGAAGGGCCGGAAGTCGCCCGACGATAATTCTACCCGTCCGTGATTGAGCGCGACCGAAATATCCTGATCTTCCGTATAGGCTTTCACATTAAATTCAGTACCCAGCACCTTTACTTTCATCTGGTCGAGAACAACCGTAAAAGGACGATTCTTGTTGGATGTTACTTCAAACAAGCCTTCTCCGTCTAATTCTACTTCCCGGTTCTTATAGGTGAATTTCTTGGGGAAACGAATTCTACTGTTCGCATTCAGGTAAACACTGCTGCCGTCTTGGAAGATTACCCGCATCTTTTCACCTCTCGGTACGACAATCTCTTCCATTTCGTGCGAAGCCAATAAGTCAATCTGGTTATTGACATTGACGAACAAGCCAATAAATAAGGTAATAGGTATTAATATAGCCGCGGCGCGGAATATCCAGCGGCGTATGGTTTGCCGGCGCAGTTGCTGGTTAATGCGCTGATACATGACGGCCGAAGGAATTTCATGATTAACCCATTCCTGTTCTTCCCCTAACTGGATTTGCCGTTCGTCTTTATCCATCCGTTCGGAAAGCCATTTCATGCCTTCTTCAGTCTTGAACCAGCCAACGACCCATTTGGCTTCTTCCGCCGTAGCTTCGTTATCGAGTACTTTCTCGATGGTTGATATATCCGGTGTTTTCATTGTACTCATCTTCTTTTATAATAGACACACAATTCATGATTTGGAATGAGGGTAAATCCGTTTGTTTAGAGTTTTTAAGTTTATCCATCTTTATATCTCTATGAACTCAGCCATATACAAACCAACAGTAGAATACCGAGCAAACGTCCCATTTTATCCCGTAGCAATTTGATAGCTTGCGAATAATGCGATTTAACGGTCGGCACAGAGATGTGCAGCTTGTCGGCCACTTCCTGATTTGACAGATTATCCCGAATCTTCAGGAGACATACTTTCCGTTTCTGCTCGGGCAATTCTGCCAGAATCTTATAGAAATGTTGGAACAGATCTTTTTCTTCCAGTGCACTTTGCAGTTTATCTTCGAATTCCGGTGTATTTTGGATGACTGCATAATTCTTTTCCATGTCAGAAAAATTATCTCTTATTTCGTTTAAGATAAGATTCTTGGCAGACGTGTACAGATAATTGCGTATGTTGATTGCTCCGGCAAATAAGGAACGCGCTTCCCACAATTTGAGGAAAACTTGCTGAACAATGTCTTCCGCCCGGAATGAATCCTTCAGATACTTATAGGCTAATACATAAAGCATTTTGTTGTATCTTATGTATATGGCAGTAAAAGCTTTTTCATCACCTTCTTTTAGGCGTGAAAGCAACGTCTCGTCAGGCAGATTAGACTGAAAAAGTGGTGATGCATCGTAGTTATTCATATCTACAAATCACTACTGTCCCGTAAAAGTGGATAAATAGTTCTTTGAAATTATTGAAATATAG
>ERZ779865.978-NODE-978-length-23033-cov-3.389111_pt1 | contig 23033 bp, 17 predicted proteins | sample MGYA00433088_ERZ779865 | MGnify/ENA primary metagenome ERZ779865 (study PRJEB29588, sample SAMEA2151703) | human gut metagenome | biome: human gut; feature: human-associated habitat; material: faeces | place: Denmark | collected 2008/2010 ... | reverse complement strand
TCTCGAAGGCGCTGAACATCTCGCCCAGCCAGCAGAACTACATCACCAATTCCAACGCCGGTGAAGGCTTGATCTTCTATGGCTCGACCATCGTCCCCTTCAAGGATGACTTCCCGAAGGACACGATGCTCTATCGTTACATGACCACCAAACCCGAAGAAACCTTGCAGAATTAAGGAGGACTACCTTTATGAAAAAGAATATGAATGAGAACTTTGAGATCACCGTTGACGAGATGACCGAGATTTTCGGCGATACGCCGGTTGAGATGAGCTTCCGCGAGGTCAAGGAAGGCATGGACAGCTTCTTTGGCCTGATGGGGCTGACCGTGGAGCTGGTCAACCTGATCCGCAAGGAGGACGAGCTGAAAAAGCACCACCGCGCTTACCTCCATGTCCGCGAGGAAATCGCCGAGTGCGCCAATGAGGCGACGGAGGTCATCGGCGGTATTCTTGACTCCATTCAGGAGAAAGAACACATCTACCGTGTGTCCGGCACTCCTTCCGCTTTTGATATGGATGAGGAAGACGAGTATGAGGATGATTTCGTCACCATCCCCAAGGAGAAGTATGACAGCATGATTGAGGATCTGCTGACAATGGCCGAGCTGATCGACATGGTATCGGATATGCGCACCAAGGATGTCCGCGCCATTCAGGAGTTTGGCAAGTTCATCCCGGCCTATGCCGCCTATGAGCGCAATCGTCTTTCCCTGTACCGCGAAGCGGCGAAGGAGGCCGAGTCCATCATCGACCGCTGGGAGGATGAGCTGGACGATGATGAGGACTACGAGCCGGACGAGTATTTCTCCGACTGATTGCGCATCAAGTCTCGCAGAAAGGAGGGAGTCCCCATACAGCTTGATCACATTTACACCGGCGATTGTCTCGAAGTCCTCAAAACGCTGCCCGATGAAAGCGTCCATTGCTGCATCACCTCCCCGCCGTATTACGCGCTGCGTGATTACGGTGTGGACGGGCAGATCGGCAGAGAGGCAACGCCAAAGGAATACATCTCGCGCCTGACGGAAGTGTTCACCGAAGTCAGGCGCGTTCTGCGTTCGGATGGGACGCTCTGGCTCAACATCTCCGACACCTATGCCGGGAAAGGCAATCAGGGCAGCTATGTGGACGCAAAGAATCCCAAGGGCAGAAACGGTCAGGCTGTGGCTCTCAACTACAAGGTTGAGGGCTGCAAACCCAAGGATATGATCGGAATCCCGTGGATGCTGGCCTTTTCGCTCCGCGACTCTGGCTGGTATTTGCGCAATGACATCATCTGGATGAAAGAAAACCCGATGCCGGAAAGCGTCAAAGACCGCTGCGCCCGCTGCTATGAGCATATCTTTCTGTTCTCGAAGTCACGGAAGTATTTCTTTGACTACAAGGCCATTTCCGAGCCGATTGCTCCCGGAACGGTAAGCAGGCTCAAGCGCGGGGTCAAGGGAAGCAACAAATACGGGGAGCCGATCCCCGGACAGGCAAAGCAGCAGACCATCAACCTGTGCCGGGAACACGGTGCTATCTCCGATGAGATGATCAATCCGCTGCGTAACAAGCGGGATGTCTGGATTATCAACACCGTCCCCTTCAAAGGCGGTCACTATGCCGCATACCCGCCGAAGCTGGTTGAAACCTGTCTGCTTGCCGGATGCCCGAAAGACGGCGTTGTCCTTGATCCCTTCATAGGCAGCGGCACAACCGGTATGGTCGCAAAGCAACTTGACCGTCACTATGTCGGAATTGAGTTAAACCCTGAATACAAGGAACTTGCCGAGGCGCGGATTGGAGGTGAAATCTGATGCCTCATGATGAATTGAAGCCCAAAGACCGGGTTGTCCTGCGGATGACCAGAGACGGCGCAGTGGAAGAAAACCTCACCGAAGGCACCTCAGAAAAAGTGTCAAAACGGCTTGAGGACGCCCAACTTGTTGCGCCCCACGACACGGAAACCGGCGATATTGCCGAAGAGATCAAGAAGCGGCGGCAGCTTCGTCCTGATAAGCCGGAAGACGCAGAGAGTCAGGCTCAGGCCGAAACACAGTCCGCAGATGCGGCGCAAGAGTACAAGCCGGGTGATCTGCCCGTCAGCGATGATCCCACATCTCACACTCTGTACTCTGAGACATACCGCACCCATTCCGTTGACTACGGAAAAGCATTTGCCGATACCGCTGTCACCGGCAAGGTCAGCAGGCCTCGCGCTGAAAGGCAGATTGATGGAGAGTCCGTTCTGGAAAGAGCGGCGGAAACCTCCGCAGAGATGCCGGACCTTGACGGCGATGCCCCAGCTTCCCGGCGGATTGAACGGTTGGAGCGAAAATCTCAGAAGGCGCATGAGCGTCTGGATGCCGCCCGTGAAAAGCTGCCCACCAAGAAGGTGCTGAAAAAAGAGCGCGTCTTTGACGAGGAAACCGGTAAAGGCAAAACCCGCCTCTACTTTGAAGACGAGCTGAAAGTCCCCAAGGGACAGAGCAAATTGCAGTTTGAGGCAGACAAGACCGTCCGTAAGGTCGGCGATACTCTTGCCTCTGGCATTCACGGCAAAATCCATGAGGTTGAGCAGGAAAACTCCGGTGTGGAAGCCGCCCATAAGACAGAGATTGCCGCCGAGTCCGTTGTCTGCCACTACCAGCATCACACAGAGCGCAGTGCAAACAAGCCGTTCGAGAAGGTGTCCAAGCTGGAGCAGAAGGCCGAGGCCGCTGATCGGAAGCTCCATTTTGAGAAGACGGTCGCCGAAAACCCTGAGATGAAGACTTCCCGTGCCAATATGAATAAGCACTACCAGAAGCAGCACATCAAGAAGGAATACGCTGCGGCTCGCAAGGCCGGGGCGCAAACGGCCTCCACCGCCACCAAGTCCACCGCTAAAACCGTCCGGGAGAAAGCGTCGGATAAGGTCAAGGACTTTATCGCCAAGAACAAAAAGGTCTTTGCTTGGCTGGGAGCTGGCTTGATGATTCTGATCCTGTTGTCTGCTGGGATTAGCTCCTGCACGGCAATGTTCACCTCTACCACTTCGTCTGTCATCGCCACTTCCTACCTCAGTGAGGACGATGCCATGACCGGCGCGGAGGCGCAGTATTGTCAGATGGAGGCGGAGCTGCAAGAGTATCTGGACAACTACGAGAGTACGCACGACTACGACGAATACCATTTTGACCTTGATGCGATTGAACACGATCCCTATGTACTGGTTTCCATTCTATCAGCCTTCAACGAGGGCGAGTTTACGCTGGATGAAGTTCAGGGGCTTCTTCAAACCCTCTTTGACCGACAATATATCCTAACCGAGGATGTGGAGGTTGAGGTGCGATACCGCACGGAGACGCGGACAGACAGCGAGGGCAATGAGTACGATGTCCAAGTACCGTACAACTACTACATCTGCACGGTCACACTGGAAAACTTCGACCTTTCGCATTTGCCGGTCTACATCATGAATGAAGACCAGCTCTCCATGTATTCAGCGTATATGTCAAGCCTCGGCAACCGCGAGGATTTGTTCCCCGGTTCCGGTTATGTGGACAAGTACATCGAAAACCCGCCAGATGACTACACGGTCAATTCGGAATATTTGACGGATGAGAAGTTTGCAACGCTCATCGCAGAGGCTGAGAAGTACCTTGGCTATCCCTATGTGTGGGGCGGCAGCAGCCCGTCCACGTCCTTTGACTGCTCCGGCTTCGTCAGCTACGTCTACAATCAATGCGGCTGGAGCTTCGGGCGGTTGGGGGCGTCAATACCGGACGGCTGGGGGCGCAGGGGCTATATAATGTGTGCTCGCCCGTTTCCAGCGCCGATGCAAAGCCGGGTGATCTGGTTTTCTTTGTCGGCACATACGATACGCCGGGCGTTTCCCATGTGGGCATCTATGTGGGCGACAATGTGATGTTGCACTGCGGCGATCCCATCCATTACACATCCATCAACACTTCCTATTGGCAATCTCACTTTTATGCCTTTGGAAGACCCAACTATTAACCGAAAGGAGCGTTTTTATGAACCCGAAATATCAGAAGGTTTGCGCGGAAATCGCCAAAACCGAAAAGAAGGTCGAGGACCTGCAGGGGCAGCTCAAAGAGCTGTATGACAAGAAAACCGAGCTGGAAAACCTTGAAATCGTCAACACTGTCCGTGCGATGGTCATGGACAAGGATCAGATCATGGCGTTCCTCGCCGCGATGAAGGACGGTAAGACGGAAAAGCACTCCACTACTACCCAGCAGGAGGTGACGGACAATGACTAAGAGAAACGGCATCCGCCTTCTGGCGGCGCTTGCACTTTGCTTCGCGCTCTGTTTTTCGTTTACCGTCCCGGCCTTCGCCTATGCGGATGATACGGAACAGGAGCTTCCCGTGACTGAGGCGACCCAGCCCGAGGCAACACCGGAATCGGCATCCCCCGAAGAGCCTGAGCCGTATGAAGGAGAGCCGATTGATGATGAAGGCAACGCCTATACCCGCGATCTGCTTTATGACAACGCGACAAATAAGCAGTTCATCACGGTACAGACCAAAACCGGAAATACCTTTTATATCGTGATCGACTACGATGCACCCATCAATGAAGAAGAGGAACAGTATCAGACCTATTTCCTCAACATGGTGGATGAGGCTGATCTGCTTGCCCTGTTGGATGAGGAAACTGCTTCTTCGCTTACTACTTGTAACTGTGATACCCGCTGCGAGGCCGGTGCAGTCAATACAGAATGCCCTGTCTGCAAAACAAATATGAGCGAGTGTACCGGCGCTCAGCCCGAGCCGGAAGAGCCGGTCGAGGGTGAGGAAACCGAAGTTCCCGAAGAGCCGGAAAGCACTTCTCCGAGCATCGCTCTGATCATCGGCATCATCGCTGTGGTCGGTATTGGCGGCGCTGCGTATTACTACTTCAAGTTTGTGCGTGGCAAAAAGCAGAAGGACGAGGATCTGGATTTCTTCGATGACGAGGGTTATGAGGAAGATCCGTATATCAATGAGGACGAAGAGCCTGTCATTGCTGACGATGAGGATAACGGGGACGAAACCAAAGAAACGGAGGAAACGATTTGATCTTAGTGATTGCGGAAAAACCGAGTGTTGGAGCCGCCATCGGGAAGGTGCTGGGCGCTTCCTGCCGTAAGGACGGCTATCTCGAAGGAAACAACTACATCGTATCTTGGTGCGTTGGTCATCTTGTGGGGCTTGCGGACGCAAGCTCCTATGATGAGCGCTTTGCCAAATGGCGGTACGGCGATCTCCCCATCGTCCCGGAGGAATGGCTGTTTGAAGTCCCGAAGGACAAGCAGAAGCAGTTCAAAGTGCTGTGCGACCTCATGCGCGATAAGCGTGTGACCGAGCTTGTCTGCGCCACCGATGCGGGGCGCGAGGGCGAGCTGATTTTCCGGTTGGTCTACAAGAAAGCCGGTTGCACGAAGCCTTTCAAGCGCCTGTGGATCAGCTCGTTGGAAGACAGCGCAATCCGAGAGGGCTTTGCCCATCTGCGAGACAGCGGCGACTATGACCGGCTCTATGAAGCCGCCCTTGCCCGTTCCAAGGCAGATTGGATTGTCGGCATCAACGGCACAAGGCTGTTCTCGACACTCTATCATAAGAAGCTGGTGGTCGGGCGCGTCCAAACGCCAACGCTGGCAATGCTGGTGGAACGAGAAGGCAAAATCTCAACCTTCCACAAGGAGAAATACTTCAATGTCCATATCAGCAAAGACAACCTGACGGCGGATCTGGAAAAGGTCAAAACCGAAGAGGAAGCGAAAAAGATTGCGGCGGCTTGCGAGAAAAAGCAAGCCGTCGTTTCTTCTCTCAAGAAGGAGACGAAGACGGTCAACCCGCCGAAGCTCTATGATCTTACCACCTTGCAGCGGGAAGCCAACCGCTACTATGGCTTTACCGCCCAGCAGACGCTCGATCTGGTGCAGTCCCTCTATGAGAAAAAGCTGCTTACCTATCCCCGAACGGACAGTCAGTTCATCACTGAGGATATGGAGAGCACTGCCCGTCAGGTGATCGGCATTGTCTCCCGCAAGCTGCCGCTCTTTGAAGGCCGCAACCACGAGCCGGACATCGGTCGCATTACCAACAACGCCAAGGTCACTGACCATCATGCCATTATCCCCACCGTCCAGCTTGAAAATCAGGATCTCACTGAGCTGCCGGAGTCGGAGCAGAAAATCATCCGGCTTGTCTCCGTGCGCCTTCTGAGCGCTACCGGTGAGAAACACATCTATGATGAGACTTCGGTCACGCTCACCTGTGAGGGGTTCGAGTTCAAGGCAAAGGGCAAAACGGTCGTGCAGGATGGATGGAAGTCGGTTGAGCGCTGCTTCAAGGAAACGCTCAAGAGCAAGGAAAAGGACGAGCCGGAACGCTCGCTGCCTTCTCTGAATGAGAAGGATATTCTCTCTTCTGTCGATGCCAGCGTTACCGAGCACTATACATCCCCGCCGAAGCCCTACACCGAAGACTCCCTTCTGTCGGCTATGGAGACTGCGGGGAATGCTGAGTTCGACGATGATACCGAAAAGAAAGGGCTTGGCACTCCCGCCACCCGCGCCGGTATCATCGAAAAGCTGGTCAAAGGCGGCTTCGTTGAGCGCAAGGGCAAATCTCTCGTGCCTACAAAGGACGGCAACAACCTTGTATGCGTCCTGCCCGAACAGATCACTTCTCCTTCCATGACGGCGGAATGGGAAAATACCCTGATGCAGATTGAGCGCGGCAATGCGGATGCGGACAAGTTTCTTTCCGGCATTGTGGGGATGACCTCCGAGCTGGTCAAAGCCTATCCATTCCTCTCTGACGCCAAGGCAAACCGCTTCGATACCGGCAGAGAGTCCATCGGAAAATGTCCGCGCTGCGGCTCGCCGGTCTATGTGGGCAAGGGAAACTACTATTGCTCCAACAGGGAATGTTCCTTCTGTATGTGGGAGGACAACAAGTTTTTCTCTTCTAAGAAAAAGAAGCTGACCAAGAAAATCGCCGCCGAGCTGCTGGACAAGGGCTGGTGCAGGGTCACCGGGCTTTATACGCCAAAGCGCCCGCAGCTCTATGACGCAGTGATCCGGCTGGATGACACAGGCGGCAAGTATGTCAGCTTCAAGATGGAGTTTGACCGATGACGCGCCCGCGATATATTGCCTCATGCAGCGGAGGCAAGGACAGCGTAGCAACAATTCTTCTTGCTGCGGAGAAAAACGAGCCATTGGATGAGGTCATTTATAGTGAGGTGATGTTCGATCAGGAGATCAGTGGAGAAGTCCCGGAGCATCGGGACTTTATCCACCAAAAGCTCAAACCGTTTGTGGAAAACGAGCTTGGCTGCAAATTCACGGTTCTGCGAAATGACAAAACTTACGATGATGTGTTCCATCACATTATCACAAGAGGACCTTATGAAGGGCTGCTCCGAGGTTTTGTCTGGCCGGGAAAGTGCGCGGTAAATCGGGACTGTAAAATGCCTCCGCTCCGCAAGTACCATAAGGCTCAACCTGATGACACCCGCAGCTATGTAGGTATTGCATTGGACGAGCCAAAGCGTCTTGCCAGACTGAATAAGGAAAAGGACATCAGCCTTCTTGCAAAGTATGGCATGACGGAAGCGGATGCTTGGCGGCTGTGCGAGAAATACGATATGCTCTCGCCCTGTTACCAACATTCCAAACGCAACGGCTGTTGGTTCTGCCCGAACGCATCAACTTCTGAGCTTTCCCACATGGTCAACCGTCACCCTGACTTGTTTGGGAAGTTGATTGAATGGGAACATACAGATAATTTGTATCATCGTAGATTGACCAGAACGGAAACTCCGTCTGAGGTAAAAGCCCGTCTTTGGGGCAAATCTCAGCCGGAGTTTTCTATTTCAAATCAGTAAGATTGGAGGATAGAAATGGCTGAAAACAGAAACGCCCAGCAAGTCCGGGAAATCACCGACAAGCTGGAACAGGGACTCAAGGAACTGTTTGAATCCGAACGCTTCAAAGAGTACCTGAAAACGATGTCCAAGTTCTACAACTACTCGTTTAACAATACGCTTCTCATCGCCATGCAGAAGCCAGATGCGACGCTGATCGCCGGTTACACGGCATGGCAGCGCAACTTCGACCGCCATGTGATGAAGGGCGAAAAGGGCATCAAAATCCTTGCTCCTGCGCCCTACAAGGTGCAGGAAGCGCGGGAAAAGCTCGACCCGGCAACGCAGAAACCCGTCCTCGATAAGGACGGCAAACCGGTCACCGAGACGGTTGAAGTGACCCGCCCCGCCTTCAAGGTGGTGAGCGTCTTCGATGTGTCCCAGACGGACGGAAAAGAGCTTCCCGATATTACCGTGGATGAGTTGACAGGCAGCGTGGAAAACTACGCCGCCTTTTTTGATGCTCTCAAAGAGCTGTCTCCGGTCCCCATTGCCTTTGAAAACATCACCGATGGCGCAAAAGGCTACTTCTCTCATGTAGAAAACCGCATTGCCATTCAGGAGGGCATGAGCGAAATCCAGACCATCAAGACGGCGATCCATGAGATTGCCCATGCCAAGCTCCATGCCGTCACTCCTGGAGAGAAAGTCGCTCCCGAAGACAAGAAGGATCGGCGCACTAAGGAAGTCGAGGCAGAAAGTGTCGCCTATACCGTATGCCAGCGGTACGGCATTGAAACCTCTGACTATTCCTTCGGCTACATCGCCGGTTGGTCCTCTGACAAGGAGACCAAGGAGCTGAAAGGCTCGCTGGAAACCATCCGCAAAACGGCGGCTGAGATGATCACCGGTATTGATGAAAAGCTCAAAGAGCGGCTTGCCGTGAAAGAACAGGAAGCCCCTACGCCGCTGCGGGATGCGGCTATTCCGGTTTATCGGGAAGCTGCGATGTATGCCTTTGAAGCTGGTGAGCTGGATGCTTACCGCACCTCGATGCAAGCGAATATGGATTGTAAAGAGGCGATTGAGCAGACCATCAACGACTACTACGGCAACAACCGACTTGCGGTGGAGTCCGCCGTTAAGAGCATCCTTGAGAAATTCTCGTCTGAGCGCGTCGCCTATGTTCTCGCGCAAACCATCCAGCAGAAAGACCATGACGGGCGCATTTCCCCGGACTGCAAGGAATGGGCGAAGGGTATGGATGGCAGCCCGGATAATGCTGCTCATCTCATCATTGACAGCGTAAATCCGGGGCTGGTCAGCCTTTTCACCGAAGAGTTTGTCCGGCAGACTGTCATCAGCAGAACTCAGGAACAGGCACCGGCTGAACAGAGCAAACCGGCTGTGCCGGAGAAGGCACCCAAAGAGCCGGAACAGGCAGTACCGGCGAAGCATCGCCTCACACCGGAGGAAAAGAAAATCAAGGAAGCCGTCATGGACACGCTCAAAGCGCAAATCGCCAGTCGCAACGACGGGATGCTGGCTACCTACCATTCGTCCAATCAGTCCTTCAAGGTGATGATGGAATACAAGGTCAGGATTGAGGGCAACACCGTCACCCGGGATGGCGAGCCGATGTTCGCCATTCACCGCCGCCATTCTGCCAAGAAGGTGCAAGGCTGCTATCGAGAGCTGACACCGACACTTGAATATATCGGCAAAGAGAAGACTCAGGAAGCAGCGCGGGAAAAGCCTTCTATCCGGGAACAGCTCCGTGCTGCGGCAAAGAGCCAGCCGGAACGCAAAGCGCCGGTCAAGCAGAAGACCCGCGATGCCGGTTTGGAGTGATGCCTATGAAGTTTGAAAACATCGATCTTGTAGATGCCCTTCGCCGGATTATGGACATCCATACCCAGAACTACAAAGAGGACTTTGAGCTGGACGCTGGGCTGCTTCACAGCCTTGCCGGTTCCCAATCCCCCGAGGACAAGCGCCTTCTTTGGATGTCCCGTCCGAACGGCACTTACCTCCTGCCTGAGCGTGAAGTCTATGTGAAGGATTCCTACGAAAACAAAGTGTGGGAGTTTTACCATGAGCAAACCCGTGATCCCATCCTTGCCTACGCGGTTGAGATCGAGGGCGTAGAGGGCGATACCATCAGAGGCAACCTCATTGAGCTGGACTATGCCGCCCATGTAGAGAGGATGCAAAAGCTCACCGTTCCGGTTGAGACAGTGGCAGTCACCTTTAAGGACGATGCCACCTTTTATCTGCCTTTCCGCAGCTACCGGCGCGAAGTGATCCCGCTGGAAGAAAAGCACGGCGAGGTCGTGTCGGTGAGCTATCTGCCTGAGAACGCGGCTGAGCTTGACATGATCCTCCGCCGTGAGCGCTTCAAAACGAGCTACCATGCGAAAGCCGGCAGTATTGATGATCACATTCACAAGCTTGCCGTCCAGCATGGCGTGACCGAAAAGCTTGGCATATTGCCTCTTGAAGCGCAGACCGCCTACAACGCCGTCAAGGAAGCCCATCCCGAAGCGATTGTCTGCTTTGCCCAGAACGGCTACTTCGAGATTTACGGCGAAGATGCGAAGAAGGCAGCGCCCGCGCTCGGCACAAAGCTCCTGATGAAAGAGTTAGAAGGCGGCGGACAGGTTGCCGTGACCGGCTTTCGGGAAGTTCAGTGGGTTGCCAAGGCTAAGGCGCTGTGGGGGCAAGGCAATGATGTCCTTGTCACGCAGCCCGGTGAAGACGGCAGACAGGAAACCGTCAAGCATCTTCTCGCTGAGGATTACATCCCTGTCGGCACGGTGATGGATATGGACGGCAAAACTGTCCGCGTTGACAAGGTGGACTTTCAAAACGAAGAGGTCAGTCTGACAGACATCACGGACAGGAAAAATCCCGTTCCATTCCGTGAACGGCTGTCTATTGTCCGTTCCTATGTGGAGGACGCCCCGGCAGAAAGCCTATGGGAAGCAATGGATCGCAGAGAGCATACCTCCCAGAAGAAGCCCTCTGTCCTCGCAAAGCTCAAAGAACACGCCCAGACTGCGCCGGACAAAGGCGCTAAAAAGCCTGAGCATACAAAGAAACCGAAATCAAAGGAAATGGAGATGTGATTATGTTTTTTACCGTGGAAGAGACGAATCTGATGTGCTGCTTCGACACTTCCAGCCGCAAGAGGCTGATTGCTGAAATGAAGTCGCTGCCCATCGACGAGCTGGACGATGAGATGGCGGAGCTGCTTTTCCATACCGTTCGGAAGCTTGAGGGCATCACTGACGAGGCGTTTGCCCAGCTCTACATCGCGCCGGACAGTATGATTGACGATTGAAAGGAGGATGCCTATGCCCGTGTTGGATGGCAGTTTTGAAGCTTTCGTGACCAATCTTGGCAAGTACAACGAAGGCGAGCTTGTCGGTGAATGGGTGCATTTCCCGACCACCGAAGAAGAAATGAAGAAGGTCTTCGAGCGGATCGGCATCGGCTCGAAGGACGAGTTCGGTCAGGTTTATGAGGAATGGTTTATCACGGATTATGACTGCTCCATTCATGGAGTCAGCAATCTCCTTGGCGAATACGAAAACCTCGATAAGATTAACTACCTCGCCGCCCGACTGGATGAGATGTCCCACTCTGAGCTTGAGCATTTCGTGGCGATCATGGATAGCAGCTGCGATGAAGTGAACGACCTCGACGATCTGATCAACCTGACCTACAATCTCGACAACTATGATTTTATCCCCGACATCAAGGACTATGACGATCTCGGCCGTTACTACTTCTTTGAGGGTGGCTACAACATTGACAACAAGTTCGGCAGCTTTGTGGATTACATCGACTTTGAGCGGTACGGTGAAGACTGCGCAATCAATGAAGGCGGCACGCTGACCGACGCCGGGTATATCCGTCCTACCGGCGATAGCTGGAACCGCTATTTTGACGGTACGCTTGAGGATATTCCCGATGAGTACCGTGTCACCGGAAGCGGCGAGGAATTGGAGCCGCCAAGCACGATCACTGTGCTGGTGGTTGAGCCGGACAAGAAGCCCTATGTGAAAGAAATCCCTTCCAGCCTTGAGTCCTTACAGCATGAGGTTGGTGGGGACATTGAGGCGGTCTATCCCTTTGAAGAGCCGGTTGCCATTGTCTGCAACGAAGAAGGCAAGATGAACGGGCTGCCTCTCAACCGCGCTCTGCGGGATGACAGCGGTGAAATCTATGACATTGTTGCCGGCACTTTCCTCATCACGGGGCTGACGGATGACAGCTTCGGCTCGCTTTCGCCGGATCTGTTGCGGCAGTTTATGACTGAGTTCAAAATGCCGGAGCAGTTTGCCAAAATCGGAGACAGGATCGTGGCAATCCCGATGATTTCCGAAGAACAGCAGAAACAGACTGTTCTTGAAGAGAAAAGCTCCATTATCAACGAGAACACCTCCGGTATGGCGGTGGATGGTCATATCGGCACATGGCACACGATTGACCACAAAGAGATTGATGGTCACACCTTCTGGCTCATGGAGCATGATACCTTTGGGGACGATGCCTCCTGCATCATTGTCGATGAGCGCGGCGAGCTGGTGCTGTCCCATATCTATGACGGTTTCGACGAGACCGCAGTCAATCTGCTCCGTCAGGAGGTCATGCCGGTCGAGAAGATGCCGGATGACAGCATCAGCATCGAGGATATGAAGCAGTACGGCTACAAATGGGGCGGGATGCTACCCATGCGGGAAGAGGCTGCGGCTGAGGTTATGAAGTCGTGCCAGATTTACCGGCTGTACGGCGACGATACCGAGGGGCTGGTTCTGGACGCCAAGGAGATCAAGGAACACGCCGCCAAAGGCGGTATCTTCGGTGTGGAGAAAGCGGATTGGGTAGCCGAGCTGGAAAAGCAGAATCCGCTCAAAGCCGCTGAAATGTCGCTTGAGGATGACTATGGCATGATTGACGGGATCATCAACAACGGTCCGAAGGAAGACAAAGCGAGCGAGAAGGGCGGGAAAACTTCTATCATGGATCGGCTGAAATCCGCCAAAACAGCCCAGCAAACGGATAAGCCTTCTCCCCACAAGGAGAAGAAAAGCGAGCGTGAGTTATGAGCCGGAGTAAGAAATGGAAGCTCGAATGGAGTTTCTTTTTAGGCAGCGACGGACGGCGCAAATACAATGACCTGTGCCGCCGCTGCATTCATCCTTGCAAGCAGAGCTTCCGCGCCGTTATCATCGCCTGTCCGCGTTACTTTTCCAAGCGCTCAGGACAAAGCCAAAATCTGTCGGGATAAAGGTCGAAAATCGCTGATTTCCTGCCCTCTGAGCAGAGATGAAGCGTAGCCCCGTATGTTTTCCTGTCTAAGCTCCAAACGCCTGAAATGTCAGAATAAAGGTTGATTTTCTATCAAAAGCGAAGAGCCTCGGTCGATGTCCTTGCGGGTGTCGGCTGAGGCTCTTTTTTTGTGATTCTTTCATGAATTTCGTCCGCACTATGCCGCTAATACATTGAGAGTGGATTAGCGTTTCTGTATAACTGTGCCGCTTGTCCATATAATTACTATGAACGATACAGAAAAGGGCATGGTAGTTGTCATGATAGATAAGCGAATAGGCAAGCGGATCAAGCAGTGCCGCGAACGCCTCGGTCTTACGCAGGAAGAGTTTGCCGAAAAGACCGGATTCACTGCAAACTATATTTCAACCTTAGAACGGGGCGCATCTTTTCCCCGTTGTGAAAATTTGATATTGTTGCTTAACGCTCTTGAGGTATCTGCGGATGCCATCTTCTGTGATGTACTCGACCACACGACAGAGTATAAGGCAACACAGCTCTCGAATGAATTGGGCACCCTTTCGGTTGATGCTCAAAATCGCATTCTCCAAATAGTTGAACTCCTGATCCGTCAAGAAAAAGAGAATGAAAAATAACATTCGTCATTGAACTGCGCTTATTCGGCGCAGTTTTTTCTTTTACCGCGTATTTCGACTGACTTCTGCATCTCTTCATGCTATACTATGTATAAGCGAATGAGAATAACGCTAAAATACACAGTTGGAGAGATGAGATATGAAGACAAAGAAATGTGCATTTACCGGCCACAGACCCCAGAGCCTCCCGTTTGGATTCAATGAGGCAGACGAAAGATGTATTGCACTCAAGCAGAAGCTCAGAGATGAAATAATCAGGCAGATTGAAGAGAATGGCGTTACGCACTTTATCACCGGTATGGCAATAGGCGTTGATATGTTTGCGGCTGAGATCGTCCTTGGCTTGAAATCGGCTTATAATGGCATTACGCTTGAGTGTGCCATCCCTTGCGAAACGCAAGCCGAGAAATGGAGCGAGGCGCTCAGGGTTCGGTACTTTGATATAGCCTCCAAATGCGACAAAGAAACGCTCTTGCAGCAGCGTTATACGCCAGATTGTATGCACAAGCGCAATCGTTATATGGTGGACCAGGCTGATTACATTATAGCGGTATGGAACGGGAAACCGAGTGGTACCGGGAAAACCGTACAGTATGCGCAACAGCAGGGTAAGCCGGTGCGTGTCATCAATCCCATAACGCTTGTGGTAGAAAACATATAATCTGGTTATTTGCCAGCAATGAATTGAATAAGCCGCAGTTCCCGTTGTGGGGACTGCGGCTTATTCTTTATTCTGAGATCAATTTTTCCCTATAAGGGATGTCGAAAAGAATCCGGTGGTAGTCGAGAAGGCGATGTTTATTAAACAGCTTTTCAGCAAGCCGAACCACTGGATGATTAAGAATCTCATCTGCAATTCCATTTTCATTGATGAACCTAGCCCATTCAAAAGTGCCTTGAACAGCTTCGGACTCAATTACTACGGGGACGATGGCTTCTGTTAGCCGCATGGCAGGATCATCTTTGTACCGTTTACCTATCTCGCTCGGCTCACAGTTTTCATATTCATCAACATCACTGGACAGTATGGAATCAATCTTCATAAAATCATCAGGGACATCTCGTGTTAAGGTAAGCGCAATATCGCCATTCCCGTCAGGTACGGTAATGTATTCAGCTATTTCAAGCTCGTAAGGCATCCCACCGATTTCCGCTGTCAGAGTAAACATCTGGCACAAATAAGCAGAGGTTTCTTCCACCTTGTCCTCATTCATGAAACACAGCGGATTGTATTCTACGCATTCCCATTTAACTTTTCCCAATTCGGTCAGCTTGGCAATCCTCTCTAATGTTTTCTTTTCCTCTTCGCGCCATAATTCATCCATCATAAATTTTACACCTCCGCTTATTTTCGTTTGAACTCCAAGACCACATCGCCACTGTCGGTGATCCTCATCTGCATCGTTTTCACATATTGAGAAATGAATTGCTGTTTTTCTGCTGAACTCATTTCAATTCGTGTAGTGCGTATTGCTTCATCAAACATCTCAAATATGTTGAGTCTGACGGCATTGTCGATGTACCGATACATCTCCTTAAAGAGTGCGCCTTGCTTGATGTCTTCGGTATTCCCTGAATAGAAGTCATCTATGTAGCAGTAGAATATTCCGGCATCTGAAAGTGCATTTTTCAAGTCTGGCCCGCAGCTTTCCCGTTCGATCATGACAAGAAAACGGGCATCTTGCAGAGACGAAATCAGCCCCCAGTAGTCCGAGTCGCTTGACACAAGGATGAAGGAATCCACATTGTTTTTATAGTGTTCCTGACAGGTTCTTGAAATGAGCATCACATCAACAAGGGATTTATTTTGCTTCACTCGTTCGATCATCATGTGCTCAACAGGGATTGTGGTGAAGCTTTCCAAAATGCGCCACGCAGATGCAGCATGAACATCATCAAACAAGATGATTGAAGAAATCTTCTTTGTATATTGACGGTCAAGATTCCTCAGCGTTGCACAAAGTTTGTATGGGTCTGAATTTTCGCAATCTACCACGATGACAACTTTCTCGCTGCTTTCTATAAACTCATAGATGCTTCCCTTAACATAGCTCCCTGCGTCTGATACCTTGCTATATTCTGTGAAATAGTCATTATTCCATTGGTAAAGCAAGGTGACAAATTTCTTGTCGTTATAGAGAATGTTCCCTTCTTCTTTAGGAGTCCAGTTGATGTAAACCTGATACGGATAGAAAAGCAAATGCGAGTAGTAAATATCCGCAGCGGCCTTTGTCCCATCCTCTGTTAGACCATTGGGCATCACAAAAAGATTTTTTACATATTGCCAATTTAGCCAAAGAGGAAATAGCTTTTTGCAGTTGTTAATTCTATCAGCTATCAACTTGTTGATCTCAATAACATGATGGCAAAGTTTTTTGCTGCTCTTTCGGACAAAATTGACTCCATCAGCACTGAGCTGTGTCATGCTGTCTGGCGGAATGTACTCAGGGAGATTGTAAATTGAAGTATAGTCAAACCGCATCTTTTCATTGATGTGTTTGAAATTCCGCTCTATGGCCGTTCGGATAATGCAAAGGTGGCGGATTATCCGAGCCGCCTTGTCCTGTTCAAGCCGTTCATAAACTTCCATTTTAGGCGGCTCGTGCTCATTCTCAAAAATCCGCTTTGGCACACCAATCAAATAGGCAATCTTAGAAACAATCTCATAGGTGCTGTCTTTATACCTGATTATATCTGCTTCGGGGACTTGATTATTGGCGATCCCAGTATCGCTGCCATCTGCAATCGTGATAATGCGCACATCTTCATCCAGCTCTGTTGTTTCGCGGACATCCATATTATGTTCCTTTCGAGGCGTTGCGTTGATAACGAACAGTAGACGATAAATGGTCACACAGTCATTACATTATCCGTCCACATTTCACATTGGCTCATCACGGTCTGAACTGCGTCATCCATGCCTTCTGGCGGATATTTGTGTTTTTTGAGAAGGCGCTTGACCAACCGGCGCATACCGGCTCTGGCGCTTTCTTTCTTCTGCCAGTCTATTGTCCGATTCTTACGGAGCAGATCGGTCAGCTCTTTTGTAATTGCAATCAGTTCGTCATGTTCGTAGAAGTCTTTGATGGCTTGGGGCTTGGTCAGAGCATCGTAGAATGCAAGCTCGTCGGCGGTCAATCCCAGTTTTTCGCCCTCTGCGTTTGCATCGGCAATTTCTTTGGCAAGCTTCAAAAGCTCCTGAATGACTTCCTCATTGGTCAGCATCCCATTCAGGTATCGGTTCATTGCACCCTGAATAAGCTCAGAAAACTTCTCCGATTTGACAATATTGGTTCGCCGGTAAACCGACACCTGTTCGGCAATCAGCTTTTTCAAGAGTTCAACAGCAAGGTTTTTCTCCTTCATGTCGGCAATCTCTTCAAGGAACTTCGGATCGAACAGCGAAAACTCCGCCTTTACATCCGAGAAAAGGTTGATTACGCCCTCGCTCTTGATACTGTGTTTCAGCAGCTCATTGATCCGCTCGTTTACTTCCGGCAGCGTAAACTTCTTACCTGTACCACCGGACAGAAGCCGGACAATCATCGTTCGGACAGATTCAAAGAAGGCTGCTTCAAAGCGTGTCTTTTCATCTACCAAGCTACCGCACAGCGAAAGTGCCTGTTTGAGAAGCAAAGCCTCCTTGATGTATATGTTTTGCGTCTTTTCATTGTCGGGAAGGTCTTGCTCTGCAACGCTCTTGCCGAGGATGTAGTTTACACCTCCGGTAATTGCCTTCGCCTTATCAAGGTCAGTTCCGGTCATGAACTTATCGTAGTTATAACCATAGAATAGGTCACGGCACACGGACAGTTTCTCAAGGAACTTCGGGTAGGCAGCTTTGCTGACATCCGTGTCACCGTAGTTCTTCTTGTCCCGCGCTGTATAGTCATTCATGGCCTGTTTCAGCGCAGCAGCGATGCCCACATAGTCAACAACCAAACCGCCTTCCTTGTCCTTGAAAACGCGGTTGACACGAGCGATAGCCTGCATGAGGTTGTGACCGGCCATCGGCTTATAGACATACATTGTGGCAAGGGAAGGAACATCAAAGCCCGTTAGCCACATATCTACAACGATAGCGATTTTAAGCGGCGAGTCGTTGTCTTTGAACTTTCTCGCCATATCTTCTTTGTGAGCCTTATTGCCGATTACTTCACGCCATTCTTCGGGATCGTTGTTGCCTTGCGTCATGACAACTGCGACCTTTTCCGTCCAAGCAGGACGCAGTTCCAAAATCCGCTTGTATATCTTCATGGCGATGGGGCGGGAGTAGGCAACAATCATCGCCTTTCCGGTCAGAATATTGGCGCGATAGTTTTCATAATGGTCGAGAATATCGTCCACAAGAGAGCTTATCGTCTGGTCAGCCCCCAGAATTGCCTCCATCTGGCCAAGTTCCTTTTTGCTCTTTTCGATAACATAAGGATCGGCATTCTCTGCCATCAGGTCATACTCATCGTCAATAAGATGCAGCGTCTTTTCATCAAGCTTGAGATGGATGACGCGGCTTTCATAGTAAACCGGTCTGGTCGCTCCATCCTCGACCGCCTGAGTCATATCGTAAATGTCGATATAATCACCGAACACCTCACGGGTGCTCCGATCTTTTGAAGAGATGGGAGTGCCGGTGAAGCCAATGTATGTAGCGTTTGGAAGGCTATCCCGAATAATCCGGGCAGTGCCGATAATTGTCTTTGCTTCGACCTCGCCGTCTTCCTTCTGGCGCACTACAACTTTCTCCGTTAATCCGTATTGGCTGCGGTGTGCCTCATCCGCCATGACGATGATATTCCGACGCTCGGAAAGAGGCTCGTCGCTTTCCTCAAACTTCTGCATGGTAGTGAAGATGATGCCGTTAGCCTGACGGTTTGCAAGCAGCTCTTTCAAGTGGGTTCGGCTTTGAGCGTGCTGCGGCGTTTGGCGTAAGAAATCCTTGCAGCGGGCAAACTGGCCGTAGAGCTGGTCATCCAAGTCGTTTCGGTCTGTGATCACAACGATTGTCGGGCTTTCCAATGCCTCTTGCAGATAGTGGGCATAGAACACCATAGACAGCGATTTCCCGCTGCCCTGCGTGTGCCAGAACACACCGCCTTTGCCATCTGTGACGGTCGCCTTTTGAGTGGAAGCAATCGCCTTCTTGACGGCAAAATACTGATGGTAGGCGGCAAGCACTTTGAATGTCTTCTCGCCGTCCACATTGAAGCAGATAAAGTTTTTCAGGATGTCGAGGAAACGGTTCTTCTCAAACAGTCCCTCAAAGAAGGTGTCAAAGGCTGCGTACTGTGTGTTCTCGTAGCTACCGTCCGTTGTTTTCCACTCCATGAAGCGGTCTTCACCGGAGGTGATGGTTCCGGCCTTTGAGGTGGTCATATCGCTCATGACACAAACCTCATTGTAAATAAACATGGAGGGGATCTCGTACATATAATTACGGAGCTGACGGTATGCGTCGGAAGCATCTGTCTCTTCGCGGGAGGGAGATTTCAGCTCCACTATGACAAGGGGCAGACCATTGATGAAGAGAATGACATCCGGGCGTTTTTCGGAGTTTTCGATGAAAGTCCACTGGTTGGCAACGGTAAAGTCGTTATTGGCAGGATTTTTGAAATCAACAAGGTAGACGAGGGTGGAGCGTTCCTCGCCATTTACAAAGTATTTTACAGAGATACCGTTTTGCAGATAGTCGGTAAAGGTCATGTTCTTTTGCAGCAGTGAGCCGGACTCAAAGTTCTTGAGCTTGTAAATGGCCTCATTGATAGCATCCAGAGGCAAGCCCTTATTGATGCGCTGCAAGGCGGGCAACAGGACATCCTCGTAGAGCGGAGAGTGATAATCACGCTCCACATCCGGTCCGTAGACATAGGTGTAGCCAAGCCCTTCATTAAGTAATTGGAGAACTGCATTCTCGTAATTTGATTCGGTATAATATCCTGCCATTTCCGTTGCTCCTTTGTTCGATCTGCTGTGTTATCATCTAACCCTTTCTGCAATCGTGTCAAGCTGTCCTGCGATCACAGCGAACTCGCAGTTCATATCAAGCGTTTTTACGCTGATCTGATTGCCGCTCATCTGGTAATCTCCATCCGGCTGAACGGCATCATCTGTCTTGGCGTATAGAAGCATCCCCGCTACCGTTTCTCCGGGCGCTGCATCCCAGTTCTTGACATAGGTGAAAATCTGATACAAATTCCCTGAGTGGAGTGTTTGCGTCATATAGGGTGCTTTCATCTGCATATTGTGCGTGTAGAACTTTGCGTCGATTATAAGCGTCTTTTCAGTTTTCTTGTTTGACAGCACGATGTCGGACTGCATGGTAGGCAAAAGCGTTCTGTACCCATCTGTCACTTGCCAAGCGATTTGCGGGGAATACGCACGGATGTCCGGGTGCTCCCGCTGATAATAGCCCAGTATGAATTTCTCATACAGCTTTGCCATTGTCATATCATCCGCATAATCCATAATACGGGTAGATCCGTCTGCGGTCGTTTGCAGCAGTCCTTTCAGAACAAACCGGCATATTTCAATTATCATCCGGTAGGTCTGATTATTGCGGTCATATTGGATGTTCCAGTTGATGTTATGAGCGTCCAAAGTATCTACGCCATCGAAGAAGACAAGCAGCTTGCGGATTTCCTTCTTTCTCGCCTTGGTAATATCTGCACGGAGCAGTACGGCCATTGTCGTTTTGATAATGCGATTTGTATAGGCATTAACCGAAAACTCGTCATAGGCGCAGACGATCTGTTTTTTGCGAAGGACTTGGCTTTTGATGGATTCTCCAATTTCAAGCTTGCCTCTTGGGGAAGCCAGCGGCTCTTGCTTTGTTATGTACTGTCTGCATAAGCCCCTCTTAATCTGAACAGACACGCCTTTGCATAGGATAGCAGCCAGCAACTCTGCGGTGTTTCGGAAATCCTCAGCGGCAACATCCTTATAGCCTTGCTCGTGCAACACTTGGAACGCATAGGCCAGCATATAGTAGATGTTGCGAATGGGAATCATTTGACCACCTCACGAAGAGTACGGCTCCAATCCTTGACTTTTGCGGCTTCATCAAACCAGTATTCTTTGAGCAGCGGGATCAGCTCAAACTCTACCACGGACTTCATCCAATCGTCTGTGACTGTGGTGTTCGTACAGAAATAACTATGGCCGATGCAGAAACCTTCGCCCAGCGAATCATCATTCGCTATCACATAATTAAGCTGCTCCACTGTGGCAATCAGGCGGTCGAACTTCGGGTTGTTGATCTTCGCCCTATATGCCCTGAAACCAGACGAGTTAAATGCCGGTGTCATCTCAAAGAACGCAAAACGGCGGCGCAGTGCATAGTCCAGCATGGCAAGACTACGGTCTGCGGTATTCATCATGCCGATGATGTAAACATTGCTTGGAATGGAGAATTGCTCGTCTGCGTAGAGAAGCTGCAACTCAACTCCGCGCTTATCGCTTTCAATGAGCATGAACAGCTCACCAAAAATCTTGCTCAAGTTGCCTCGGTTGATCTCGTCAATGATGAAGAAATAGGGACGGTCATCTTCTACGGCCTTGCGGCAGAACTCATAGAAAACGCCTTTCTTCAACTCGAAGCCTGTTTCCGTGGGGCGGAAGCCCATGATAAAGTCTTCGTAGCTGTAACTCTGATGGAATTGCACCATCTTGACGCGGTTCGTGTCTTTCTCGCCCATGATAGAATAGGCAAGCCTCTTTGCCGCAAAGGTTTTTCCGACGCCAGGTGCGCCTTGGAGGATCACATTCTTTTTCGTCAGCAAGAGAGCCTTGAGGATGTTGTAGCGGTCTTCATCCATAAATACATCATGCAGGAAATCGTCTGCGGTATATGGATCGTATGTCCGTTCCTCTTCATCCTCATCTTGGATAGCGGCATCCGTGCTTTCTCCTTCAAAAAGGCTTTGCGTCTTCTTCACAAAATCGGTATAAGGCGTTACATCGGTCAGGGTTTTCATCGCCAACTGCTCAGGATGTTCCCAAAAACCTTTGTCAGTCCATCGGACGGTGCGTGTGTTGCGGTAGTGCTCGCGGGTTGGATCATATACATACTCGCCCTCAACAACACCTCTGCCAATGATTTCTTTTCTTCCCTTTTTGACAAAGATGATGTCGCCGGGTTTGATGTCATTTGCAAATTGCCATGTGGCGTGAACTTGGTTCTTATATGAGCTTGTCCCTCCGTAGACTTCCCGCATCTTAGCTCGCATTTCTTCCTTGGAGCTGTACTGCATGAGATCGCCCATGTCATCCCAGCCGATAGCCATAATGCCCTCAGCATAATCGTTCTCCCAGTTGACAGAGCCATCGCCAGCAGCATACAACCAATACCGGACGGCTGTGTCATCGACCGTGAGGGCAGTATCAGAGGATTCCTTCGGGATGATGCCCTCAAACATCTTCTCGCTGAAATCCATATCAATATTGTTGTCCTTGACTACCTTTGTGCAGCCTCGGCGGATGCTGTTCGACTTGTTTCCGGTCTGCTCATAGTAATAGGTTATGTTGTCATGGGTGGCCTTTAAGGCATTGACCATGCGATCCTTGCCATAGTCCTGTCCAATATGGACGATGAAGTAAATCGTTGTTTCTGTATTGCCCCGGCGGGTGTACCTTGTTCCCTCCATCATGGATGCAAACAGCATGACCATGAGTTTATGGGATGTTTCCCCAAAGAATGGAATTTCTTTGCACATGGCCGCAACAGCATCATCAGAAGAAATCTCCCCATCATAAGCCAGCTTTGCATACTTGTAGACGGTCACTTCGCAATCATACTCAGGCCCCACATAATTCCTTACTCCGCCCTTTGCATCCAGGAACTCTTTGAGCATCTTGAGATCGTTGAAATAACCGGCTGTTCGTTCCTCGGCGCGTTCCGACATCACATCATGTTTCAGATATTCGAGTATGTCCTGCTTTGCCGCTGCCATAGACTCGTCGCTCTCGAAACACTTCCAGAAGGAGAGGGCAATGGTATTCTGATACAGGTAGAAGGCATCAGAAACATGGGTGCTGAGACTGCTTTCTGCCCAGTCAGGATGCTTCTCACGCAGATAATCCTTGTATTCTTTTCTGGCGCGACTGATTGTTTCTTGTATATCCATTGCACATACCTCCCATTTTCAAATCATATTATACCGCGTTTTGGCAGCGCGTGGTCGCTCACAATGCGACAAGGGCGATAAACGATAATTTAGCGGCTTAGAGCTGAATGTCGGAGACATCAATCTCGCC
>ERZ779865.977-NODE-977-length-23040-cov-4.470002_pt1 | contig 23040 bp, 14 predicted proteins | sample MGYA00433088_ERZ779865 | MGnify/ENA primary metagenome ERZ779865 (study PRJEB29588, sample SAMEA2151703) | human gut metagenome | biome: human gut; feature: human-associated habitat; material: faeces | place: Denmark | collected 2008/2010 ... | reverse complement strand
CCGGTGGCGGATTTCAGAGAGAATGCTTTTTTTAGTCAGTATATTAGGCGGAAGTATTGGAACCTGGGCGGGCATGTATGTATTCCGCCACAAGACGAGACACTGGTACTTTGTCATTGGAATGCCGCTGATCCTGATTTTACAGATCGCAGGTGCCATCTGGCTTTATCGTCAGGGCTTATATCATTTATAATTATTTGATATAACTATTCTGGCATTTGGAATTGCCAAAAAAAGGGAAGTCATATATAATGATAAACATAGCTAAAAGACAAGTGTTTTTCGTGGAAAGACACATTGATCGGCGGCAGAAGAAGGGAGAATTACGAATTATGTATACACTGGAAGATATTCAGGCAGTTGACATGGAAGTGGCAAATGCCATTACCGATGAATTTGAGCGTCAGAACAGCCACATTGAGCTCATTGCATCTGAGAACTGGGTGAGCAAAGCAGTGATGTCAGCGATGGGCAGCGTTCTTACGAATAAATATGCAGAAGGTTATCCGGGTAAAAGATATTACGGCGGATGTGAATGTGTGGATGTGGTAGAGGAGCTTGCAAGAGAGCGTGCGAAAGAGCTGTTTGGATGTGAGTATGCGAATGTACAGCCGCATTCCGGTGCACAGGCAAATATGGCGGTTCAGTTTGCTATCTTAAAGCCGGGGGACACGGTCATGGGAATGAACTTAGATCACGGCGGACATTTAACACATGGAAGTCCTGTGAACTTTTCCGGTACATATTTCCACATTGTACCTTACGGTGTCAATGATGAGGGATTCATCGATTATGATAAAGTAGAAGAGATTGCGATGGAATGCAAGCCAAAGATGATCATTGCAGGCGCGAGTGCATACGCGAGAACGATCGATTTTAAGAGATTCCGTGAAATCGCAGATGCATGCGGAGCAGTTCTGATGGTAGATATGGCACATATCGCAGGACTTGTTGCAGCAGGACTTCATCCAAGCCCAATCCCGTATGCACATGTTGTTACGACCACAACACATAAGACACTGCGCGGACCGCGTGGAGGCATGATCTTATCGAGCCAGGAGATCGCAGACAAATATAACTTTAACAAGGCTATTTTCCCTGGAATCCAGGGTGGACCGTTAATGCATGTGATCGCAGCGAAAGCAGTCTGCTTTAAAGAAGCACTTCAGCCGGAGTTTAAAGTATATCAGCAGAATATCATTGATAATGCACAGGCACTCTGCAAAGGACTCTTGAGCCGTGATATCAAGATTGTATCCGGTGGTACAGATAATCACCTGATGTTGGTTGACCTGACAAACTATGATCAGACAGGAAAGGCAGTGGAGAAGCTTCTTGATTCAGTCAACATTACCTGCAACAAGAACACGATCCCGAATGATCCGAAGTCTCCGTTTGTAACAAGCGGTGTACGTCTCGGAACACCTGCGGTTACCTCCCGTGGCCTTAATACAGAGGATATGGATCAGATTGCAGAAGCAATCGCTATGATGATCAAAGAAGGTGAGCCGGCCGCAGACAAAGCACGTGCCATTGTAAAATCACTGACAGAGAAATATCCGTTGGAGAGATAAGAGAATACAGCTTTATATGAATAAAAAATGAGGAGTCCATTCAGATGGATTCCTCATTTTTATTCATGATAAATTCTGTTATTTTACATCATCTGCAAGACGATACAGCATATATGTGGTAGTAACAGTATTTTTATTTTTATCGAGATATGTGATGGTCACGGTTGTCGGTGCCATAATATCACCATCACGGCTGTATGACTCATAAGAGTAAGTACCATATGCGTAAGAGTAGTCATGTCCGTAATAGTATCCATAATGTCCTAACTGGATGCGCTTTCCATTTTTTACGGTTTTTGTTATCTCGGAGTTTGAATAAGTGGTTGAATAGGAAGAATTTGTTTTTGCAACTGGCTTGCTGTAAGTAGAGTATTCGATCTTCTTTAATTTATAACCCTTGTTCATTTTGACATTGACTTTGACAGAATTTTTATTGTAGACTGCCTTTGCGTAATCATATTCTTTGTTGTCAAAAGTTACACTCTTAAAAGGACTATTGTTAGAGAATGTCGGATCGGTTACATTGACTTTGACAGTAAATTTTTTAATCTTTTTATTCTGTGCATTATATACATCAAAAGATACTGTGTATTTACCGGTTTTCTTGGCATAGACACCGACGTATCCGGAATTATTGGAACTGGAAAGTGAAAGTCTTGTTACTCTGGCTTTCAGGTCTTTACTCGATGTTTTGACATTTTTGATGCTTTTTCCGTTTGTACCGAGCTGTACGGAGATAGCAGAATCGTTGACCATCGGATAGTTTTTGTAATAAGAAACATCTACAGCCTTTGGGGCGCTTGGACCTGTTGCAGCAGATACCGGCGCAGAAGGGATCAGTAATAATCCGGCGCACAGGCAAAGTGTAAGAACAGCGCAAGTAATTTGCTTAAATAATTTCATATCAGATATCCTCCTGTTGGATTATTTTGCAAGACGGGAAAGTGAATAAACAGTCTCACATTCCTGCTTGGTATATTTGTCGATATAAGTAATAGTGATCTTGGTGCGTGCAGCAAGTGAGGTAGAATAGTTTCTGCCGCTGGAATATGAATTATCATATATATATGCGTATTCGCCAAGCTTTAAGGTGCTGTTGTTTTTCATTGTTTTTACAACTTCTTTACCGGCCTTATTGTAAGTGGTGACAGTGATTTTTTTCAGCGTGTAACCTTTGTTCATTTTAACAGATAATTTGCCGGATTTTTTGTTCGTAAGACCATAGTTAAATTCTTTGCCTGCAAATTTGACAGACTTGACTGGCAGGTCATTTTTTACATATACCGTTACTGCACCGGAAGAAAGTTTGTTGCCTGCTTTGTCACAGATGTCATAAGTTACTGTGTATTTACCGGTTTTCTTTGCATAAAGACCGATGGATGCATAGGTATCTGTATAAGTATCATCCGAACTCGTAGTATAATAATGGGTATTTTTTGCAATCAGATTTTTGCTGCCGGTGTTGATGTTTTGGACATAACATACCTGGGCTTTTGGCAGATTGATATAGATTGCAGAACTGTCAAAAGAGTTACTGTTCATGCGGACTGCAGTAGTGGTTTCTTTGTTGCGGACTGCAGCGGATACTGTTGACTGCGGCTGCAGTAAAAACATTCCGGCGCAGAGACAGAAAGCTAAAAATAAGCTCACTGTTCGTTTGAAAATTTTCATAAGTGAATCCTCCTTGTTTTCCGGAGGAAAATGCGAGCCTGCTGGCGAGCAATGCTCAGCATACTGTGCACGGATTTTCCTCCTTGTTTTATAAATATTTTATACTTATAACGAAAATATTATAATATGAAGAGAAATTTTATACAATCATAAATTAAGAAAATAATAAAAAAATTTTAATGAGATTTATGCGAATTTATCAGGTAATTTCAATATGCCATAACTTGTATTTTATGTCAGGTTATTTTATAATTGCATACAATAGATTGTATGTTTTGCGAGCTTAAACTGCCTGTAGAATATGCAGAAACGAGGAATATATGAAAAAACAGAGTAAAGGAGTTCCGACAAATCGAGATATCCGTTGGGACAGACTTGATAATACAGCACACCTTTTTCCGGTCATTGCCGGAGAGAGCATGAGCAATGTATACAGGATCAGTGTTACACTGAAAGAAGAAATCAATCCGGAATTACTGCAGAAAGCATTGGATATGGTATTGCCGAAATTTGACGGTTTTAACTTAAGGTTGAGGCAGGGCGTGTTCTGGTATTATTTTGAGGAAAATGGCAAGGCAGCGCCGAAAGTCCGTATGGAGAACAATTTTCCGTGCAGATATATCCAACAGAACAAAAACCGCAGTTATATGTTTCGTGTGACTTATTATAAATGTCGGATTAATTTGGAAGTATTCCATGTTTTGACAGATGGAATGGGAGGAATTAATTTCTTAAAAGAACTGACTTACCAGTATCTGCGCTTAGCGCACAAAGATCTTCAGGAAAAATTAGGGGATTCGTTAAGCGTTGATACGTCCTTGAACCGGGAAGACAGTTTTTTAAAAAATTACAAAAAAAGTTCCGCGAAAGGATACCAGACGAAAAAGGCATATCTGATCCGTGGGGAAAAGTTAAGACCGGGTGAGTTTGGTGTGATGCACGGTTATATGAAGATACCGGAGTTAAAAAAAGTATGCCACGAGATGGGAGCCAGCATCAATGAATATCTGGTGGGGGTGTATATCTGGAGCGTTTATACGGAATGCCTGCATGGCATGCCGTCAAAGTGCCCGATCCGTGTGGCGGTGCCGGTCAATCTGCGTCCGTATTTTAATTCCATCACTACGAAAAACTTTTTTGTCATGGTTTCTGCAGAATTTCATCCGACGAAAGAAACCTATACATTTGCCGAGGTGCTTGAGATTGTGAAGGAAAGTCTGCGGAAACAGATCAACAGAGAAAATCTTGAAAAGCTGTTTTCCTATAATGTTTCGAATGAGAAGCTGATGATTGCAAGAGTTGTGCCGCTGTTTCTGAAAAATCTGGCAATGAAGTATGTATATACGACCTCTGCACTTGCCAATACTGCAACGATCACAAATATCGGCAATATTTCCGTGGCAGAAGAGTACTGCCCTTATGTGGAAATGTTTCAGGCATTTCTTGCCATGTCAAAGGGGCAGCATTTGAAGGGAACGATCTGTTCTTATGGGGACACACTTGTGTTTAGTTTCAGCTATGATCTGGTGGATGCTTCCGTGCAGCGTGGATTTTTCCGGAAAATCGCTTCGGATGGGATTGCAGTAGAAATAAAGAGTAATGGAGTAAATTATGAGTAAATGCAGAAATTGTAACGTGGAGATATTAGATGAGACAGAGCGCTGTCCGCTCTGCGGATCGGTGTTAGAGTATACAGGTGAAGTGGAGAATATGTACCCGGATGTGAGAATCCACACCAGGAAGATGACATTGATCAGTAAAATTTACCTGTTTTGTGCGCTTTTAGTTGAGGTGCTGCTCATTTACATCAATGTGGTCACAGAGTCGAAGATCGCCTGGAGTGCGATCACAGGACTTGGATTTTTTTACGGATATATGCTGATACGTTTTGCAATCCTTGGCAAAACAGGATATCGTGCTAAAATCACAGTACTTACACTGATGGCGATACTGATTGTGATCGCGATTGATTTTCTGGTCGGTTACCGCGGCTGGTCAGTCAACTATGCACTTCCATCGGCAATCATTTTAGTCGATGTCGGTATTATTATTTGTATGATTGTGAACCGCAGAAACTGGCAGAGCTATATGATGTGGCAGATTTTTATGATCTTATGCAGCATTGTGCCGGTCATCCTGATTTTTACCGGTATTGTGACAGCACAGCTTTTTGCGCTGATCGCATTTGCGTTTTCACTGTTTTTATTCCTCGGAACGCTGATCATCGGTGACCGCAGGGCGAGAGTGGAGCTGAAACGGAGATTTCATGTCCGCTGATATACATTTAAAATAGAAAGAACAGGAGCAATCGGATGAGAGAGAGCGAAGCAAGCATCAGGGGACGAGTCATGAGGGATCTGATCGCCCATGTGACAAATGATCACCTGATTGGAAAAAAGATAAAAAACGGAGAACTGAGGAAAAAGATCGGAGATTCGGAGCCGCAGTGGAAGTGTCCGGACTGTTTCTCGTTAGATGTGATCCCGATGGATAATTTCAACATGGAGTATTTGCAGGCAAAAGAAAATCCAAATACGGAAAAAGTAATTTTACAGCTTCATGGGGGCGGCTATGTTGGAGCAATGCGAAATGCATACCGCATGTTTGCCGGACTTTACTGTGAAGTCAGCCATGGAATGAGTGTGTTGACACCTGATTATCGTGTGGCACCGGAACATCCGTATCCGGCGGCTTTAGAAGATGCCTATGCTGCATACTGTTATCTGTTGGAACAGGGATGGTTTTCCGAGCAGATTATTGTCGCAGGAGATTCTGCAGGAGGCGGTCTTGCGATGGCACTTTGCCATTATTTAAAAGACCATGGAAAACAACTTCCGTGTGGAATCATAGCTATGTCGCCCTGGACGGATCTTGCAGCGCGCGGAGAGTCTTATGAGACAAACTATGAGAGAGATCCTCTGTTTGGAAAAACAAGGGACAGCCTGATCTATAATAAAGATTATATCGGGGATAACGATCCGTATAATGCTTATATTTCGCCTTTGTATGGAGACTTCAGGGGATTTCCGCCGATGCTGATACAGGTCGGCTCCTATGAGATGCTGCTCTCGGATTCTGTGGATGTGGCTGCAAAAGCCAGGGAACAGGGGGGAAAAGTAAGGATCAGTATTTATGAAGGGATGTTCCACATCTTTCAGATGGCAGCAAAAATGCTGCCGGAATCTAAAAGAGCGTGGGTTGAGATTGGTAAATTTATTGATGTTTTGCTAAATGACTGACATCCATATAGACTGGAATGCCGTTTTCGTATTTTACCGGAACCTCGCCGAGTATGAGTGGAGCAAGATAATCGATGAGCGGCTGTGTGACGTCGTTGCCGGCATCGTTGATCCATTCTCTCGGAATTGATTTTGCCTCGTTTGCAATGTGACGGATCTCAGCATGCTCATATGCGATCTCGTACGGAGCATCGGAGATACGGCGCATGGTTACCATGGAAGCGGTAACACCTTCCTCGGAGAGCGCGACGGCTTTCTGACCGAGCGAAAATGCCTCATCAAGATCGGTCTTAGAAGCAAGATGTGCAGCGCAGCGCTGCAATACGTTGACTTCCACGGAACGTACTTTGACGCCTAATTTTTCCTTGACTAGAAATTCAAGTGTTTTTCCGGCTCCACTAAGCTGGCTGTGACCAAAGGTGTCGACCGAACTTTCGGAAGCACTGATATAGTTGCCGGAAGCATCGCGGATACCCTCGGATACGGCAACAATCACGTTGTTGCGCTCAAAAAGCATACGTTTTACATCCAGTAAAAAGTCCTCTTTATCAAATGGAACTTCCGGGAGATAGATCAGGTGTGGTGCGGTATTATAACCGTTTCTTGCGAGTGCAGAAGCGGCAGTCAGCCATCCGGCATCGCGTCCCATGATCTCCACGATCGTCACGCTCTTGACTGCATAGATAAATGTGTCATGTGCGATCTCTAAAAGAGAAGATGCGATATATTTTGCGGCAGAACCAAATCCTGGTGTGTGGTCTGTCTCGCAGAGATCATTGTCGATGGTCTTTGGAATACCGATGATACGCACCGGACTGCCGATTTTTTTGCCATATTCGGAAAGCTTTAAAACGGTGTCCATGGAATCATTGCCGCCGATATAAAAGAATGCATCAATATGGTAAGTTTCAAATTGTTTGAAAATGAATACGTAGGAAGAATCATCATCTAAATAATTTGGCAGTTTGTAACGGCAGGAGCCAAGATACATTGCCGGAGTGACTTTTAAGCGGTCGAGATATTCCGGGTTCTGCTGCATTAATTCAGAAAGATTCATCAGATCATTGTTTAAAATACCTGTGATCCCGTTTAAGGAACCATAAACCGTGTCATACATGTCAGAATGCATTACACCGTCGATCACACCGGCAAGGCTGGCGTTGATCGCAACAGTAGGGCCGCCTGACTGTGCTACCATACAGTTTTTTGGACTCATAAGAAAACTCCTTTGTGTTTGATCTTCTTTTTGCAATGTCTATCATACAAAAAAAGGCACGGTTGCGCAATCATTAAATTAAATAGAAAGAGTGATGGTATATCATGAAAATATGTACATTGTGTCCTAGAATGTGCACGGTGGACCGGAAATCCGGCGAGCGGGGCGTGTGTGGACAGACAGAGGAGATCAAGGTGGCGCGTGCGGCGCTTCATTTCTGGGAAGAACCCTGTATTTCCGGGGAAAAGGGTTCCGGGGCAGTCTTTTTTTCCGGTTGTGCACTGCACTGCGTGTTCTGCCAGAATGAAAATATTGCAAACGGCACGGCAGGAAAAGTGATAAGCACGGAACGCCTTGGTGAAATTTTTTTAGAACTCCAGGAAAAGGGTGCGAATAATATTAATCTTGTGACACCGGGACAGTTTGTGCCACAGATCATAAAGGCAGTGGAACTTGCAAGAAACCAGAATTTAAAGATACCGATTGTTTATAACACGAGCAGCTATGAAAATGTGGATACGATCCGCTCTTTAGAAGGAATTGTGGATATCTATCTTCCGGATTTTAAGTATTGGAATGCCGATTTAAGCGCAAAATATTCGCATGCGCCGGATTATCCTTCTGTGGCAAAGAAGGCGATAGAGGAAATGGTGCGCCAGACAGGAGCGGCAGTTTTTGAAAATGGGGAAGATTCCTTAATGAAACGTGGAACGATCGTGCGCCATCTGATTTTGCCGGGGTGTACCAAAGATTCCAAAGCAGTTTTACAATATCTGCATGAAACCTATGGAAATCAAATATATATCAGTATCATGCATCAGTTCACACCACTTTCCAATGTGGAAAAATATCCGGAACTGAATCGGAAAATCACGGAACGGGAATATGATGATGTGGTAGATTTTGCAGTGGATATAGGGATTGAAAACGGTTTTATCCAGGAGGGGGAGACGGCGGAGGAGAGTTTTATCCCGGAATTTGATAATGAGGGAGTTTAAGGTTGACGCTTTTTCGAATATCTCATATAATTCCATAGTGATGATGGTAATAAAGGGAGTGTGAAGCAAATGAAGAAAAAAATAGGAATGATCGCTGCACTTTTCTGTATGGGATGCCTTGTGGCAGAACCTGTGACAGTCATAAAAGCCGCTGAAATTCAGGTGGCTGCTGCACAGACAACACTTTCTGCGGATAATTCGCTCGAAGTATTATCACTTTCTGCGGGAACATTATCCCCGGATTTTACAGGAAAGACAGTACAATATACAGCTACCGTACCAAATGATGTCACAAGTGTTACAGTGACGGCAACACCGGTCAATGAATTTGCAACGGTGGAATCAATCACCGGAAATGACAATCTGCAGGTGGGAACAAACACGATAAAAGTAGTCGTAAAGGCACAAAACGGTGCACTTGCCCAGTATACGATCACCCTGACCAGAGAAGATGGACAGGCATCAGACGATGCGGCAGAACAACCGGCAGACGGGACAGCAGACCAGCCGGCCGATGGAACGGACGGACAGAACACAGATCAGCCGGCGGACGCAGCAGATGGACAGAACACAGATCAGCCTGCCAATGCAGCAGATGGACAGGTCACAGATCAGCCGGTGGATGGAACGACAGATCAGAGCGCCGAGGCGGATGCAGGAGATGATGAGGATACCTCTAATATGGAATATCTTCAGCAGCAATACAATGACCTTTCAGAACAGTATACAAAAGAAAAATCTTTTTCCAGAAATATGATGGGTATTATGGCATTTGTGATTGCAGTACTTGTCGTTATCATTGTCAATCTTTTACTGAGAGGACGTAGAACGGATGATTGGGATGAAGAAGATGATGACTGGGACTGGGAGTCTGCAAAAAAGAGAAGAAATGCGGAATCGGAAGATACAGCCGGTATGGAAGAAGACGATCATGTAATAGAAGAAAATCCTGACGTAATAGAAGAAGATCTGGAGGAAGAAAACCCGGAGGAAGAAGAGAATATCGAACCTGAGCGAAAAGGATTCTTCCACAGAAAATCCAGGGATGCAGAAAAGACAGAAGAAACGGAAGAGGATGAGACCGAAGAGGATGAGACCGAAAATGAGATCGGTGTCTCTAAAATTCATAAAGTGCGTGCCGGATTGTTTGGACATGGTATGTCCGATGATCTTGATGATGAGGACTGGGATGATGAAGAAGAATTTTCACCGGTAGAGAGAAAGAAACCGGAAGAAGAACAAAGACCGGAGAAGAAACAGAGACCGGAAGAGAAACAAAAGCCGGAGAAGAAACAGAAACCGGAAGAGAAACAAAGACCGGAAAGAAAACATATTCCGAGAGAAGAAGAGGAAGATGATGATTTAGAGATCATCGATTTAAATGATTTATAATATAGAAACAGAATGGAGAGACTATGCAGATACGATATACAACAAAGGCAAAAAAAGCAATTGATTTAGCTGGAAAAATGTCGAAATCACTGCATCATCACTATATTGGAACGGAGCACATCCTGATCGGACTGCTAAAAGAAGGAACAGGTGTAGCTGCGCAGGTATTAAATGAAAATGGTGTGGAACTTGACAAAGTTATGCAGCTGATCGAGGAACTCATTGCACCGGACGCACAAGTGCTGACAGTAGAGGCGAAAGAGTATTCACCGCGGGTACTGCAGGTGTTAGAGGGAGCAGCAAGGGAGGCATCCCGTTTTCACTCCGAGGAGATCGGAACCGAGCATATCCTGATCGCAATGATGAAAGAGACAGAGTGCGTGGCATCCCGTCTTTTGAATACATTAGCGGTCAATATCCAGAAAATGTATGTGGATATTCTGATCGCGATGGGAGAGGATGCAAGCCTGTACAAAGAAGATTTCATGAATGGCAGACCGGTAAAGAAAGCAGCATCGGATACGCCAATATTAAATCAATATTCCAGAGATCTGACTGCGTTAGCTGCGGAGGGAGCATTAGATCCGTTAGTCGGCAGACAGGATGAGATCGATCGTGTGATACAGATCTTAAGCAGAAGAACCAAGAATAATCCATGCCTGATCGGTGAACCGGGGGTTGGAAAGACAGCAATCGTTGAGGGAATTGCAGAGCGCATCATAACCGGAATGGTTCCGGATACTGTTGCAGAAAAGAGAGTGGTGTCTTTGGATATGTCCGGGATCGTGGCAGGTTCAAAGTACCGTGGAGAGTTTGAAGAGCGCATCAAAAAAGTGCTTCAGGAAGTAAGGGCAGCCGGAAATATTCTGCTTTTTATCGATGAACTGCATACGATTATCGGAGCAGGCGGAGCGGAAGGCGCGATTGACGCTTCGAATATATTAAAACCTGCACTTGCGCGCGGGGAGCTTCAGATGATCGGTGCAACGACTATTGAGGAATACCGTAAATATATTGAAAAAGATGCAGCACTGGAACGAAGATTCCAGCCGGTTACGGTAGAGGAGCCGACAGAAGAAGAGGCAGTGCAGATCTTAGAGGGACTGCGGGAACAGTATGAGAGGCATCACCAGGTAAAAATTACAGATGAGGCGGTTTCCGCAGCAGTACGCCTGTCTGCGCGTTACATCAATGACCGCTTCCTGCCGGATAAGGCAATCGACCTGATGGATGAGGCAGCCGCAAAGGTACGTCTGCGTGCGGGCGGAAAGCCGGAAGAAGTCGTGGAATTAAGGCACCACATCAACCGGTTGGAAGAAGAAATGCTGGTTTTTCTGCATGACGGTGATGTGGAAGGTGCAAAGCAAAAGAAAAACGAAAAAGAAGAATGTGAAGAGCAGCTTGCCAAAATACAGGCAAAGACAAAGAAAGACAGCCGCAGCAAGAAGTTAAAAGTGACAGAAGATGATATTGCGGATGTGGTATCCGGATGGACGAAAATCCCGGTGAGAAAAATTGCCGAGGGAGAAGCAGCCCGTTTAAGAAAATTAGAGGCTACCTTGCACAAACGTGTCATTGGACAGGAAGATGCGGTGAGCGCAGTTGCAAAAGCTGTGCGCAGAGGCCGTGTCGGGTTAAAAGATCCAAAACGTCCGATTGGTTCCTTCCTGTTCTTAGGACCGACCGGTGTTGGAAAAACAGAGATCTCAAAGGCACTTGCGGAGGCAGTGTTTGGCAGCGAGCAGTCCATGATCCGTGTGGATATGTCGGAATATATGGAGAAACACAGCGTATCAAAGATGATCGGTTCACCGCCAGGATATGTAGGACATGAGGATGGCGGACAGCTCAGCGAAAAAGTGCGCAGAAATCCATATTCCGTGATTCTGTTTGATGAGATCGAAAAGGCACATCCGGATGTGTTTAACATTTTGCTTCAGGTGCTTGATGACGGACATATTACAGATTCACAGGGACGGAAAGTCGATTTTAAAAATACGATCATTATTATGACATCCAATGCCGGAGCGCAGGCAATCGTTGAGCCGAAAAAGCTTGGATTTGCAGTTTCGGATGATGAAAAACAGAATTATGACCGTATGAAAAACAGTGTCATGGAAGAAGTGCGCCGTATTTTTAAACCGGAGTTCTTAAACCGTATCGACGAGACGATCGTATTCAGATCTTTAAACAAAGACGACATGAAGCAGATTGTTGCTCTGATGTTAAAAGAACTTACCAACCGCTGCGAAAAACAGATGGGAATCCATCTTACCGTGCGTGACAGTGTCAAAAAGTATATTGTCGATAAGGCATATGATCCAAAATACGGTGCAAGACCGCTGCGCCGCCAGATCCAGAACGATATCGAGGATGAACTTGCAGAAGAAATTCTGTCCGGCAAAGTGAAAAAAGATACGGAAGTGACGGTGACAGTCCACAAAGAAAAAATCGTGTTTGAAACAAAATAAAATTTTACTGAAATATCCGGGAAACCACTGGAAATCGCGACGGGGATATTATATAATAAGGGCACAAAATTTTACGATAAAGAGAAAATCACTTTATCACAGGAGGAAAAAATGGCAACGATCAGCGAATTAATTCGTTCAGAAGCAGATGGAACGATCAGTTTTGGGGACTACACATTAGGTGCGAAGGCGAAACTTGATAATTTCGAACATCAGGGAGATATCTACAAAGTGAAGACATTTTCCGAAATTACCAAGTTAGAGCGCAATGGTATGTTCGTATATGAATCTGTTCCGGGAACGGCTGTCATGAATCTGAATGCAACAGATACAGGCCTGACATTTCAGGTAGAGGGACCGGAAGATGCACAGATCACAGTAGAGCTTGAGGACGAGGCAGAGTACGACATCACGATCGATGGCGCAGATGCAGGAAAGATGAAAACGAATCTTGGCGGCAAATTAAGCTTAAGCGTAGAACTCGGTGATCATCCGGTGGACGTGAAAGTTACAAAGTGCTAAGAATGAAAAAGTAAACGAAAAAGAGGCTTATATGTCAACAAAAGGCATGTAAGCTTCTTTTTTTGTCATATGCCAATACACAAATAATAGCAAATGTGATGAAAATCTGACGATAATGTGATGGGAAAAGAAAAAATATATAAAAAATTTGTGATAAAATATTAAAAAATTGTAAAAAGTTTAGGGGGAGTAGAATTGACTTGCTGACTCGTAAAGAGTAGAATGAACTCATACATGGAAAAACATGTAAATCGTACGATGAAGGAGAGTAAATCATGAAAAGAAAGAAACTCATGGGATGGAAACGTATGGCCGCATTTGCAATGGCACTTACGTTGACATTGGGGGATGGATCTTCTGTTGGCGTAATGGCTGCACAGGTATCTGGCACTGAGACAGCTGCCACGGTAGCAACAGAAGAAACCACCGAAGCTGCTGCTGTTGCAGAAGTAACAACAGAGGCTGAGAGCGAAGCAGCAAGCGAGAAAGAAACAGAGGCTGAGAGCGAAGCAGCAAGCGAGAAGGAAACGGAAGCTGAGAGCGAAGCAGCAAGCGAGAAAGTTACAGAGACTGAGAGCGAAAAAGCTACTGAGACAGAGGCAACAGAAGCTGCAGAGGAGACAGAAGATGTTCTTCTTGGTGCTGAAGTAGGTGTATCACAGGTTATCGGCTTAGAAGGAAAAGAGAAAATTGATGGCACTCTTGTAAGCGATGATGGTAAAGTTGAGAAAGATTATTCTTTTGTCAACAAAGATAAAACTGATACAGTCGTAGTTAAAGCGGGTGAGACTGATGCAGCTAAATATGCAAAGAAAGTAGCTGATACAGATACCCGTACCAGTTATTATGATGTAGATGGCAAATTCTACAAAGAGATTTTTGAAAAAGATGGTAATCTGTGTGCAAAAGCAGACGCTGAGATTAGCTTTGACAAGAAACACCACCAGATAACCTGGAATCAGGTAACCAATCAGACTGAGATTTCTCAGAATGGCAAACTGTATTATATCGGTTATCAGATAAAAGCCAATGGGCAGAATGTGGAACTGGATAACAAAACAGTCGATGGTCAGACTTTCCAGAATTATAGTTATCTGGGATATACCTCTACAGGTGTATACGCAGCTGGCGAGAAAGTAATTTATGAAGTACGTGCAATTTATTATACAAAGACTAAAGAAGCACAGACTGGAAAAGATACTTACACGATCGCAAAAACCGGTGACTGGTCAGCAGCATATGAATATGCAAACGTTGCAAAGAAAACAGTTTCTCAGGTAACAGGTGTAGCCGCTACATTAAAGAGCGCAAAGACAGCAGAAGTAACCTGGGCACCGGTAGCAGAGGCTTCCGACTATACAGTTTCCTATATCTCAGCTGATACAGAACTTCAGGTAACAGATGATACGTGGAAAAATGGTAGCGCTGTAGTTGCAGTTGTAAATGAAAAAGAGTGTGGCAGTGAGGAAGCTTTTGAGGCTGCTTGCAAAAAATATGAGGGTCATGGATACGCTATTAACACTGAATACAAATATGATGAAAATTATGACGAATATCGTATCCGTACATATTATGCTGATGCAGATTATGATCGTATAGACGCTTCTAAAACATATGTAGATATTGGCGTAGATCATAAATACACATATTTTGTAGTCCGCGCAAATGTAAATAATGCAAATAAAGAATATGAGTCAGAAAGTGGCGCATACTCAGCAACTGTTTCTGTTGTAACTTCCGATGCTGCAAATGTACAGGCTGTAACAGGATTAAAAGTTGAGAACAACAAGGATGGTTCTTTCAATCTGAAATGGAATCCGGTTGATGATGATACAGACATTAGAATCTATTATTCAACAGATGCAAGTGCATTTGATAACGGAGCATATCTGTATGATCTTGCAAATGCACAGACTGCAAACGGTTCTGCTTATGTAAAAGATGATAGTGTAAATGAAGCATATCAGATCGCACAGAAAACGGTTTCCCATGAAGATGTAGACGGATCTCAGAATGAACTGTCCAGCATCGGCTTAAACCTTGAAGTAGGTAAGAAGTATTATTTTGTTGCAGTGACCTATGATAATTCCAAATATAGCACAAACCGTGAAGATATCACACCTTACCAGGTAGTAAAAGCAGATGGTTCTGTTGTAAAATATGGTAATTTCAGAGATATCAGTGCAGCAAGCAACAAAGTATCTGCAACAAGAGAGATGGGTAAATTAGGTAAACCTGATACCAAATCTGAGAAAAACAGCATTACCATGACATTTGGTGGTAAAGAGACAGGTATCGAGATTTATCGTAAATCCGGTAAGAAATATAAGAAGATCGCAACTACGACTTCTAATCAGTATGTAGATAAAGACTTAAAAGCTGATACAACTTACAGCTATAAAGCACGTACTTATGCATACGACACAGTAACAAAGAAGACAGTTTACAGTGATTATGTATTCTTCTCAGCAGAGACAAGCGTAGACAACTACATCGATGTCAAAGCAGTAAAAGCAAGCAAGAATTCTGTAAAACTGACATGGACAAAAGTAAAAGGCGCTGCAAAATATGAGATTTACAGAACATCTACATCTTCTACAGACACCAGTTACTCTAAGAAAGATGGAACTGCATCAAATGCAAAATGGAAACTTGTAAAGACAATCAACAGTGCGAAGACTGTAAAATACACAGATAAGAAATTAACATCTGGTGAGTCTTATGGTTACAAAGTTGTTGCTGTTTACAAAACAGGCAAAGATGCAAAGAATATCTATGATATCGCTTATGTGACATTAGATCTTCAGACTCCACAGAACGTGGTTGCATTATTAAGCGGCAGCAAAGTAAAAGTTACCTGGGATGCAGATAAATATGCAAAGAAATACGAAGTAAGATACATTAAGACAGATGCACAGGGTAAATCTTACACAGAGGATCCGGTTGTTGTTTCCACAAAGAAAGCAAACTACACAATCAAAGGATTAAAAGCTGGCGAGAGTGTAACTGTTCAGGTTCGTGCTTATAACGGCAAGAAATGGAGCAGCTGGTCAGATAGAGATGGTGCTGAAATGTCTCTTGCAAATGTAAAGAGTGTTTCTGCAAAGAACGTTACAGTAAAAGATGCAAACGGTGTTGCATCCACAAAGGTAAAAGTAAGTTGGAAGAAAGTTTCCGGTGCTGCATACTATGAAGTATACCGTTCCACAAATCCGGCAACTAAGTATAATAAAGATACAAAGACATATGATATGCCATACGCCGTAGCTATTGCAAAAGAAAGCAATACAGATGAGATATTTGATACTGTAGCATATAAAGAATACAAAAATCAGTATAATACAATCGTTGGAACATCCGCAATTGATGCTGGACAGTTACAGTCTGGTGTAACATACTACTACTATGTAGTTGCATATGCAGAGAATGGTACAGCTGTTTCTAACGGTGTTGTGAAGAATGCAAGCGTTGTATTTAATGCAGATGCATCTATCACCAAGATCAAAGCTAAGAAAGGTAAGACAACTCTTACACTTGGCAAAGTAGCTGGTGCTAAAAAATATGTTGTATATCGTTCTACAAAAGCTAAGAAAGATTTCAAACAGATCGGTACAACCAAGAAGACAACCTACGTTGATAAGACAACTAAGAAAGGCAAGACCTACTACTACAAAGTAGTTGCAGTTGGTAAGAACGGATTAAAAGCTGATTTCGAAACAGCTATGTCTTCTGCAAAGAAAGTAAAAGCAAAATAAGATCGGATAGATTTTAGATTGTAAGAGAAAAGATCGTCACACCCGGGAGAGTGTGGCGGTCTTTTTTTGTTATACATTTCAGGTACGAAAGTACGATTGACTTGAAAAAAATGTTACAGTAACATAAAAAAGCATGTGATCATGCATAATAAATCAGATGAGGAGAAAAGGATATGAAAAGAAATCAGCTCACGGGTTGGAAACGTATGGCGGCATTTGCAATGGCGCTTACGCTGACCATAGGCGATGGTGCATCGGTGAATGCTGCAGTAATGCCGCAGACAGATGCACAGACAGTAACAGAGACAACAGCAGAGACAGAAGCTGCGGAAACTGCTTTAAAGACAGAACAGGAACAGACGGAGACGGAAAGTGAAGCGGAGCGTGTGCCTGTGAAAAAAGACAGTGAGCAGACAAAAGGCAGTGAGACAACAGAAGTATCAGATGTAACAGAAACAACCGAAACTGCCGGGACAACAGAGACAGCAGGAGAGACAGAAAAGACAGATCCTGCAGAAACAACGGAGACTGTAGGAGAGACGGAAGCCACAGATCCTGCAGAAACAACGGAAAATGTGGGAGAGACGGAAACCACAGATCCGGTAGACAAGGCAGAGACAGCAGACGGAACCGAAGCTGCAGAAAAAGAATCGGAAGAAGAAACAGAAGAAGCAACGGAAGAGGAAGAACATGCTGCGATTGACAAGCCGTCGAAGGTAATCAATGTCAAAGGAACAATCGATGGGAATCTTGTAACAACCGCGTCCGGTCAGCGGCTACGATATGTTTATGTGAACAGGTCAAAGGATTATGTGATCGCAGCTGGTACGACAGATGAATATGATTCGAACTATCATACTTCTAAAAAAAGCAATTTCTGGGATCAGACAGTAGGGTTATATAAGTACGGCGATAACTATTATGGACAGTGCACAGATACGGATATCGATGGATTTGTAAAGCTGTATTATAAGGCGGATGACATTATAAAAGGTAATATAAACCAGTATAAAGATGCGTATGGAATGTATAAGATCGGTGATAAAACATATAAAAATTTAGAAACGTGTGGTGCAACCGGTTATCATTACACGACAGCAGCGAACGAGATCGTAGAGATCGGTTCCTGTGAAGATTCATTTGAGGCTGTAAATAATCTGATAGATCAGTATGCGGTAAAAAATGGCACAAAAGATCTTTATTATAGTTATAATGGACATTTTTATGATAACTTATCCTATTCATCAAGATACGATTCCACAGCAAAGCAATATAGATATATCGTATATGCAAGCGTATTGAGTGAGATTTCGTTTGACAAATCATATGTAAAAATCAGCTGGAACCGGATTACAAATGATACGGAAACACTTACCAATAAAGCCGGGGATCTGATGAAGGTTGGATATGAAGTAATCTGTAATGATAATGACAACGTCTATGATATGTCCGGATTGTATCTGGATGCCTCCGATGGAACTTTACACAGGATGACAACTTCCAATCAGGAAAGACTGCCATATGTGGTATTGAATGCAGGCGAACAGGTAAATGTAAAAGTACGTGCAGTCTATTATCATGAAGTTACGGACATCAGACAGGACGAATATCAGAACTGGAATGATAAGAGCAAATATGTGATAGAATCCAAACAGACAAAGTACGTGGCAGACATGTATGGTGAATGGTCGGATGTCTATACCTATAAAAATGATCCTCTGCAGGCATTATCACCGGTAACCGGTATCACAGCTGCGGAAAAAGGGAAAAAGATGGCTGTTTCCTGGAATGCACAGAACGGAGCAGATAATTATCGTTTTTACTACATACGAAGCAACAAACCGTTAGACATTACTAATTTAGACAGCTTTTTACAGTTTTATAACAAAAAGGGAGCGTTGTACGATGCATATAAAAATGCAAAAGCAGAGAACGATTCCATTGACCAGGATTATATCATCACGAGCACGCCGTATTGTGATCTTACAATAGATGGTGGATTGCCATATTATTACTTTTGTGTCAGATTAGGAAACGCGGAAGATGGATATATTTCAGATGGAAGCTATTCAGATGTCGTAGCTGCAACCAGCAGTATAAATGGAAATATACCGGTAGTACAAAACCTGCATATAGAAAAAACAAATAATGGAAATAGCTTTCAGCTTTCCTGGACACCGGTTGATGCCAATGTAGTCATCTATGTATTTAAAGATGGAAAAATGCCGGAGTATTTTAATTATGATGTTTTAAATGCTTACGGTTATTATACGGATGCGCAGGGAAAACAGGAAAAACTTTACTTAAAGAAAGCGCTTGCGGAACTTCAGAAAAAAGAAATCAACACATATGTCCGCGCTTACAAGGTGACGGGAAGTGATGGATCATACGGTGCCTTTTCATTAGAACCGGGAGTAAACTATACATTTGTTGCGTACACCTATGATGATTCAACTTCTCTGTATAATGCACAAAAACAGCCGTTTACGACGGTAAACAAAGAAATATTTGTCAAAGATGAAAAGAATAATGCGCGCTATCAGAACGTGCCGGTTGCCATGACTTATTATACGGCAATGAGTGCTGCTTCGAATATGGTAAGCTACACGGGTAAGATAAGTACACCAAGTGTAAATACAAAGGCAGGAAAAAACAGCATAAAATTTACTTTTTCCAAAGGAATGAATACCGGATATGAGATTTACCGTCTGTCAGGGAAAAAATATAAGAAAATAGCCACGATCACAGACAATATCTACACGGATCAGAATTTAAAGGCGGGCACAAAATACACCTATAAGATTCGTTCTTATTATTATGATCCGGACAGAAAAATAAAAAGTTATAGTGGATATAAGAACCTTACAGTAACTACCAGTTGTGTGAACAACATAGAGTTGAAGGCTGCCAAAAAGTCAAAAAATTCAGTAAAACTGACCTGGACGAAAGTGGCTTCTGCAACAAAATATGAGATTTACAGAACCTCTGAGCGTGACAAGGATATCACAGAGGTTACGGGAAAAAATGCCTTTGCTGTTTCAAATGATAAGTATGAGCTGGTGAAAACAATCACAAAAGCAAAGACAACAAGCTATACGGATAAAAAGTTAAAATACGGTGAGCGCTACACTTACTATGTATATGCATATTACAAGGATGGAAAAACTTTAAAAAATATTTCTGCAAAAACTATCGTTGAAATGCAGTTAGAAGAGCCGCATAACCTGGTTCTTACAAACAAAGGAAATAAAGTAAGCGTAAAATGGGATGCGGATAAATATGCCACAGGCTATCAGATCCGATATATGGTATATGATGTATATGGCAGGAAAAAAGCAGCTACGGAAACATATGTTACAGTAAAGAAAAATAAATATACCATCAGTGGTTTAGAAAATGGAGAATATGTAAGTGTATCGGTAAGATCTTACAATTCAAAAAATGAATACAGTATATGGATGTCGTCAAAAGAATCCATTTCACTTGCAGCGGTAAAATCAATCAAGGCATCTTATAATGAGAAGAAAAATACGGTAAAGATTACCTGGAAAAAGGTAGCAGGTGCGAAATATTATAAAGTATTCCGTTCCACCACTATGGCTGTATATAATTCAGATGAAAAGCTTTATAAAGTACGGGGGACTCTGATCGCAAAAGATTCCAATGATGATACAGGAAGTGCCAGCGAAGTCATGTATCAGGAATATTATGGTGTGGATGGATCCATTACAGGGACAACTGCATATGATAATGCCCGGCTGAAAGCAGGTGTAAAATACTACTATACAGTCTGTGCATATGGAGAAAAAGGAACAAAAATTGCCTCCTATATGACATACGAAGGCAGTGATGTCCATGCTTCCGGTAAACCATCTTCCATTATATATGGCGTGAAAATTGCCGCAAAAGCAAAAAATAACAAAAAAGGAACCGTTACGGTTTCTTACAATAAAGTAACAGGTGCAACAAAATATCAGATTTACCGTTCAGAGAAAAAGAAAGGTAAATACACTTTAGTTGGAACGTCAAAGAAGACAACCTTTGCTGATAAGAAAGCGAAAAAGAAAAAGACATATTATTACAAAGTAGTTGCCAGTGGAAAAAATGCATTGCTTGCAGACTTTTCTGTTGAAAGTTCCAAAGTAAAAATTAAAGTAAAAAAATAATTCTGCAATAATAATAAAAACCGGAGGAAGCGGATCGCTTTTTCCGGTTTTTGTAATAGAAAGTAAGTTGCTTTTTGCAGATAAAGTAAGTATACTGATAAACAATAAAAAGAGATGGAGAAGGAATATGCCGAAGGGAAAAACAACAGTATTTTTTTGTCAGGAATGTGGTTACGAATCATCCAAGTGGATGGGACAGTGTCCTGCATGTAAGGAATGGAATACATTCGTTGAGGAGACAATTGATAAAAAAAGTGCAGCAAAAGGCGGCAGGGTAGCGGCAAAAACGACAGAGGCGAAGACGGTTCCGCTTTCACAGATCGAAATGACGCAGGATAAGCGGATGTCGACAGATATGAAAGAACTTGACCGTGTGCTTGGCGGTGGGATCGTACAGGGATCTTTAGTATTAGTAGGCGGTGATCCGGGCATCGGTAAGTCAACACTACTTTTACAGGTATGCCGGAATTTATCGGAGAAAGGTGTGCGTGTCTTATATATATCCGGGGAGGAATCCCTGCAGCAGATCAAAATAAGGGCAGAACGTATCGGAACCTTTGGCGATTCACTGACACTTTTATGTGAGACGAACTTGGACACGATAAAGGCTGTGATTGACCGGGAAAAACCGCAGATCGTGATCATAGACTCTATACAGACCATGTATAATGAGGAAGTCTCTTCGGCTCCGGGCAGTGTATCCCAGGTGCGTGAATCTACCGGGGTGTTTATGCAGATCGCAAAGGGGATGGGGATATCCATTTTTATCGTTGGACATGTGACAAAAGAAGGCGTGGTTGCGGGACCTAGAGTCTTAGAACACATGGTGGATACCGTGCTCTATTTTGAGGGGGACAGACATGCGGCATACCGTATCCTGCGCGGAGTCAAAAACAGATTTGGTTCGACCAATGAGATTGGCGTATTTGAGATGCGGCAGAACGGTCTGATGGAGGTGGAAAACCCTTCGGAATATATGCTGAGTGGAAAACCGGAAGGTGCATCCGGTTCTGTCGTTGCGTGCTCCATGGAGGGTACCAGACCGATTCTGGTGGAGGTACAGGCGTTAGTCTGTCACAGCAATTTTGGAATCCCGCGAAGAACGGCTGCAGGCACCGATTTTAACAGGGTGAATCTCCTGATGGCTGTGCTCGAAAAAAGGCTGGGACTCAAACTTGGAGACTGTGATGCCTATGTGAATATTGCAGGCGGCGTGAAAATGAATGAGCCGGCAATCGATCTTGGAATTGTGCTTGCCATCATATCCAGTTATCGTGAGAAACCAATCGATGAGAAGACGATCTGTTTCGGAGAAGTCGGGTTAAGTGGAGAAGTGCGTGCGGTCAGTATGGCAGAGCAGCGTGTGACGGAGGCAAAGAAACTTGGTTTTAACGAATGTATTCTGCCGCAGGTAAGCTTGGAATCCATGAGAGACAGCGGCTCCGTGCCAAAGGGGATACGCCTGACCGGTGTGAAGTCCGTGAAGGACGCGATGGATGCAATTTTAAAGTGAAAAATTTTCGTAAAAAAAGAGTTGACAGAAGAAGATACAGGTGCTATTATAGTCAAGCTGACCGCAAGACATGACATGTTCTTACAGCGGGCAACAAGATTTTGGAAAATCTTCCAAAACAAGATAAAAAAGTTGTTGACAAACAGAACAACACATGATAAGATATCAGAGTTGTCGCGTTTGAGACAATGAACAGATCGGACAAAACCGATTGAAAAAACTTTTGAAAAAATGAAAAAAGTTCTTGACAAAACAGACTTGATAAGATATAATAAACAAGCTGTCGTCTGGAACGACACAAAGAACATTGATAACTGAACAGTGAAATAACCTTGAAAGATTCAATGAATTTCAGGGTGTTGTGAATCACAACACACGAACGTTTCTATAAAGAAACAACCTTAAAACAGTAAATCAGATGCAAGTCTGATTAAGCCAGTTTATAACTGGACAGGAAAACTTTTTAACATGAGAGTTTGATCCTGGCTCAGGATGAACGCTGGCGGCGTGCTTAACACATGCA
>ERZ779865.976-NODE-976-length-23041-cov-4.038154_pt1 | contig 23041 bp, 15 predicted proteins | sample MGYA00433088_ERZ779865 | MGnify/ENA primary metagenome ERZ779865 (study PRJEB29588, sample SAMEA2151703) | human gut metagenome | biome: human gut; feature: human-associated habitat; material: faeces | place: Denmark | collected 2008/2010 ... | reverse complement strand
CAGATGAAAACTTATACAAGTTATTTGGCGAAATGTCAGTGATACAGTACACTAGGCTAATTTCACCGGGCCATCACCAATCTCAACAACATAGAAATCTGCAGCATATCCGATTTTTTTCTCATAAGCTGCGCCGACTTCTTTGATAAAAGTATCTACAGCCTCATCTTTTACAATGCTGACCGTACATCCACCAAAGCCTGCACCTGTCATTCTTGATCCGATCACGCCATCGATTTTCCATGCTTCCTCAACTAAAGTATCCAGTTCGATACCGGTTACTTCATAATCGTCACGAAGGGACACATGGGATTCGTTCATCAATTTTCCGAATAAAGCAACATCATTATTTTTCAGTGCCTCAACTGCCTTGATTGTTCTCTGGTTCTCATAGACTGCATGTTTTGCACGTCTTACACATACTTCCTCTTTGATGGCATCTTTGTGTTCCTCAAACTGTGCTTCTGTCAGATCTCCAAGTGCATCAATAGAGACAACTTTCTGTAACTCAGCCAGTGCTTTTTCACATTCACTACGGCGCTCATTGTATTTTGAATCACCAAGTCCACGTTTCTTATTGCTGCAGGAAATAACGATCTTTGCATTCTCCAGTTTGATCGGTGCATACTCATATTTTAAAGTCGCGGTGTCAAGGAAAATTGCATGTCCTGCTTTGCCCATGGCGATGGCAAACTGATCCATGATACCACAGTTTACACCATTGAATTTATTCTCAGAATACTGACCGATCAGTGCAAGATCCTGATTTGTCACATCAAATCCAAACATATCACGTAAGATAAATCCTGTTAAGACCTCTACAGATGCGGAAGAAGAAAGTCCGGAACCATTCGGGATATTTCCGAATAAAACAAGATCCATACCCTGTTCTACCTTCATGCCTTTTTCTCCAAAAGCCCACATAACGCCCTTCGGATAGTTCGTCCAGTCAGCTTCTTTCTCCGGTTTCAAATTCTCTACAGATGACTCTAACACACCAAGCTGCTCGAAATTCATAGAATAAAAACGCAGCTTCTTATCTTCTCTTTTTCTTGCAACACCATATGTACCGATCGTCAGCGCACATGGAAATACATGACCCCCATTATAATCGGTATGCTCTCCGATCATATTCACACGTCCCGGTGCAAAATAGACACCGATCTCGCCTTCCCCACCAAATAATTCCTTAAACTTTGCTAATACGTTCTCCCAGACCATTTTAAATCCTCCTTTAATTTTGCAACTTTAATTTTACTCTTTTTGCAATACATCATTTGTTCTTATTTTGTTACACGTCATCCCGGCTGTTTTTCTTTCCAGAAGCAACCGGATATATCTGTTTCGTTTTCTCTGATAATCTTATTATAGCGTATCCGACTCCCTTTGCAATGGTTAAGGTCGAAACTGCAACAAAGTGCAGAAATCCTGCAACATTTTTACATAAATATTGCAGGATTTCCAATTATTTTCCATATTGTAATTTTCTTATCTGCCAGTTCATAAATTTATGCCTTAAAATCACGGATCAGTTTCAATGCCGGCAGCGTATTTCCCTTATAATCAAACAATGCCTGATTTGCCCACTCGTTGCCACATGGTCCCGGATCCTGAATATATTTTAAGGATGCAGGTGTTGCCCAGCCGGAACCCGGAACCGGGATCCATGCCGGCTCCCAGTAGAAAAAGCCCTTGCCTTTTCCACCATCGATATGGCTGATTCTGTTTAAGAAATCTTCCATAAAATCATACTGTCCCTGTACTGTCATCGGATATTCGATCTTCTCAACCAGCGCCGGTTTTGTTGCATAGCCTTTGCGATCTTCATCAGAGAGTTTCTCGTAGTCTTTGTAATCTTCCATCGTATATCCCATGGAAACCTCTGCCACGATCAGATCTTTGCCATAACGCTTAGCAATATCATTCATATTGTCATTTAACATCTGAAGAGATCCATGCCAGAACGGATAGTAAGACAATCCGATCATTTCAAAATCCTCACCACGTTTCGTAAAATTATCAAACCATTCACGGTAAAGTGCATTGTTGCCGCCATTGTCAAGATGGATCATAACCGGAATCTTTGACAATTCTTTCAACTGCGGACATACCCCTTTGATAGAACCGGCAAGACGTTCTTCATCTGCTTTACGGACAGCGCGGATACCCGCATTGACAAATGTTGCAATGTTATCGTAATTTGGCACTTTCCCTTCCGGCCAGAGTAAACCATTCGAAAGCTCATTTCCGACCTGCACCATTGTAATATTAACACCATTTTCCAGATAAAGATGCATCATCTCCAACGTAAAATCATAGACAGCCTGCTCTAACTCTTTGACACTATAATTTTCCCATGCCTTTGGTTTGAACTGTTTGCCTGGATCTGCCCAGAAATCACTGTAATGCAGATTTAAAAGCACACCGAAGCCAGCATCGGTCACACGTTTTGCTATCTCAAGAGATGTCTTCGGGTCATTTTCTCCGGCACCGTAAGACTCCCCCGTCTCTGACCACGGATCATTCCAGACACGGATACGGATCGTATCCACATCATAGGATTTCATGATCTCTAAGATATCCTTTTCCTCTCCGTTGTCATAATATTTTGCACCACACTTCTCTAACTCTGCAAGCGTGGATAAATCCATTCCTTTTACAAAATTCATAGTCATTCCCTTTCCTTTCCATAAGCTGTAATATTTGTGCCAAAGCATAAATAAATCAGGCAGCCGGGCTTATTTCTTATACTTTATTTCTTATACTATATTCCTTTAAAGCGGAACGTAAATTCCAGCGGTTTTGTCACATCAATATGATATTCCGGATGTACCCATGAACCCCAGCTGTCATCGCCGCCGACTCCCATCTGTGCGAATGCCACACGGACGATCGTGTGATGTACCTGCGGTAATTCATAAGCATGGGCTGCATTTTCCAATTCATGCGGTGTATACGGAAGTGCTGAAAAACTTAATTCATCTCCCTCAAACAGAATCCCTCTGCCTTTTGCATCTACAAGACGCGCATACCGCACACCAACTTTATTACCACATTCCTGTGGGACTAAGTATTTTGCCATATTATCCGCCACTTTATTGCTGTAGATTCCAAGCTTTGCTCCATGTCTCCGGTCTGCATAGGTCTCATCCGGTCCCATGCCATACCAGGTAAGATTGTCGTAATCTGCATTAAACCAGAACATCATGCCAAACTCCGGCATATCCGGAAGTCCCTCGACCGGATCATACATCAATTTCGTCTCGATTGTTCCATCACCGAAAACCGTGTAGGCAACCTGACATTTACTTGCCGGTGTTGTCGGCATAAAATAAGTATACGTGACTGTCACGGTATTGTCTTTTTCTTCCACTTTCGTTGGGACATTATCAAACATGCCGCCATTTCTGTGGCTGATATACATGCTCGCGATCTTCCACTGTGCATAGCGCGCCGGTGCCATGCTTCCGTTATCATTGTCAACCGGTGCCCGCCAGAAATTCGGCATCGGGATCTTTTCAATCATTTCTTTTCCGGCATAACGGTAGGAAACAAGTCCTCCGCTCAACATCGAAAACAGGCAGTCAAAATCTTCGCCTTTTACCCCGATATTTACCTTTCCATGAACCACGCGGATCGGTTTCCCGGATGCAGCAAAAGCGGGCGTCTTTTTGTAGATCTTCTGTCCAAATGCAACTTCATGTCCTGCATCTGCCCAGCTTGTATCCTCCTTTAAAAGGAATGAAACGGTAAGCGTATATTCTGCATCCAGTTCTTCTGCTTTCTGTTTACGGCTATCTGTATGCAAAATAGGAAACGGAATCTCATAGTCCTTCGAACTAAGCGGAAGCACTGCTGTCTCTATCTCCTGTTTTTTTACAACAACTCCGTTTTTCTGTAAAACTGCCACACAGCGGAACCGGTCGGTATTTGCAAACAGATTTTTATTTACAATGGTAAACTTTCCATCCTCTTCAAACCAAACACTAATATTCTGGTAATTAAATTTCACTTCCTGCATTTTCGGAGACGGATCTCTGTCACCACCGTAACAGATTCCATTTCCGCTGAAATTATAATCCGTCGGGCGCTCTAAGAAATCGCCGCCGTATGCCTGAAAATCTTTTCCATAGCGATCTTTTTTCAAAATAGACTGGTCAATGTAATCCCAGATAAAACCGCCCTGATATCTCGGTTCCGTATCCGTCAGATCCGTGTATTTATGCATGGCACCGCAGGAATTTCCCATCGCATGTGTATATTCACACATAATAAACGGTTTATCCTTATGCTCGGCAAGGAATTTTTTTACATTTTCCACGCTGGTATACATCTGGCTTTCCATATCGCTGGTTGCTTCATATCTGCGGTCATTGAAAATTCCTTCATAATGAACCAGACGGTATGGATCTAAGGCACGGAATTTTTCGGACATGTCAAAAATTACTTTTCCACCGTAAGATTCATTTCCGACTGACCAGATCAGAACTGCCGGATGGTTTTTATCTCTCTGGTAACAGGAATTGACGCGGTCAAGCATCATCGGCTCCCAGTCCATATTGTCTCCCGGAACGATCGTATCTTTCGGCGCGGATCCATGCATCGCAGCATCCCATGAACCGTGTGATTCGAGATTGTTTTCCGCGATCATATAGAGTCCATACTCATCGCAGAGATCATATATAATGGAAGCATCCGGGTAGTGACAGGTGCGGATCGCATTGATGTTGTTTTGTTTCATCGTAACGATATCTTTTAAAACTTCTTCCCTTGTCACAACACGTCCTGTTTTTGAACTGAACTCATGACGGTTGACGCCCTTAAATACAATACGTTTTCCATTTAATGTCATAATCCCGTCTTTCATTTCAAAACGTCGGAATCCGATTCTTTGGCTGACAAGCTCGCTTCTCTCCCCGTTTTGATCAAAGCATTCGATCGTAAGGGTGTATAAATTCGGGATCTCCGCACTCCACAGCTCTGGTTTGTCTACCTCTTTTTCAAAATGAACTTCCCCATCAAAAACCGGTAACTCCTCCGAGAAAAGAATTTGTTCTTCTTTTTCTTCCAAAACAGTATAGTTTCTGCTGCCGGTCAGGGTTAATCTTGCTTTTCCCTCACCACGCATCTGCATTGTGACAAGAAGATGGGCATTTAAAACTGCCTCATCCACAACCGGTTCCACCTTTAAATCATACACATGCACCTTTGGCATGGTATACAGATAAACCGAACGGAAAATACCGGAAAACCGGTAGAAATCCTGATCCTCGCACCAGCTCGATGAAGTCCACTTAAACACCTGTACTGCCAGCTTGTTTTCACCCTCTTTGACATATGGGCTCAGATCAAATTCCGACGGGGTAAAACTGTCCTCACTGTATCCGACATACTGACCGTTTAACCACAGTGCAAAACCGCTCTCCACACCCTGAAAAGAAATATAAAGTCCGTTTTTCTTAAAACCTTCCGGCAGTGTAAAGTATTTTACATAGCTTGCCACCGGGTTAAACTCACTCGGCACTGCGTCGCGCCAGACATCTTCCCTGCCATCCCACGGATACTGGATGTTTACATACTGCGGGATATCATAGCCCTCCATCTGGATATGTGCCGGCACCCGGATATCCTCCCAGCATTTACAATCAAAATCTTCTGCCTCAAACCCACTGACGGTCTGCGCATAATTTCTCGCATAATGAAATTTCCAGACGCCATCTAAAGGCAGACGGAAGCTGCTTTTTCTCTCTTCTGCCTCCTTTTCATCTACATATGCCACATGATCAGAGTGCGCTGCCATACAGTTTTCCTTAAAAAATTTTGGATCATGAATCTTTTTTATTTCAAATGACATGTGATGTCCTCCTTATCTTTTTCTTATCTCCATTTTAACGAAAAAATGCGCATTTTGCATCTGTATCTCAACACAAAACACGCATTTTTGACCATTTATTTACCAGCCCTTCAAAGCGGAAATATTATAATTAAGCAGCTTTCTCTCATAATTTTCCGGACTGATTTTCCACTGATATGGAGATGTATTCAGATATTTTTTGAAGTTCCGGTTAAATGTAGATGTTGTGGTAAATCCAACTTTCTGGGCAACCACATCCATCGGATCATTTGTCTTTTTCATGATATCACATGCTTTCTGCACCCGCATCAGATTGATATAATCCATCGGCGACATATTCATATACGATTCGAACACTCTTCTGAAATGTGTCTCACTCATATGGCTTGCCTTTGCAAGTTCCTCGACACGAATATTGTTCGCATACTCTAATCTGACATAATCAAGTGCCGCCGTGATCTGGGAAACACCTGTCTTTTTCTTTACTTCATTCTCCGATATATCACTTTCACACATACGGAGCAATTCCGTGAAAAATGCAATCAAAAGACCTCTGACACAGTCATTAAAATGATTTTTTTTCTGTCTCATTTCATCCATGAGCATCTTCACAAGAACGGAAATTCCGCGGTTTTCCCATTCATGGAAAAACAGTGCCTTCCGATTGATCATCTGCAATACTTTTTTTTGCATGACAGCATTATCCGGGTACAATTCCTGGATCATGACCATCGGATCAAAAAATAAATACTCCCAATAGCTTGGTCCTTCCGCAATGTCACTGATCGTCACGTGCGGGTAATTCTGCGGAATAATACTGACCATTGCCGGTTCATAACGTTTTGTTTCTTCATTTAAGATCAACTCGCCGGTACCGTTTTTACAATATCCGATTTCCATGAGATTATGAAAATGAAGATTACTTTCATCATGTCCGTAATCACGAATCCAGTTGTCTCCTAAAAGTGCCAGAACATATTCCCCCTGCGGAACTTCGTAAAACCTCAATTCCATCGTGTCTTTTTTCTTTTTCCCCATGGTTATTACCTCTTTTTAAAACTGCCGTACAATATTTCAGTACGGCAGTCGATTTGTTTCTGATAGCAGAATTTAATCAAAATCAAATTTTGTAATTCTATCATGCATTGCTTTATAGCGGAAACGGATCATTTCGTTTTTCTCTAATACATCCTCTTCCGTTCCACGATACTGGCAACGGATGCAGCTGTAAATACCGGTTTCTTTATTGTAGAACATATCGATGTCGAGATCTCTTAAAAAACAGGACGGGCATCTATAATTTAATTTGCCTTTGCCAAGTTGAGCCATGTTGCAAATACCTCCTTATCTGAGATTGTTTTTCTGTATCCCAATGTGAACATTGGTGAGAATGCATATCCTTCTTTTACATATCCTTCTGCATTTGCATCGGATGCTGTCATGGATACTCTTGTCTCGATTTCAGGAATAACTGCAGAAACTTCTGTAGCTCCTACGACACCTTCCTCACGGCATTTGTATTCATAATTGATCGTTTTCTCTTCCGGTCCGTCGATCTTTAATGTGATATGACTCATATCCTCGGAATACTCGGTTGTACCATAGCATGCAACCATGTATTCATTTAATGTTACTTCTGCAGTCGGATCGCTCATCTCTAAGATATTACGTTCGATCTTAATGTTCGAAGAACCTTCCTCAAAGTACTCTTTTGTCTGAAGTTTTACAGTCAGATCCCTAAACTCGATCGTAACCGGATCTAATGTAAGGATTCTTGTCTTTCCTTCCTGGGAGAAGTGTGCGTGTGTCGGGCAGAGGCAAAGATCCACTTCCTCTCCTTTATAAGAAAGTTTCGCACTTCTTACAGTTCCCTCTCCTGCATAGTGTGTAAAGTAACCTGCACGGTATTTCTCCTGAATTAAGAATGGGTAGGATGCATCCTGAACATGTTTTGTTCCGATGCCGACCGGCCACTCTAATTTTGCTGCATAAGGACGAAGATCAACGATTGCACCGCCCTGATCCATGTTGACACATGCTCTCATGTACGGATCGCAGTACCAGAATAACTGTTTGTCTGAACCATATAAGATATCCCTCCAGAGAGCACATTCCGGCTCGTTGTAATTGTTCTGGTTGACACCTTTTTTCTCGCGGTAATAATCAGCAAACTCAGACATAGTCATATCGATCAACTGACCTTCTTTTTTCAGTTTGCCATAGTAAGCACATCCATCACTGTAGGATTTGTAAAGAAGTTCATATGGCTGCTCCCAGCGTCCCATCTTGTTCATCCAGCCCGGTCCAACGAACATCATATTGTAAGAATATCCGTTGTTATATTTCTCTAAGGAACGGTACTGATCGATCAGGTTATAAAGATATGGATACTCCCATGTCTTTGTATCGTAAATCATACCACGGAGTACGTTCTGCGGATGTGTTCCGAAGTTTGAACCATTTCCATCGTAACATGCGATCAGGTCACGGGAAAGATGTGGGATTGCTACGATACCGCTATCCTCTTCTTTATTTGCTGCCGGTGCATGTGTATTCTGTTTAGACGGAATCCATGGTGCCCATGGGCCTCCATCAAATAATGTATACCAGGAGTTATTGCAGGTATGATAAGCTTTCGGGCCTTCCTCCCAGCAGGTTGCCACTGCACATTTTACAGTCGGGTAAGTTGCTTTGATATAGTTTGTCAGGTCAGCATCCATGTAATAAGAACCTGTTGACTCCGGATAAAAACCGAATCTGTCATGGAATTTTTCAAACACATCATTTACGATGGCTTTCTTATCTTCCATAGAGAACATCCAGATACAGAAATCCTTGGTCTTATATTTTTCACGGAACTCCTCACATGGAAGTCCCAATAAAGATAATGCGATCTCATCGCCGTATACTTCATGATCATGTTTTGCAATCTCCACTGCCTCATCATTGAACAGTGAAGCATATGTCATCTGAATGGTAACTTTTAATCCATTCTCGTGAGCTAATCTCTGCTGTGTCTTAAAGATATCCAAAGACTCTGTCAGCAGTGCCTTATCTCCGATATCCTCTTCTTTTCCCTGTCCAGTCACAGTCGCAGAATACTCTGGAACCATCTCCGGACGATGAATAAGATTCAGTACAAATTTATCCATTTTTTTTCTCCTCTAAAATATTATCTAAAAGAGTTAATACTCTTCTTAAAATTAAAACTACACTTTCTCAGAAGAACGCCGCTCTTGCGTTCTTCCAACGCGGGTTAGTAACACTAAGTAGGCATTGCAGTCTCTGCTGCAATGTCTACTTAGTGTTACTTCCCGCAATTTAGCCTTTTACAGCTCCACCGGTAACACCCTCTACATAGAACTTCTGCATCACTACGAAGAGAATTGAAATCGGGATCGCGATCATTACACCGCCGGCACAGAAGATTGCGAAGTAATCTCCGATCAGAGTCTTCTGTAACAGATTGTAAAGACCAATGGCAACTGTCCAGTCTGCAGACTCTTTCGACTTGATCATGATTCGTGCCATAACGAAATCCATCCATGGATTTAAGAATGAATTGATGATGGTATACACGATCATCGGTTTTGACAGTGGAATAATGATCTTTCCAAAAATTGTTGCCTCAGAAGCACCCTCTAAACGGGCAGCTTCTCTCAGTGAAACCGAGATGGTATCAAAGAAACCTTTCAATACCAAAAACCCAAGTCCCGAACCTGCGGAATATACGATAACCAGACCTGCGAGTGAATCGGTAAGTCCGATCATTTTTAAAACAAAGTAAACAGCGATCATGGAAAGTACACCCGGGAACATTCCAAGAATGATAGAAAAGCTCATCAGAGATTTTCTCGCCTTGAATCTCATACAACTGAATGCATAAGAGACCATCAGTACAAAAGCGGATGAAACAATGCAGGTAAAAAATGCTACAATAAAGGTATTTTTAAACCATGCCGGAAAGTTCGCTGCTGTATCTGTCTTGAAGAACAGTTGATGATAGTTTGCCAGTGTCCAGTGTTCCGGGAAAAAGTGCTGGTAACTTACACCCTTTGTAGTGGAAAGAGATGTTACAACCAGCCATACAATCGGAATCAGCCAGATGACTGCCAAAAGAGCAAGTACTAAATGTCTTACAATGATTTTCCATGTTTTCTTTTTCATTATTGGTACACCTCCTCTTTATCACCACTGATCATTCTTGTATAGCTAAGCAATGTAAGAAGCGCACAGATAGCAAATGAAATAATACCAATTACCGATGCCATCTTATAGTTTGAGTTATCGTTGGTCAATGTAAACAGCCATGTAATGAGAAGGTCTGTCTCTTTTGCATTAGAGTTTGCAAATGCCATGTTTGCTGTTGCATTGGAACTTGTCAGCAGATAAATAACATTAAAGTTATTGATGTTTGCAATAATGCTCTGAATCAGGGATGGTCCACAGATAAATAATACATACGGCATTGTGATCTTCCAGAATATCTGCCATTTATTTGCACCATCGATACGTGCACTCTCCAACTGATCTGTCGGAATATTCATCAGAATACCGGTAGCGGAAAGCATCTGATATGGAACACCGACCCAGATATTAATAAGAATGATCATTGCATGAGACCAGCCCGGTTTAGAGAGAAACGGAATATAGTTTCCGGAAACAAGTCCGATACTTTGTAACCAGCCTGTCAGACCGATGTTGGAACATAATGTATTTACAATACCGTGGTCGCTGAACATTTTGCTTACAAGAAGCAATGTTACGAACTGTGGAATCGCGATTGTCACAACAAAAAGTGATCTCCACATTTTTTTAAAATGTGTATCTTCGTGGTTGATCAGCTTTGCCAAAAGAATACCACCGATGAAAGTTGTAAATGTTGCCGATACTGCCCAGATCATTGTCCATGCAAGAATTCTTACGAATGCATAGGAGAATGTGATTGTGGTGCCGCCTGTAAACATATTCTTGAAGTTTCTAAGTCCAACCCATGTAAACAGGTAGTTTGGCGGCATATGATCCATATCATAATTGGTAAATGCCACACAGGACATAAAAATGATCGGTATAATGTTCATCATAATAACACCGATACTCGGCAGGGTAAGTAATGTAATATAAAACTTACCGTTGAAAAGAGATTTTATATCTTCTGCAAATGTATTGGCATGTTCTCCCTCTTCTTTCATAAGCTGAAGCCGGTAAACAGCTTTCATATTGCTTATATATAAAAATATGAATGCTACGATTACGAGAATACCAATAATACCATATAGCAGGATCAGCAATGAGTTATCGTAATCATTAACAGTATTTTTCAAGGTCAGCGGATCAAATACGGACTCATACTGAACGGTACCAAGTGTATTTAAATCCTTAATATAATTGATAGAGAACATTCCTGTAAACAGGATCACTACCACTTCAAGGGCTGTTATTAAGACACCTTTGACGATCTGTTTCCGTCCCCAGTATCCTGCACCCATAACAAGCAGCGAAAGCTTGCACCAGATATCTCCCTTTGCCACGGCTGTTCCAAAATCGGCAAAGTATTTTTTGATTGCGTTTAAAAATGTTTTCATAGATTCACTCCCTATGCGCGTGAATGAGAATTTTTGGCTAAGTCGCAAAAACTTTTCTCTTTTTAAAAATTTCCACATAGCTTGTCACAAGGAAGACATTGGTTTCCAGCAGGAAAATATCCGCCTCTGCCGGAAAGCAATGTCCTGTCTGGCAGGAGATAATGCCCTCCTCATAAAAGTTATTCCAAAACCATGTGGAAATCTGAGTTTTACAGATATTTGATTATTCAGCTACCGGCTGTGTAATACCAGCTACTGCATCATCAAGTACAGCCTGAAGATCTGTTGCACCGTCAACCAGGTTCTGTCCAAGTGCCTTTGCCGGATCCCAGTAATTATTGCCTACAACCTGCTGATCTGCAAACTCTGACTGCGCTGCAAGTGCTGCAAGTGCCGGGGAATCGATCTGAGCTGCTGCTACTGTGTTAGCCGGTCCCTCTGATGTAGCGTTACCAATTGCTAACTGGCTCTCCTCATTTGTGAGATACTCAGCAAGGAGCATTGACCAGCCAACATTTTTAGTATGGGAGTTAACACCTACGAATTTGTATCCTGCATAAGATCCCATCTGTGTAGCTGTTCCACTTACATCGAAAGTAGGTAATTTGCATGCTGCATATCCGTCGCCGTATTTCGCTTCAAAAGATCCGTTGTTCCATGTACCGGAAACATATGCGCCAAGTGTACCGTCATTTAACATGGTAATTGCATCCTGATCAGATACGCTTACAAATGCTGGAGAAGAAGTGATATTCTCAATGCTCTGTGCTACTGCAAGACCGGTCTCAGAGTTCCAGTCACAGTTGTTTGAGTTATCTTCATTCATGGAAAGTTCACAGCCTGCACCAGAGAAGAATCCATACAGATACCATCCATCTGCTACATTCATGCCAACTTTTGTTCCTGCTTCTTCCGCTTTTGCTGTAAGGTTTTCCCAGGAAGCCACATCCTCTTCAGAGAAGATGTTTGAATCATAGTATAAGAAGTAACCGTTCGATGCTGTTAATGGATAAGCATATAGCTTTCCGTCTTTGGTAGCTGCTGCTACAGTTGCCTCTGAGTTTGTTTCTTTCGGATCATATGTATAAGTAGCTGCCACTTCCTGAAGCGCACCTGCATTTACAAGATCATTTACCTGATCATCTGCAAATACGAATACATCTGCTGCAGCATCGATATCCTCAAGGATCTTGTCTTTTGCCTCTTGTTCAGATACTGCACCGATTGTGATATTGAAATCCACATCTGAGTACTGCTCTTTGAATTTGTCTGTCAGCTCTTTCATAACGTTCTGATAAGTCTCAAGTTCTGAACACCAGAGCTGGATATCTACGGTTCCGTCTGTTGCTGCGATCAGATTTGCGATTGCATCACCGGAAGCTGTTTCTGCATTATCTGCAGCATCACCTGTCTCTGTTACTGCTGCATCGTTTGTGCTCTCTGCTGCGCTGTTATCTGCTGCGCTATTGCCTGCTGCGCTGCTGTTATCGGCTGCTTTGTTTCCACATCCTGCAAACATGGATGCTACCATTGCTGCACATAATACTGTGCTGATGACTTTTTTCTTCATTTGAAAATTCCTCCCTTTTCCTTGATAGAAAAAATTGTTCTTTTAGAACACTTTTTCGTGTTGCGCTATGCGCAATCGGTTGTTCTATGGTTAGAGTATATCTCCGTTATATCCTTGTGTCAATGTCCATAATTTATAATAAATCCAACAATTTTTTAGCCATTTTGCACAATATCTTTTTTCTTCCATGCTTTTATTTTTTTCACATTCGACTTTTGCGCAACCGTTAACCATTGCTTTTTCGCGCATTTTCAATTCTTAAGCTGCCTTTTTATGTGTGTTTTGGCTTGTTTTTGGGATTTTTTGAGTTGCTGTTTTTCCTGTTTGATTTGGTAACGTTTTCAAAGATTTTATTTGGATATATTTGAGAAGATCAATGCCTTTCACACAAAAAAAGACGAAACACCGCTTTTTTACGTGTTTCGCCTTTTCATATTCAATGACGTCTAATTTTCAATTTATTTTCTATCTGTGCTCACTTGGTTGATTCCTTCAGCACTACCTCATATGGAAGCAACGTGCGCTCTTTCACCTCAAGTCCTTCCGTCAGATCGAGCAGTGTCCGGCATGCCACCATGCCAAGTTCCTTTGCATCAAATGAAAGTGATGTGATCGACGGAACATTGTTTTCAAGTACCATGCTGTTATAAAATGATGCCACCCGGACATCTTCCGGCACTTTAACATGCTGCTGGCGCAGTGTCTTTAAAACACGGCTACAGACAGCGTCATCCATACAGAGGATGCAGTCTGCCTGTCTGTTTAATGCTTCCTTGACTGCCTTTTCCACCAGAACCTGGTTATCCTGGCTTAAAAACATCAGATCCTCATCTACCGTTTTCCCCATCTTCGCATATGCCTCTCGAAATCCCCGCAGACGGCTCTGTGTAACCACATGTTCTTCATTGCCGCCGATCAGTGCAATTTTGTCCATCTGCTTCATCAAAATGATCGACGTAAGCTCTTTGCATGCACTCTTGTGATTGTGATCGATCTGAATCACTCCTTCATAATTGGCACTGGTACTTCCGATCGTGACAAACGGTACATTTTTTGTCTGCAAAAAATCGATCTGTTCATCTTCCACAAAAGTGCGCATCAGGATCACACCGTCCACTTTATGGTTTGCTATGATGCGCTCAAGAGAAGATATATCGTTTTTCCTGCAGATGGAAAGCAGGATATCATATTCCATGCTGCCCGCAATCTCCTGTATCCCAAACAGACATTCCTGAAAAAATGTAAGATCCACAACATCATACTCCCCCGGCATGACCACACAGATATTATAAGTTTTAGACTGCGCAAGCCCTTTCGCAATGACATTCGGCTTATAATCATGTTCTTCTATGTAGGCGAGCACGCGCTCTCTTGTCTCCTTGCCAATACGTCCTTTACCGGAAATTGCACGTGACACGGTTGTCTTCGATACCCCAAGCGCCTCCGCCACGTCCGCGATCGTAATATTCTTTTCTAACCCCTTATCCATAAACTCTCGTCCCTCGCTTTTTTGCGTTTAGTTGCGCAACTAAGTTTATTATTGTACAAACAGGGGCAAAAATCAATCCTATTTTTTCCCGGCATCAATCCGGTATTCCCTCATACGAAATCCATGCTACATCCGCAAAACGATCCGACATTTCACCGTTTGAAGACGCATACACACCGAGCGTGCAGCCCACAAATCCCCCTGCTTCCTCTGTACTGTACGGCAGCAGGCTCACGTTTTTCATGAGTTTTAATACCTTTCCTTCCTCATCTCTGACAAAAAATTCTGCCCTCTGTCCTGCTGCCTTCAAATACAGTTCCAGCATTCCTTTTGCATTGATTTCTTCTTCCGCAAGCAGCGTATCGTTTTCTGTTATATGTGCGATTACCTGCAGCTTTCTCTTCTCTTTTCCACCGCAGATGCGCATCGAAAGATGATTTGCATGATTCTGATAGCAGACGATCCCCGCCTGTTCATTTTCCCGCTCCGCATCAAATTCCATGCATGCCGAAAATGTAAAATCATAATCTTTCTGCCGCAGCCCGAAATACTGCGCGTCCGTTTTCTCTGTAAGTTTCTGTTTTTTCAGATACATCCTGAGAAAACCTTTTCTCTCGATCAGTGAATATGCATTTTCATCCCTTCTCTGCAGCGACAGGAGTCTGTCATCTATTTTTTTCTGATCAAATGTAATAAAATCCGCGTGGGTCACTTCCTTTTCCAGGCGATACTCACCGATCGGAAGTTCTGTTTTCTCTGTCAGATGTCCAATCCCCGGATTGATGACGGGCCATCCGTCCTCCCATTCCACTTTTGCCAGAAAAGTTTCCCTGCCAATACTACAGTGTCCCTCACATGGCCTCGATGCAAGCATGACGACATACCAGTTTCCGTCTGCATCATCCACAAGATCTCCGTGTCCTGCATAGATCACCGGATAATCCCTGCCAAGATTGCGGTGCGTGAAAATTGGATTTCTCTTGCATCCACAGAACCATTCTCTTAACGACCTGCTTCTCGCGATACTGATGCTGTGTTCCGGTCCCGTACCGCCCTCTGCGATCATCAGATAATACCAGCCGTCTTTTTTGTAAAGGTGCGGTCCCTCCGGCCAGATACAATCTTTTAATGCACCTTTCCAGACCGCCGTCCCAGCACCTTTTAAGCACATTGCATGAAGATCCAGCTCCTCTATCCAGATCTCCCAGTCACCATTGTGTCTGACCCCGGACGGATTCGGTCTTGTCCCGACATAATAACATTTCCCATCTTCATCAAAAAAGAGGCTCGGATCAATCCCCTCCGCCGCATCTCCCAGATAATGTGGAACTGACCACGGCCCTTTGGGGTCCTGTGCCGTTATCACAAAGTTTCCACCATGATCCACATTTGTTGTTATGATGTAATAAGTGCCCTCGTGGTAACGGATCGTCGGTGCAAAGATCCCCCGTGAGATCTCACTGCCGGACAGTGGAAGCTGTTCTTCCCTGTCCAACGCATTGCCGATCTGCTCCCAGTGCGCTAAATCCCTGCTATGAAACACAGGAATCCCCGGAAAATATGCAAAACTCGAATTTACCATATAATAATCTTCCCCCACCCTACAGATAGATGGGTCTGGATAAAAACCGGACAGAACCGGATTCTTTGCTATACTCATTTTATCGCTCCATTTCTACTATTCTAAAATCTTATTTTTCACACAAATTTCTCTGCTTTCCAAGCAGCCATGCTTTTTTATTCCACATAGCCAAAACCAAGTATTGTAAATTTCTTTTCTTCTTCCCCAGGTGTCATCTGAATCCTCACCTGATGCCATCCGCTTTCTTTTGCTTCCAGAAGAATGACCGGATTGCAGTGCGTCCAGCCGTTCACATGCGGATCTGCGGTCAGAACTTTGGTATCGTCCACAAACACATCTGCCCGTCCGGCGTCCACCGCTCCGGAATCTTTAAAGATGAGAAGCAGCGACCGACAGTAGATATCCATCTGGAATGCATCTTCTGATCTGCCATTTGCCCCATCATACTGCCAATTGTACGGAAATTCAGGAACCGGCGTTAAACTGTCATCCATCTCCACACACTGTAATTCCTGATCTGTACCGGAAAATGCGCCACAGCAGATCTTCGCACGTTCATAGCCGTCTCTGCGGTCTAATAATTTCACTTGCGCAAATTCATCCCCATAAACCGGTTTTTCATGCATTCTTCTTAAAATATCAGGCTCACAGACCGCCCGGTCAATCAGATACATCAGACAGTCTGCCATGATTTTATGTCCCAGATTTGTCGGGTGAAACGCATCATAAAAGAACTGATTTTTTGAAACAACTCTGTCCTTTGCCTGCCGAAACTGCGGTGTCACGGCATCCCGGATGCTTACCATCGGGAGCTGATACCGCTCTCCCACCGGAGCAAGGCGTTCCTGTAAGTTCCAGTCATTTGCAAAAACAGCAAACAATAACAGGACAGCCGGTGCATCCGGCATGGATAAAATTTTTGTCACAAGGCTCTCATAACACCTTCCCTTTGTCTCATCCCCCTCGTCATTTACTGCAAATTCCACGACTACCAGATCCGGCTTTTCTTTTCCATCCCGCAGGACATCCCTCTCAAAACGGATCATCCCAAGCTCCGACGGGGTTCCGCCCACTCCCGCTTTTATCAGTTTCACATTGTTATTTTTTCCGTATTTTCCGGCAAATGCCTTCCAGAACCGGTATGCGTAGCACTGTGTGTGAAGCGGAACTGCCCCGGCTCCCTGCGTGATGGATCCTCCTATATATGCTATGGTTACCGGCTCCCCAGCCCGCGCTTTTTCTACGACTCTTCTGATCCTGCCCGCATCTCCCATAGAAAGGAGTGACCGCTCTATCATTTCCTGATATCCGTGGGATTCCATATCCACCACGCGCTCTTCCTGCGGCTTTGGTACGAAAAATCCATCCTTTAAAAAGAAACGGACATTGACCCTTGCAGACTGTTCCGGCGTCTCAAAGACAAACCGGATCTGCCCCGGCACATCATCATCTGTTTTCCACTTTACCGTATCAAGCGTGATCCTGACTTCTGCGCCGTCCCCGCGCAGTTCTGTTTCTATGAGCGTTCCGCCGCCGTAGAGATCCTCTTTCCCGTACATCTGAAATACAAATGTGACCGGTTCTCTGCTATGTTCCATCTCCACGGATATACCGATGCTGTGCACCAGGCTTTTAAAGCCCTCCACCGTGCCAAGTTTCTTTAAAATTTCTTCATCACAGACCTCACCGGTCACTTCCGCACTGCTTTCAAGCCTTCCATCACTCTCGTAGATAAACTGGACTCCCCTGCCCTGATACTCCCCCTGCGTCTGGAGCGAGCCAAAGGTTTCTTTTTCTTTCATAATGTAAAAATAAGATCTGTCTTTTTCCGGATCTTTCGGTGCCACAGGTCCACTCATCGGTTTGTCCTCCTTCTCTCCGGCAGTCCAAGACCTGACTCCGGCAAATGCTTTCCCTTGCGCACAAACGTCAGTTTTTCCAGCAGAAATCCCGGTGTCCCCGCATAAATTCCAATTTCATTCTCTCCGCTCTGCAGCGTGACCTGCACACGGACAACGCGGATCTGATCCACCACCATTTTCGCCCATTCCGCACAGGACGGCTCGCCGGAACGGTATCCATCCGGAATCATCTCTATCTTTTGCGGTGCATTTCCATTGACGGCGCAGCCAAAATAGACACTGCCTCCCTGACAGACCGGATTTGCCGGAGCGGTATAACAAATCATTTCGTATTCTCCCGCCTCCCTGACATAGATCTGATACGTCAGTTTTGGTGCCTGTCTGATCTGCTCTGCCATTTCAAAAAAAGTCTTAGTCTGCGGATATGCTTTCACACCAGATAACGTTTTTCCGTACTCCGGCAAAACATAAAATGCTCCCGCATCCGCCTTTTCATTGCAGATAAAGTGCTCTGCCTCGACAGAGAGCATCCCGTCTGTCTCATAAAATGCCTCCGCCGGACATCCCGGCAGATCTTTTTCCAGCAAAATTTTTACCGGTATTCTTCCACCCTCATAGCAAACCTCAAAATCATATGTCCTGTGGTCATTCTCCCAGTCTGTGATCTCATCTCTTTTTATCTGCACCGTGAGCACTTCCTCACGGTCTGTGACTCCCTGCATTTTTCCAGGCAGAACCCACGGACTTTTGCACTCGATATGATAAGGCACTTTTTCTTTCGAGCCGCCAAACAATAACAGGGAGGCTTCACTGACAGCCGGATCTAAAAACTGCCGCATCACGATCAATTTTTTCGTCCAGTCCCCGCCTGCCGTAAAGACATCACCGCCCTCTGACATGGCAAAGATCCTCGGCTTATTTGCCGGTTCTATGAAGGTCATGAGCGGATACCTGCACTCTTCATCGTTCCAGTTCACAAAGCCGATGTGCTCTGAGAGTGCCATTCCATCCCATTTTCCATCCAGAAGCTGATGAAACCGTTCTGTGAGTAAACGGTCTTTTTCGATGCATGCTTTTATTTTTTCTGCATAATCATTTGCACATACCGCTCCCATTTTTGCAAAAAATGAATTTTTTCCTGCATAAAGCTGCATATCAGATGTGTTTGCACTTCCCATTGCCGGGTAATATACCAGTTCCCAGAAAGCCGGCAGCATCTCTTCCGGCACAGAAGATAAAAGCTTTTCTGTCTCCTCTTCTAACCTTTCATTTTCCTTTTGTCTTTTGTCTGCCTCCCCAAAGTGCACCGGATGATAAGTATCTGCGCGCATCACTTCCGGCTTGCAGTTATGATTCATTTTTGTATACTGCTGCATGATCCGATAAACTGCATCCTGCTGCGCCTCATAGAACCATCCGCCAAATTCACGTTTCACCCAGTACGCAAGATAATCCTGCGGCGCATGAATCCTGCTGCTTCCCCATTTCTCATAATCATATGCGAGATCCATAAAGAAACTGAGCGGATACTCCTGAAATTTCAGATCACCGACATTGACGATCCAGATATCCCGCACACCAAAGTCATATGCCATCGTCATCTGATCCCAGATTTTAGGCAGATAAGAACTGTTCACCCACTCATAAGAGACCGGCGATCCGTGGTAATCAAAGTGATAATACATACCAAAGCCCCCGCGGTGGGAGCGCATTTTCTCCGTCGGAAGTGTCCGCATATTTCCATAGTTATCCTCGCAGAGCATCAGCGTCACACCGTCTAAGCCATCCCAGTCGTTAAGCCCAGGCGTTGTCTCATCCCCGTAATAATAAGCCTCCACTTCTTTATAAAGTGCGAGCATTTCCGGTTCATTCTCCCCGACACATTCCCGGATGAGTTTTCTCTGTTCTGTGATGATTTCTTTTAACAGGGAAATATTCTGCTCTAAGGATGCATCCTCCCCAAGCATCAGAGAATCTCTCTCCCCGCGCATGCCGATCGTGATGATATTTTCATATTTTCCACTGCGCAAAAGCCCGTCGCGCCAGTAACGGATCAGTCCCTCACGGTTGGTAAGATAGCTCCACTCATTTCCATAAACAGAATCCTCTCCACGCACCAGATCCCATTCTTCGCTGTGTCTTAAACATGGTTCATGGTGGGAATTGCTCATCACGATCCCGTAGCAGTCTGCAAGGCGGGCATTTTCCTCCCCCGGTCCATCCAGTGAAAAAGACGATGTCCACATTGCCGGCCACAGATAATTTCCTTTCAGCCGAAGCAGTGTCTCAAAGATCAGGTCATACATTTCTGCAGTAAATCCACCATAATGGGAAAATGTCCAGTTTCCGAACGCAGGCCATTCATCATTGATAAAAAACCCCCGGTATTTCACGGAGGGTTCTTTGCTCTGCATCGAGTCTTTTTCGGAAAAAATAATTTCTTTCTGCGGGGCAGGGACCACATCTGCAAAGTGGACAAACGGCGATACCCCCATAAGCTCTGAGATATGGAATAACCCATAGATTGTTCCCCGCTTGTCACTTCCTGCGATCAGCAGACTGCCATTTTTCAACACCTGAAACAGAAAACATTCCCGCTTTCCACACAGAGAGGAAAGTTCTATCCCTTCCTCTTCTGCGATCGCCTCTGACATCTCACTGTTTCCGAGCGTTGCCACGTACACCTGCGCCGGCTGCAACTCTCCCTGCCATTTTATGATCTTCGGGCGGACACCTGTGACCTGCTCCACATCCCCACAAACTTTTTCTGTGATTCTATAGACACCCTCAAATGTCCCATCCTCCATCACAAATGCCGCCGCTTTTTGATCCTTTACCAAAATTGCTTCCATACGAGCACTCCTAATAAATTCTATAATTGCCGCTCAGTGCCAGATATGCGAAGAAATACAGACAGTTGTCATAATATCTTCTGTCCCCAGTGCGAAGCGGTGTCTCCCAAAAACGGTGGACACAGAGAAATGCATTTTTCTGATCTGAGGCAAGTGCCGCCTGCGCATTGACCGCAGTCATCGCAACCGGATGCAGTGCCTTTCCTTCCAGAATGGTTCCGTCGGTCAGGAAAATACCGTCCCTGTCTTTCTCCTGCACGGTATCACAGAAAAAATTTAAAAACCGGTCAACATTCTCACTCTCCCACTCATCCTTTGCAAACCACTCATAGTCAAGGGCAATGTTTGCGATCGTCCGGTAGGCATCACTGTAATACCAGTCATGTCTGCCTCCCCACTGGTCTAAAACAGGCTGATACGGTGTTCCGTCAAATTCTGCATATTCCGCACTAAGACCAGTGACCGGATGACATGCACGCTTTAAGTAATTACGGCTCCCCCCCCCTCCTTAAAAAATGCCCGGTCCTCTTCTTTTGCCCACAGTGCGAACAACTCATAAAAATGAGGCAGATGATAGGACGGATCCGAAAAATCCACATCCGTGATAAAACGGATCAGATGATTTGAGGCATCCCACATGGCTCTGCCACCCTCTCCGTTTTCTCCCTTGTGGATGCAGGTGTGCAGCAACTCCTTCGCTTCCCTGCTGTAATTGAATATCCCTTCGCCGTCTCCCCAGCGGTGCGCTGCGAAAAACAGTGCCATCGCAAAAAATTCCTCACCATCCGGTGCTGCGCCAAAAGAATTTTTTGTTCCATCCGGCTGCACCGACCATGCAAAATATCCTGCATTTTCGCCTTCCTCTAAGTACATATAAGTTTTTGCCCATTTCCACAGACGGTCAAATTCTTCTTTCCGGTCCATCTGGACACACATCATCATGCCGTAGGACATCCCTTCTGTCCGCGCATCATGGTTACCCGTGTCCTCGATATATGCCATATCGTCCCCGACGGGATGATAGATTCGCTCTGATTCTGCCCCGTAAAAAAGTGTATGGAAGATCTCATTTTTCCGCTTTTCTATGGTTTCCTTATCATAGCCTGCCTCTGCAAATACATTGCGGTAGGTTCCAGTCTCAAACGCTCCTCTTTTCATGCAACTTTATCCTTTCCTCTTATTCCTTGACACCGCCAATGGTAAGTCCTGTCACAAAATAGCGCTGTAAGAACGGATACAGACAGATGATCGGCAGCATAGTCAGTATCGTTGCAGCGGCACGCACGGAAGTCGGTGTCACAGATCCTGCCGCATTTTTCATTGCCTCCACGGAATTTCCCTGGTTTGTGACGGAAGATAATAATTTCATCAGCTCATACTGTAAAGTTGTCAGGTTCGCACTCATACGGTTATAGAGCATTGCATCAAACCATGAATTCCACTGTCCGACTGCGACAAACAGTGCAACCGTCGCATATACCGGTTTGCAGAGTGGGGAAATGATCTTTAAGAAGATCGTGGTGTAACCTGCCCCGTCTAACTGCGCGGATTCTTCCAGACTGTCTGAGATACCATTCATATAAGTACGGATGACTAACATGTTAAATGCGCTGAACATTCCCGGAATGACATACACCCAGAAACTGTTTGTCAGGTGAAGTGTCTTAAATAACAGGAAGGTCGGGATCATTCCACCATTGACATACATGGTGATCACCCAGAACAGGGATAACTGTTTTTTAAACATGAAACGTTTTCTGCTGACGATAAATGCCAGAATCGCGTTGGCAAACAGTGCAAGTACTGTTCCGATGACGGTTCTTGCAACCGTGATGTAGGCACCCATAATCAGGTTGTCTTTCTGCAGCACGGTAATATAATTTTTCCATGTAAATTTTCTCGGCCACAGATAAATTCCGCCACGCAATGCATCCGTGCCATCGTTTAATGAAATCGCCAGCGTATTCAGCACCGGATATAATGTGATTACAACAATCACAAGCATAATGATTCCGTTCACAATGGGAAATGCATCAACGGATCCTGTTCTCTTTCTTTTTTTATTTGCTCCTGCCAGCTGTTGCATGCTATTACCCTCCTTAGAATAACCTTTCTTCTCCGTTGCGCTTTGCAATCTGGTTTGCAATGACAATCAGAATGATACTTACCGCACTCTTAAAGATACCTGCAGCCGTACCAATGGAATAATCTCCCTGACTGATACCCCATTTAAGTACATAGATATCA
>ERZ779865.966-NODE-966-length-23140-cov-5.076067_pt1 | contig 23140 bp, 19 predicted proteins | sample MGYA00433088_ERZ779865 | MGnify/ENA primary metagenome ERZ779865 (study PRJEB29588, sample SAMEA2151703) | human gut metagenome | biome: human gut; feature: human-associated habitat; material: faeces | place: Denmark | collected 2008/2010 ... | reverse complement strand
CCTGCCGTTCCTGCCGCAGTACGACGGGGCGTGCGTGCGCGCAGATACCGCGCAGGCAGTAGCGGGGGCGTTCGTGGACACCCGCGCGCTCAGCGGCGCCGTGACTTTCGCGCTGCTGCTGAACCGCACAGGCAGCGTCTTCGGGGACGACAGCTTCAGCCGTATAATGTCGCTGCTTGCCGGGGCTGCCGACGAGGTGACGAAGTTACTCGCGGTGCTGCACATCGCGGTCCCCCGGGTGACTGCGTTCATCGCCGTGTTCATCGCAGCGGCATGGTGCGCGGTGTTCCTGCACAAAGCGGTGGGAATGCTGCGCTTCCGCGTTTCCTGCGAGGGGGATTTCATCACCGTGCGCCGGGGTATATTCACATTGTATGAGTGCCGTCTTGTCCGACATAACATCACCGCCGTGACCAGCTGCGACACCCTCACAACGCTGCTGCTGCGCCGCGCGCCGGTGTACGTCCACGGGACCATGCTGTTCCCGATGGCGCAGAGAAGCACCGCGCACCGTATCATGTCGAAGCTGTGCGGCATCGCCCCACCGGAAAAGCAGATAAAGCCGCCGTTCCGCGCGGTTTTCGGGCACTGCGCCGCTCCCCTCGGGTGGCTGGGGGTGTGCGCGGGGCTGCTGCTACTGACTTTCATCGCGGAGCCTGTCGCCGCGGATATAGTGCAGTCCGTGCTGTGGAGCGGCGCCGCGGTGAGCCTGTGGTTCGCGATGGCGTATGCGGTCTACATGCGGCACAGCTTCGCTTCGTTCAGCGGGGAAGCCTGCGGAATAGCGTTCCGCAGGGGCGCGCGGCTGTACACCGTGGTCATTCCCCGGGGGAAGCTGGTTTCACGCACGGTGGGCAGAAACGTGTTCCAGCGCTTCTCGGGAATGTGCGACCTCACCCTGCGCGCCCCGCACCGGCTGCACTGCCGCCTGCGGAACGTGGGCTTCCGCGGGATATCGCGGGAAATGCGCTCACCTGACCACCATGACTGACTTCACGCCGTAAAGCCGGAACGCTTCCACAGCCTGCGCGTCGATACGCTCCCCCGGCATGACTATCGGTATGCACGGAGGGCAGGGGGACTGGATCCCACCGCAGACCTCTCCCACGGCCTGTTCCACCGGAAGCCGCTTCTGGGGCTTTAACACCGCTTCCCTGATGGAAAGCGCCTTTTCCGGGCGTATCACGGGGTACTCAGCCATCGGCATCGCAGGGCGCCTGCTGATGAAAGTCAGCGCCGTGTATGCGCGCTGGCAGTCCTCGACGGTGGTTATCGCGGAAAACAGCAGCACGACGTAATTCTCGTCCGACATCTCGCACTCAACGCCCCGCGCCCGCAGCAGCGAAGCGAAATCCTGCCCGCGCCAGCCCCACGCCCGCGCGTTGACAGTCACCCGCAGCGGGTCGCTCTTCTTCAGCGTAAAGCCGAAGCCCTCGAGGTCGGCTTTCAGATTTGCGACGCTGCCGCAGGCGCGGTTTACGCAGTCCGGGTCGGCTGCGATGCGGCCGTTGAACTTATCCAGGCTGTCCATGACGAGGTAGGACGGGCTGGTGCTGCCGAAAAGCGCCATCATTTCCTTTGCGCGGGAATAGTCGGTACCATTTGAGAAGTGCAGGTACGCCGCACCCGTGAGCGCTGGCAGCGTTTTGTGCGCGGACTCTGCGGAAATGACCGGGTAGCCGAATTCCATCGGGTGCAGGTATTCCCTGCCGAAAGCCGTCTTGCTGACGAAGCGCAGATACGCGCCGTGGGCGTTGTCGCACACCACCGGGAGGGAGGGCGCTTCCACGCGGCATGTGCCGCCGTAGTAATCCACGTTGGTGACGAAAAACGCGTCTGCCTGCTGAGCCTCCTGCGCGGTGAAATCCACGCTTGCCGAGGGGTACTCGTCGGGGTAGAGCCAGATGATGTCGAGGTCCAGCAGCGCAGACGCAGAAACGAGGCTCCTGTGAGAGCAGCGCCCCGCGGCTATCCTGTTGCAGCCCTGCGCCTTCAGCAGAGCCAGCGCCGTCTGTATCGCGAGGGTGCTCCCCCCTGCGGAATAGCAGGTGCGCTCCGCGCCGAAAATCTTAGCCGCCCGCGCCTCGCTGAAAGCGATGATGCCCCCGGAATGGTCGGTCTCGTAAAGGCTGTCCGCGCCTGCTATCTCGGTTATATCCCGGGGATTTTCGCCGTTGTGCCCGGGCATGTGCAGCCGCAGCATGTCGCGCCTGCCGTAATCGTCAAGAAAATCTGATATCGGTGTGTTCATAATTCTCTCCTGGTTTTATAATGCCAGTTGTTCTTCGTTTATCTGGTAGGAATATTCAGTTTTCCAGCCGTCCATCAGGGCGCTGAATTCCTCTTCCTGCTTGTTTTCGGTGATGTACCCCCGCAGCTCCTCGGTGATGTCGGAAAGCTGCTGGTCGGTGACCTCCGCGTCTGCCGCGTAGCGCAGCACGTAGTAGCCGTAATCCGTCACCGCAGTGTCGGTGCCCCCCACCGCGTCGATGCCCATGGCGCATTCAAGTATCTCGCTGCCGTAGACCTCGGTGCCGGGGGTTACAAGAATGGTGACGTTGCCCTCGTCCTCGTTGTATTTCTCCATCAGCTCCGCGAAATCTTCGCCCGCGACCACGCCGGACATCACCCGCTCGTAACGCTCCTGCAGGGAGTCAAGGCTATTCTGGCGCAGCGCGTCGGCTTCGTCGTCGCTGCCGGCGTCGCGCAGGCTGACTATCGCGGAATACGTGTCGTAGTCGAACCCCACCAGTATTCCCTGTATCTCCCGCGTGCCCTCGGGTATCCACACCGCTGCGAAATCCTGCGCGCTGTACTTCGCGGGGTCGCTTTCGTACTGCGTTTTCGCGGCTGCGATGAGCGCCTGCAGCCGGGTGCCGGCTTCATCGTCGGTGCACTCGGCTTCGCACAGCTTGTCGGTGAGTTTCCGCTTCATGACAAGCGCTTCCTGCCAGCGGGTGAATATGTCCTCCGTTACGCCGCAGGTGTCCAGTATCTGCTGGTACTGCTCCTGCGCCTGCGCGGTGAGCTCCTCGTCCGTGAGGGAGTCGTCAGCGGCTGCGGCTGCGCTCTTTATGCTGTCCAGCATGGAAGCTATCCCCGTGCCGACTTCCTTTTCGATATCGGCGCGGTCGCTCTCCGTCAGCTCCAGCCCGTTCTCCGCGAACTTCGCACGGATTATGCGGTCCTCTATCATGCTGCTGATGACTGTCTGCTGCGCCTGTTTCAGCGTTTCCTCATCGGTGTCGGTGCCGTAACCGCTGCGCGCGAGGTAGTAGAGGTATTCCCCGAGATAATTGGCGCGGGTTATCGCCATGTCCTGCGCGCCGTTTTCGGGCGCAGCCGCGTATTCCTCTGCCTGCGGGGAAACTGCGGAACTCTCGCCGGCCTCACCGGACTGCCGTATCGTGCAGCCGGAAAGCAGCATTACCCCCAGAATTGCGCAGACCGCCCTGCGCCCTCTCGTCACTGTGCGCTCTCCTCTGCGGTGGAAGCAGCTGAAGCGGCGCTGTCGTTTGCGCTGGCAGTGCTGTCGGCGCTGGAACCGCTCCCGTCAGCTGCAGCCTCTGCGGTGGGCTGGGGCTTTTCGATGTTGAGCGCGGTGTAGGCTATGTCGTACGCGTATTCACTGCGCCACAGAGCCATCGCTTCGCTGTAAGCGGAGTCCGCAGCGTTCTCCTGCAGGGTCTCGAGCATTACGTCGAGTATCTGCGCGGTGGTGTCGGGGTCGAGCTTTGCGTCTGCGGCGTAAAAGAGGATATGCACGCCGATATCCGTGGTGACTGTCTTGTAGTCGCCGATGTTCTGCAGTTCATACGCGCCCTGCTGGAATTCCTTGTAGTAAATGCCGCCGTTGGGCACAACGAGATACCCCTCAAAGCCGTCTGCGGTGCTGCCGCTGTCCTCGGAATATTCCTTGACGAGCGCGTCGAAATCAGCGCCCGCGTCCAGCTGCGCGACTATCTCCTCAGCCTTGGGGAGAAGCTTCTCCGCAGCCGCTTCACGTACTGCAAGCGCGCCCTCCTCGTCGTCGTTGGTGCGGCAGTTCTTTATCTGGGTGACGTCCGCGTCGTCGAATTTGAGCAGAATGTGCTTTATCCTGCGGGAATTCTCCGGCAGCCAGTAATAGCTGTAGTAGGAATAGCTCTCGTAGTAGGTCGCGTCCTCGTTGTACATCTCCTCGATGCCCTTGGTTATCTCGTCGTATTCCTTCTGGGCGTCCTCGGCTGTGACGGGGTCGTCCCCGGCAAGCTTTTCCTTCAGCCTGGACTGTATCTTCTCGCTGCGCGCGGAGAACAGTATATCGTCGCGGGTCATGCCTATCTCGGTCAGCTTGTCGTCGAAGTACTTTTCGGCTGCCTGCTTCACTTCGTCGTCGCCGGCTTCTGCGGTGCCCTCGCCTGCGGTGACGTAGCTTTTGCAGCTGTCGATGTAGCCGTCGATAAGGGAATTGTAGCTTTCCTCAACGGCTGCCTGGTCCTCTTCGCTGAGGGTGACGCCCATCTTTTCCGCCTGGTCGAGCACTATCTTTTCGTTGATGAGGTAGTTTATGATGTTGCTGCGCTGCTCGGCGCACTTGTCAGCCACCTCTGAAGCCGTGTCGTCCGGTATCTGCTGCTGAAACAGCCAGAATTTGTATTCCTTGTTGAAGTCGTCTATGCTCACCGACAGTGAATCCTTGTCGCTGACGGAGCCAGTCACCCACGCCGCTACCGACGACGGGCGCACTGAACAGCCACAGCTGAGTATTATTCCTGCCGCAGCAACGGCGGCTATGATTTTTCTGAGTTTCATGACGTTTCCTTTCCTTTGCCGTGATAACGGCGCCTTGTAGTCCAACTTTAATTATACCATAACTATAAAAAAAAAGAAATACAAAATTTCAAAAACTCCCGTGAAATATTTCTGAAAAGTGATGATTTTTTTCACAGAATATGTTATAATGATTTTGTACAGGCATTTTGCCAATAATACTAAAACTTACAGTATAGAATACTAAAAATATACCGGAGGTATAGACAATGAGCATAAACTGGCTGAAAAGAATAGCAACATTCACAGCGGCAGCGCTGCTGCTCACATCGCTGACTGCGTGCAGCGGCGGTGAGGAATCCGGCAGCGGCACCGCGGAGGGCACCGCAGAAGCCACGCAGGAAGCGCAGACCGCGGTAAAACTCGGCTTCATCTACAACGGCAGCGCGGAGGGCACGGGATTTTCCGCAGACTGCAACCGGCAGCGCCTTGCTTCCGAGGAATACACCGACGTCGAGTCTGAATACATAGACAACGTCAACGTCGGCGACTTCGAGAAAGCGGTGAAGATGCTGGTAGAGGACGGCTGCACGCATATAGTTTCCGGCAGCCCGGTGTTTTCGCACGCGATAAACCCGGTTTCGCAGAATTACATGAACATCAACTTTATCGACTACGGCAGCAGCATGCGGTCTACCAACATCTTCGCGTACACCGAGAGCGTCTATCAGGCGGCGTACATCGCGGGAATGGTCGCTGCGTACAACTCCGAGAGCGAGAAAATCGGCATCATCACAGACCCCTCCATGCTTTACACCGTGCAGGTGACTGACGCGGCGCAGCTGGGCGCGCAGATAGTCTATTCCACCGCGACGACGGTGTACGCTGCCGCGCGGGAAGCCTCCGAGATACGCAGCGCCGTTGACGCCCTCGTCAGAAAGGGCTGCGACGTTGTGATAAGCTACACGGCTTCCGCGGAGACTGTGGATTACTGCGAGAGCAAGGGCGTAAAGGTGGTCGGCTGCCTTGACTACCGCGACACTGCGGAGAATTACAAGAACCTGCTGATGTACTTCTACTCCAGCCGCGACAGCTTCTACCTGGCGCAGTACAAGGCGATGGAGCAGGACTCCTGGCAGCCTGAGAGCTACCTCGGCACAGTGGGCAACGGCGTGCTGAAAATTTCGGACGCGCTCTCCGGCGCAAAGGACGGCACGCAGGACATCATGGACGCGCTGATACCCAAGGTGGCAAGCGGCAGCGCGTATATATTCTCGGGGCAGCTCAAGGACGTAAACGGCTCCATCATGCAGCGCGAGGACGTCAGCATGAGCACCAGCGACATTCTGGCGCTCAGCTGGTACGTCGAGGGCGTTGACCTGTCGCTGGATACGTTCGTGGTTTCCAAGGACGCCCCCACCGAGCACGAACTCGTGATAAAAAAATAATATGAACTCCGAAGTTATAACTATCTGTAATATTCCCGTGAAAGTATACACCTCCGGGGAATACACCCGCACCGTTCTCGCGGTGCACGGTTTCGGCGGCAGCAAGGACAGCCTCGCGATAGAGGGACTTGCGCAGCGGCTTTGCCCGGAGGGCTTCCGCGTGGCGGCGCCGGATCTCCCCTGCCACGGGGAACGCACCGAGCCCGAGACCGCGCTGGTACCGGAGCGCTGCATAAACGAGCTGCGGTCGCTGATAAGCTGCACCGGCGCGGAATACGCATTCGCGACAAGCTTTGGCGCGGCGCTGATACTGCGGCTCATAGAACTTCACGGGAATCCGTTCCGCAGGGTGGTGCTGAGGGTACCCGCGGTGAACATGGCAGATTCGCTGACGCGGTGCATGCGGCTGTTCCAACCGGAATTCACGCTGGAGCAGGCGCGGCAGGAGGGCTTCAGCGTTAAGATGAGCCGCGAACTGCACATTCCGTTTGCGTTCTACGGCGAACTCCAGAAGCTGAACGAGGTGCGCGCCTGCCCCGCATGGAACACCCCGGACTTCCTCGCGATATACGCGGGCTGCGACGAACTTGTCGCCCGCGCGGACACGGAGGAATTCCTGCGGCTGAACCCCCGCATAAGGAGCCTGTGCATAGAGGGCAGCGGGCACAGGATGAACCAGAAAGAGGAATACCTCACGAGGGCGCTGGACGAAGCGGCAAATTTAATTCGGAATTCGTAATTCGGAATTCGGAATTATTGTGTCCGCTTACGCGGACGAATTTAAAAAACTTTTATAGAAACACTACAGGGCGAAAGAACCACTTTCGCCCTGTGCATTTTATTATAAATCTTTTGAGATAACGTCCCGCGTAGCGGGACACATACATTCCGAATTCCGCATTCCGAATTCCGAATTAAACAAATCCCTGTTTTAATTAAAACTTTATGCTGTAAATCCTCGCGTCGTCGTCCGGGTAGTAGTTCTTCCTCGTCCCTGCGTACTCGTAGCCGGCGCCTTCGTACAGCGCGATGGCGCCGGAATTCCTGCTGCGTACTTCCAGGAAGCACGTCGCGGCGCCCCGCGACTTCATCTCGCGGTGCAGCTGCTTCAGCAGCACAGAAGCCGCGCCCTGCCTGCGGAATTCCGGCAGCACCGCTATCTGGAACAGCTCACCCTCGTCCGCCGCCACCCTGCCCAGCGCGAACCCCGCGATGTGACCGTCGTGGTCAGCGGTGCAGAGAATATTCAGCGGGTTGTTGAGTTCTGCAAGGAACGTACTCTGCGACCAGCTGTCGCCGAAGCATTCACGCTCGACGCGCTCCAGCTGCTGGAATAGTTCATCAGTGAGCTTCATACCAGCTCCTGCCCTCCTTTGCGTCCGCGGTCAGCGGCACTGCGAGTTTCACCGCGCCCTGCATTTCCTCGGTGAGTATCCTTGCCGCCTGCGCTGCTTTTTCCTCGGGGGCTTCGACGATGAGCTCGTCGTGCACCTGCAGTATCAGCCGCGCCTCGGGGAGTTCCGCTTTCAGCCTGCGGTAAACGCGCACCATTGCTATCTTGATGATATCCGCAGCCGTGCCCTGTATCGGGGTGTTCATCGCGATGCGCTTCCCCAGCGCCTTAACGGTCTTGTTGGTGGAAAGTATCTCGGGTATAAAGCGCCTGCGCCCGAACATCGTGACAGCCCAGCCGTCCTTTTCGGCGCTTTTCGTCACCTTGTCCATGTATTCCCTGACACCGGAATAGTGGGTGAGATAATCGTCGATGTAGCGCTTTGCTTCCGCGACGGAAACGTTGATATCCTTTGCCAGCGAGAATGCACCTATGCCGTACACGATGCCGAAATTTACCGCCTTTGCGCTGCGGCGCTGCTCCGGGGTTATCCACTCCGGGGGAAGCCCCAGCACGCTTGCCGCGGTTTCGGTGTGGATATCTCCGCCCTCGCAGAAAGTCTTTATCATAGCCTTGTCGCCGGAAAGATGCGCAAGCACGCGCAGCTCTATCTGGCTGTAATCCGCGTCGGCAAGCAGATTTCCCTCGTCGGCAACGAAGAATTTGCGGAAGTTGCGCCCTATCTCGGTGCGCACGGGAATGTTCTGTATATTCGGCTCCGCTGAGGAAATGCGCCCGGTGCGCGTTTCAGTCTGCTTGAATGTGGTGTGCATTCTGCCGTCGGGCGAAACTGCGGCTTCCAGCCCCCTGACGTAGGTGTTGTAGAGTTTCGTCAGCGTGCGGTATTCGAATATCAGCGGGATTATCGGGTGCTTGTCCCGCAGCGCTTCCAGCGTGTCGGCGTCGGTGGAGTAGCCGGTCTTGCGCTTCTTTCCGGCGGGCAGCCCGAGTTCCTCGAAAAGCACGACGGAAAGCTGCTTCGGCGAGCCGATGTTGAACTCATGCCCCGCAGCCGCGTATATTTCCCCGGCAAGCCCGTCTATCTTCGGCAGCAGTTCCTCTCCGAAACTGTGCAGCGCAGCGGCGTCCAGCCGTATCCCCTCTATCTCCATGGAACTCAGCACCTCCGCGAGGGGTATCTCGATGTCTGCGAGGACGGGGTACATTCCCTGTTCGTGCAGCTTTTCCCACAGGACTTTGTTCAGCAGGAAAAGCGACTGCCCCAGCCGTTCCGCGCTGTAGGCGACGCCGTATTCCGCGCAGAGGCGCCCGACGCTGTAGTCGCTGGAATTCACGTTCAGCAGGTAGCCCGCGAGCGTGGCGTCGAAAGCCACGTTCCTGAGTTCCAGCCCGCTGCGCATGCAGTGGGAAAACAGCGCCTTGGCGTCGTCGGTGCGCTTTTTCGCTTCCGACGGCAGGAATTCCGCTAAGCTGACGTCCTGCCGCTTTCCGTTCAGGAACACCAGTATATTCCCGTCGCACAGCGCGACTTCATACGCTGCCGGGTCGAATTCCGGGATATCCGCGGTTTTTGTGGGCGCTTGTTCTTCTTCGGGCGCTTCTGCGGGAATTCCGGCTTCCGTCGCTATCTCTACCTTTGCCGGGACTGTCTTGTCCAGCCCCAGCTTCTTCATCACGCCGAACATCTCCATCTCCGCGAGAATGCCTGCCGCCTGCGCCGGGTCGCCGGGCCGTACTGCGTATTCCTCCATATCCAGCGGGACGGGGGCTTCAAGGGTTATCTCGGCGAGCCTGCGGCTGAGTTTTGCGCTTTCCCTGCCGTTTTCAAGCTTGGCGCGCACGCCCTTTGTCACCTCGATATCCGCGAGGTTGTCGTAGATGTACTGCACCGTGTGGTACTTCTGGATAAGCCCCAGCGCGGTCTTTTCGCCCACCCCCGGCACCCCGGGAATGTTGTCGGAACTGTCCCCCATGAGGGTCTTTACTTCCAGCATTTCACGCGGGGCGACGCCGTAGACCTCCGCTATTTTCGCGGGGGTGTAGAGGATATCCTCCTTGTTGGTGGCGAGGCGCACAGTCACCTTGTCGGTTATCAGCTGGAAGCTGTCGCGGTCGCCGGTGGAAATGGTGCACGCGCCCCCCTGCCTTTCCGCCTCATGGGAAAGCGTGCCGATGATGTCGTCGGCTTCGTAGCCCTCTTTCTCGACGATGGTTACGCCCAGCGCTGCGAGAAGCTGCTTTATCACGGGCATCTGCGCGCGGAGCTCGTCGGGCATTCCGTGACGGGTGCCCTTGTAATCCGCGTACATCTTGTGCCGGAATGTCGGCGCATGCAGGTCGAATGCCACCGCGACATGGTCGGGCTGTTCCTCCTTGAGCAGCTTGAGGTAGATGTTCATGAACCCGGTGAGCGCGTTGGTGGGCATTCCCTTTTTGTTGGTGAGCAGACGTATCCCGTAGAATGCGCGGTTCATTATGCTGTTGCCGTCTATTACAAGAAGCTTCATTTTTTCTCCTTACAGTTCTGTGCTAAAATCTGCATACAATCAGATAATGTCCCGCAAAGCCGCAGACACGATGTCTGCGCCGTTGCCCCAAAAGGGCGACACGATGTCGCCCAATAGCGGGCAACAGGGGACACAATAATTCCGAATATAGTTTTGCGCAGCCCGTCACTTTTTCCATAAGCATTACGCACCCAAGTGCGCAAAACTACGAATTGAATTTATCACGTTTCTTTCGGCTTTGCCTTATTTGCAGTAACGTCGTCCATCCTGATGTCCCTGAGCACGTTGGGGCTGAGCTTTTTGAGCATGAGCAGCGTGCAGAAGCCGGTGAATGCGCCCCCGATTATCGCGGAAGCCACAAGTATCGGCGTGTAGGCAAGCACGAAAAAGTTGTTGTAGATTATCACGGCTGTGAGCATCTGCCCGGCTATGTGAGCCAGCGCGCCGCCCACGCCGACAAGGGGCAGCCAGTTTTCGCGGTTCTTCTGCGGCAGCACGCGCCGTAGGAGCAGCATGGTGCCGAGGGCGCATATTCCGCCCATAACGCCGTAGAAGAGGTTCATGACCGCGCCGGTTATGAACGCCGCGACGAAGCAGCGCAGTATCACCACCACCATCGCTTCACCACTGGACCACCTGCCGCCTATGTAAAGCATGAACATCGTCACGATGTTGCCGAGACCCACGCGCACGCCCGGCAGGGGGCATATCGGGGGCAGCCACGTTTCCACCGCGGAGAGTACCGCAGCGATGCATATGAACAACGCGCACATGGCTATCTTTCGTATTTTCTGCGTCACTGTACATGCTCCTTTCTGTTATCGTCGTGCGGAGCGGACATTATGTGCGATACCTGCTCCGCTATTATCATCAGGTCTGAGGGCGCCGGGGGCTTTTCCGGCTGCGGGGGGACTTCCCGCACGGGCGCGGGCTTTGCGCGGGTGAGGGTGTAGTCGCTCTCAGTCAGCGACGCCGGGGAAATACCCAGCGGCCAGCCGCGTAAGTACCCCGCGCCGAAGCCGCACAGCGCAGCCGCTGCTGAAACCAGCATCAGCGCCCCGCAGGCGGCGAACAGAGTACCGCCAAGAATGAAGCAGATGACTGCGTACACGATGTTGAGGACATAGCTCACCGTTGCTATGTACGTATCCCCGGGCACTGCCATCAGCGCCGCAGCGCAGGAAGCCAGCGCCCCCACCGTCAGCAGCGCGCCCGTGAGCGCCCCGCCCATCGAAAATCCCATTATGACGCAGACCAGCGCCATAACGCACTGTATATAGAAGCACGCGTGCACCACCCGGCGCAGCACAGCCGCCCGGGACTGCCGCGCTTCCACAAAATCCGTGACTATGCCCGCGCCGTCCGTGCTGAAATGCACCAGGCGCCTTTTGAGTTTCTCCAGCATGTTCACACCGACCTCACCACAGGAAAGTTATCAGAGTTCCTCCAGTTCCTTGAGCCACAGCGCAGAGGAAGCGTCGCTGGGCATTCTCCAGTCACCGCGCGGGGAAAGCGTTACGGAGCCTACCTTTACGCCGTCGGGCAGGCAGCTTCTCTTGAACTGCTGCGAGAAGAACCTGCGGTAGAACGTCCTGAGCCATTTAAGGATAGTTTCACGGTCGTAGCTGCCCATGAACGCGTACTCCGCCAGCCGGAACACCTTTTTCGGCGGAAATCCCCAGCGAATGCCGTTGTACAGGAAGAAATCATGCAGTTCGTAGGGACCCACCAGGTCCTCGGTTATCTGGGCGATGTCGCCGTTTTCGTCCGCGGGCAGGAGTTCCGGGCTGACCGGCGTGTCGAAAATGCTTATCAGCACCTCCCGGAGTTCCGCGTTGTCAACGGTGCCCGCGTAGTATTTCACGATGTGGCGCACCAGGGTCTTGGGCACGGAAGCGTTCACGCCGTACATCGAGATGTGGTCGCCGTTGTAGGTAGCCCAGCCCAGCGCGAGTTCCGAAAGGTCGCCGGTGCCCACCACCATGCCGTTTTCAGCGTTCGCGAGGTCCATGAGTATCTTGGTGCGCTCGCGTGCCTGACCGTTCTCGTATACAACGTTGTGGACGTTCTCGTCGTGCCCTATATCCGCGAAATGCTGCCTTACCGAAGCCGCGATGTCGATGACCCGCAGCTGCGTGCCGAGGAGTTCGCACAGGCGTTCCGCGTTGCTGCGGGTGCGCTTTGTCGTGCCGAAACACGGCATAGTCACCGCGAGTATGTCGGAAGCCGGACGCCCCAGCAGCTTCATTGCTTCCACGCAGACCAGCAGTGCCAGGGTGCTGTCAAGACCTCCGGAAATGCCTATCACCAGGGTTTTCGCGTTGGTGTGGCGTATGCGCTTTTCAAGCCCGTGCGCCTGCATGGTGAGGATATCCTCGCAGCGCTTGTCCTTTTCCGCGGAAGCCTGCGGCACGAACGGCGTGCGCACGACGGCACGGGTGAGCGTTGTTTCTGAAACGCCCATGCTGAACGGAACGCGGCGCATTCCCGTGCGGAGCCCACCGGTGAAGCTGGTGTTCCTGCGGCGTTCGGCAGAGAGCTTCTGCACGTCTGTCTCGGTGACTGTCAGCCCGGTGGAATACAGCCGGCTTTCCGCGAGGACAGCGCCGTTTTCCGCGATGATGTCGTGGCCGCTGAATACCAGGTCCTGGGTGCTTTCCCCGGAGCCTGCGCTGGCGTAGATATAGCCGCACAGCAGCCTTGCGGACTGCCCGCTCACGAGGTCGCGGCGGTAGGCGTCTTTGCCGATGGTTTCGTTGCTCGCGGAGAGGTTCGCGATTATCGTCGCGCCGCCCAGCGCAAGGGAAATGCTGGGAGGTTCCGCAGCCCAGAGGTCCTCGCAGAGTTCCGCAGCGAAAACGAGTTCCGGAATTTCGCGGCACTCAAACAGCAGCCCCAGCCCGAACGGGACGCACTCCCCGAACAGCGCGATGTCGTACTGCCCCTCGGGCGCAGCGGTGAAATGGCGCTTTTCGTAGAATTCGTTGTAGTTCGGCAGGAATTTCTTTGGAACCACACCCAGCACGTTACCGTCCTTTATGACGACGGCGCAGTTGTAGAGTTCCCCGCGGAAGCGCAGCGGGCAGCCCACTGCAACGAGCATATCCATGCCGGCGGTGTGCGCGGTTATTCTTTCGAGAGCCGCGAGCGCGCCGTCGAGAAGTTCCTGCTGGAAAAACAGGTCCTGGCAGGTGTAGCCGGTAATGCAGAGTTCCGGCAGAACCAGAATGCGCACCCCCTGCGCGTGTGCTCTATCGATGAGCGCGGTTATCTCAGCGCGGTTGTATTCACAGTCGGCTACCTTTATGTCGGGAGTTCCGGCAGCGACTTTTATAAATCCGTCCTTCATTGTCTGTCCCCTTTGTTTATATTGTTATCCATTATATATTATATACGCTTTTGGGAGAAAAATCAAGAGATAACGGAACAATAAATTTAATTCGGAATTATGGTATCGCCTACGGCGATAATATTTTAAAAACTTTGATATGAAACAACACAGGGCGAAAGATAATCTCTCGCCCTGTGTATTTTATAGTAAATCTTTTGAGATAACGTCTGCGAAGCAGACACAATAATTCCGAATTACGAATTATGAATTCCGAATTAGAAGAATATTCTCTCCTCAATGTAGCTCCTGACTTCTGCCAGCGGAATGCGCACCTGCTGCATGGAGTCGCGCTCGCGTACTGTTACGCAGCCGTCGTTCTCGGTGTCGAAGTCGTAGGTGATGCAGAACGGGGTGCCTATCTCGTCCTGTCTGCGGTAGCGCTTGCCTATGGCGCCTGCGTCGTCGAAGTCAACGATGAAGTGCTTTGCAAGCTCGTCGTGGAGTTCGCCTGCCTTCTCGCTGAGCTTCTTGGAGAGCGGGAGTATCGCAGCCTTGACGGGAGCCAGAGCCGGGTGCAGGTGCATAACGGTGCGGCTGGTGCCGTCCTCAAGCTGTTCCTCGTCGTAAGCGTCGCATACGACTGCCAGGAACAGACGCTCAACGCCCAGCGACGGCTCGATAACGTACGGAACGTACTTCTCGTTGGTCTCGGGGTCGAAATACTCGAGGCTCTTGCCGGAAGTCTTCATGTGCTGTGTGAGGTCGTAGTCGGTGCGGTCTGCAACGCCCCAGAGTTCGCCCCAGCCGAACGGGAACATGAACTCGAAGTCGGTGGTAGCCTTGGAGTAGAAGCAGAGTTCCTCGGGGCTGTGGTCGCGGAGCCTGATGTTCTCCTCCTTAAGACCGAGGGAGAGCAGGAAGTTCTTGCAGTATGTTCTCCAGTACTGGAACCACTCGAGGTCGGTGCCGGGCTTGCAGAAGAACTCAAGTTCCATCTGCTCGAACTCGCGCACGCGGAAGATGAACTGACCGGGGGTTATCTCGTTTCTGAAGGACTTGCCCACCTGCGCAACGCCGAAGGGTACCTTTTTGCGGCTGGTGCGCTGGATATTCGCGAAGTTGACGAAAATACCCTGAGCGGTCTCGGGACGGAGATATATCTCGTTCTTGCTGTCCTCAGTCACGCCCTGGAACGTCTTGAACATCAGGTTGAACTGACGGATATCCGTGAAGTTGGTGGAACCGCAGTTGGGGCACTTTATGCCGTTCTCGCGGATATAAGCCATCATCTGCTCGTTGGTCCAGCCGTTGGCGTCGCCGCCGTTGTCCTCGATGAGCTTGTCTGCGCGGTGACGGGTCTTGCAGTCCTTGCAGTCCATCAGCGGGTCGGAAAATCCGCCCACGTGGCCGGAAGCCACCCATGTCTGCGGGTTCATCAGTATAGCGGAGTCAAGCCCTACGTTGTACTTGTTCTCCTGAATGAACTTCTTGCGCCATGCGTTCTTGATGTTGGTTTTCAGCTCCACGCCGAGGGGGCCGTAGTCCCATGTGTTGGCAAGTCCGCCGTAGATCTCGCTGCCGGGGTAAACGAAGCCTCTGCCCTTGCACAGGGCAACGATCTTCTCAAGGGTCTTTTCTGTGTTGTTCATATCTGTTTCCTTTCAGCCCTGCATGGCTTGCAGGGACAGTAAAATGTATCTCCTATAGTATAGCGCAAATCCCCCGATAAGTCAAGAGGGGGGGAGAGTTCCCCCTGCGCATCGCGCCTTATTTCAAAAATCCCTCGATGATCTTTTCCTCGGCTTCCTCGCGGGTGAGCCCGAGGGAGCACAGCTTCAGTATCTGCTCGCCTGCTATCTTGCCGATGGCGGCTTCGTGAATGAGCGCTGCGTCTACGTTTGCGGCGTTCAGCGCGGGCTGTGCGTCAACGCGGCCGTTCTCTGCGAGTATCGCGTCGCACGCCGAGTGGCCGGTGCACCGGGTGTTTCCCTCGATGACGGAATAGAACGCCTGGTGGGAATTCCCCCGCGCCACCGAGCGGGAAACCAGGTCCGCGCCGCAGTCCTCGCCGTTTAGCTCGACCCTGAACTTTGTCACCGCGTCCTCGTCGCCGTCGGTCATTATGCGCTCCCGCACGACTATCTTCGCGCCCTTGTCCAGCACTGCGGAGGTGCTGCGGGTGGTGCGGTCAACTCCGCGCAGCTGCACCGTGTCCATCTCGAGGTAGGAATCCTCTTTCAGGTAGGCGTCGGTAACCGGGTCTATCTTGCGCAGCCCCGTGCCCTTGCCGGTGCCGATGTGCTTTTCCTTGTACAGCACCCTCGCGCCTTTCTCGAGGAAGAAGCGGTGAATGCCGTTGTGGCGCGCGGTCTCCGAGCCGTCGCTGTGTACTCCGCAGCCTGCTACTATCACCACGTCCGCGCCCTCGCCGACATAGAAGTCGTTGTAAACCAGGTCGTCCACGTCGGAATGCGTAACGCACGCCGGAATGTACACCGTTTCTCCTTTGGTGCCTGGCTTTATGCGGATATCGATGCCGGGCTTGTCCGTCTTGGAGGTTATCGTGATGTTCTCAGAGGACCTGCGCCCCGCGCACTGGCTGTCCTGACGGATATTGTACGCTCCCTGGAAGCCGGTGGCGCTGTCGTAGTCCGAAATGACTTTGAGCATTTCTGCGGTGACGCTGTTGAATTCAGCCTTGTTCATCTCGCTCATCTGCATGCGCCTCCATTCTTCTGCGGTGCGGCTGCGGGACAGCGCCCTGAAAATTCACCCCTGAGCAGCAGCGGCAGGATATCGTCGCGCTTGCCGCTGGTGCGTATCTTTCCGTCTGCGACTACCACTATCTCGTCCGCGATGGAAAGTATGCGTTCCTGGTGCGAGATTATCACCAGGGAGCCGCTGGTGCTGCTGCGGATATCCTCGAAGGTCTCCACCAGTTTCGCGAAGCTCCACAGGTCTATGCCGGCTTCAGGCTCGTCGAACACGGAAAGCTTCGCGCCGCGCGCCAGCACGGTGGCTATCTCGATGCGCTTTGCCTCGCCGCCGGAGAGCGCCGCGCTCATCTCGCGGTCGATGTATTCCTCGGCGCACAGACCCACCTTTGCAAGCAGCCCGCAGAGTTCCCCGACGCTCAGCTTTTTCCCTGCGGAAAGCTCCAGCAGGTCGCGCACGGTCAGCCCCTTGAACCTCACCGGCTGCTGGAATGCGTATGCAACGCCCAGCTTCGCGCGGGAGGTTATGTCCATATCCGTGATGTCGGTGCCGTCGAGTATCAGGCGGCCGCTGTCGGGCTTCTCGACGCCGGCTATCAGCTTCGCGAGGGAAGTCTTGCCGCCGCCGTTGGGTCCTGTTATGACTGTCAGCCTGCTGTCAAGTCTGCAGCTTATTCCGTTTATTATAGTATCGCCGTCCGGAATTTTCCAGACCAGCTCTTTTAGTTCCAGCAAATGTATCGCTCCTTTCAAGTGTACAATAGTATTCTACCACAATGCCGCCTTTATGTCAAGGCAGGAAAAATCTGCAGTGATTTGCAGTGCGCCGTGGTTTACAATCATTAAAAAACGGAGGAGGTCAATACCCATGAAAGAGATATTCCAGCTGATAAACCCGGATAACACGATTTCGATGAACCGCTGCCTGGCGCATTCCATAGGGCTTTGCGAAGCGATAATATACAGCGCGCTGCTGTCCAAGCACGCGTGGTACGAGAGCCACGACAAGCTCACGGAGGACGGGTGGTTCTTCTCGACGATAAGCGACCTTGAGGAATCCACCGCGCTCTCTGGCTACCAGCAGCGCCGCTGCATAAGGAACCTCGAAGCCGCAGGGCTGATAGAATGCCGCATGCGGGGAATTCCGGCGCGCAGGTACTTCCACATTAACGACGACGTGGAACTGCTGAAAAGCCTGATAGCCCAGGGCGAGGAACACACCCCGGACAGTTATAAAGCACCTTCACAGCAAGCATTGCAGAAACCTGACAGCAAGGAATGCAGTTCCTCAACGGCAAGCTGTGAAGAAAATACATACAAAACCAAAGTCAATAATACTAAGAAAGAAACTGAAGTTATTTCAAATCAAAACGCAGCCGCGCAGATATGCGCGCAAAGGCTCGCGCAGGACTATGGAGAGAGCTTCGCGGAGCTTGCGTGCGACGTGGTTTCAGAGGGGCTTGCGGGGAAAATAAACCTGACGTCCGACGGACGGACTATACCAGCGGACGATATTATTTTCGCCTACGGCGCGGTGGAATACGAGGACGTATGCCACGTCGCGGAATACATCACCGGAAACGGAAAGATACGCAACATCGCCGCCTACATGAAAAAGGCGCTCTATTCAGCCGTTAAGGAACGCCGGAGCTTCCCGCAGGAAAAGCCGAAGGAGCAGAAACTGCAGGACGAGATCCTCTCAGAACTCCGGGCGCAGTACTTGTGATAATTCGGAGTTTTGCGCACTTGTGTGCATAATGCAAATGGATAAAGTAACGGGCTGCGCAAAACTATATTCGTAATTATGGTATCGCCTCCGGCGATAAAATCTGAAAAACTTTGGCAGGAAACAAAACAGGGCAAAAGTAACCCTTTCGCCCTGTGCACTCGCTGTAATTCTTTTTAGGATAACGTCCCGCGGAGCGCAGACACGGTGTCTGCGCAGTTGCCACAAAGGGGCAGCACGATGCTGCCCAACAAAGGCAACTGGGGGACAACCGGAATTCCGAATTTAATTCATCACCAGCCCTACCGCGCGCCAGCCGTTTTCCGTGTTCACCGCGAAAATCGTGTTGTCCGCGGGGTAGGAGTAGGTCTCGCCGTAGTAGACGTTTTGGGTGTAGCTTACCCGCACCGCGTAGCATTCGTCGGAATATCTCGTCACCCGCAGCACCTTTTCTTCCGAGAAGTCGTACCCCGTGTGGTAGGTGTAGAACTGCCCCTCGTAGGTTTTCAGGTCGCTGTACAGCTTTGTTTCCTGCGGAATGTACCCCGAAATCGACGAGAAATACACGTCGTTCGCAATGTACTTCGAGTACGCCTCCGAGAATTCCAGCGCGAATTCCGCAGCGCTGTCAGCCGTTTCACCGGAAGCCTCCGGCATGCCGCAGACGTATTTCGTGCCGTTCTGTTCCGGCTTCAGCTCCCTGCCGGAAGAGTCGCGGAAAGTCACCCGGGGGGAATACATCAGCCCGGCGACGGTGCAGGTGTTCATGACAGGCGCGGAACTCAGGTAGCCGCCGAAATTCGCGGCTTCGGCGATGGGGTCGGTGGTGACGTTCTCCCCCGCAAGCGGTATTCCGTTTATTTCCGCGCTGCAGCCGGTGGGGTAGGCGAGGGTCACGCGCTCGTTTTTCACCGGGGTGATGCCGGTGATACTCGCGGGGCCGTATTCCGCAAGCCCGTAGAGGTCGTCGGTTCCGGTCTGCTTCATCGTCAGGAACGCCACAGCGTCCTCTCCGCACATGACGGTGTAGACGGGGGCGTCCTTGGTGGATCTTTTCAGGTTCTTTTTCAGCGAGAATTCCCCGGTGAAACGCTCGTCTATCTGGTTTTTCAGCATTTCCTCCGTTTCGTAGGGGGAAATATCGCGCTCCGCTGCCGCGTAAAGCAGCGTGTGGTCGCCGGAATTCAGCTGTCTGGTTATCGCGTCGGTGACGTGGTATATCTGGGTGGCTTCATACCGCGAGAGGAACTTCCAGAGTTCTCCCAGACCCACCGCAGCCGCGGAAAGCGCCCCCGCCAGCAGAACGAAGTAAATCGCGTAAAAGACTATCGAGCCTGTCTGTTTTTTCGTGAGTTTCACCGGGCGTCACCGTCCTTTGCGCGGACCAGTATCGCGGTGGGCATTTTGCGCAGCCCGATAAGGCTGGCGTTCTGGTTTATCATCTCGCCGTTGTACATCATCGTGGTGGAAGAGCCGCCGTCGAGGTTCGCAGCGTTGACCGCGCCGAAATCGAGCATGACGTCGCGCACGTCCGCAAGGCTGGCGCCTATCGAGTTGGACTGCCGCCCGTCGATGGTGAGCAGCAGCATCGCGCCGTCCGCACGCTGACCTATCGCGGTGCGGGGGTTCAGCCCGCTGCCGTCGCCCAGCGCCTCGACGGGTTCCCCGTTGACTATAAGTATGGGGCCGTACTTCACCGCGTCGCGCACGCCCATGGCTACTGCGTCGTAGACGTTCATCATGCCGACGACGAGTTTGTTTTCGTTAGTTATGCCGATGGTGTCCCAGGAATATGGCTCGCCCCAGAGCAGTTCCCCCTCGGACATGACTATGCCCCAGGGCTCTCCTCCGGTCATGTGCCCGGGCCGGTCGTCGAAGCCGCCCCCGTTTATCCCCGCGACAACGTTGTCATAGGAACTTATTATGTCGGGGAGCGTCTTTCCCGCCTGGTTCTGACCGTATGTGCCGGAGATCCCCACGAACACGCGTGACGGGTCGTAGACTATCATCATCTTGCCCTTGAACGTCGAACCGCTGACGTCCATGATATCGATGCCGTCGCCGTCCGGGTCGATGTCGGGGTCGGCTTCTGCGGCCTCCTGGACTTCCTCGGGGGTGGGTATCCTGACAAGATCGGGGTCGGTGATGTCGTCGGTCTCTTTGATGGCGTTCTGCGCGACTATCTCGTTCACCGTTTCGTCCGACAGGAATATATGCGGCACCCACTTTATCGCGGAGGTCTCCTTGCAGGAAATTACGAACAGGTTGCGCGCCGTGACCGACGGTCCCTTTTCCATGACGTAGATGAGCCCCAGCAGCGCCGCAAGCGCCGCGAGTATCACAGTCGCCAGAATGAGGACTATGCGCCGCACCACGCACCATATCATTTTCGGCTTTCTTTTCTTGAAGCGCGGGCGCGTGCGCTGCGGCTCCCTTGTTGAAACTGTATCTGACGCGTTATTCACGTTATCTCCTTTCAGTCTGCGTATACCCAGTCACGCTGAATGCCGAAGCTGACGAAGAACAGCAGCGTATCCGTGACAAGCTTGAACACCGTCTGCAGAAGCCCGGCTTCCGTGCCGGACAGCGCAGAAATTCCCCGCACCAGCAGCGCCGAAACGATGAGCTGCGCGAACGCAAGTATGTAATATCTCACCGCGGAACGCCCGAGGTTCCTGCCGGAGCGGAAAACACGGCTGCGGTTGAGAATGAAGTTCACCAGCGAGGAAACCACCCGCGCGCCGGCTGTCGCGACGATGATGCGCAGGCTCTCGTTGTCCCCGAAAAGGGGAACGGCGAGCAGGTTTATCAGCGTGAACAGCCCGAGGTCGATGAGCGAGCACACCCCGGAGCTGAGCATGAACCGGAATATCACCCCGTAAATGCGCAGGGAATCCCGCAGGGGGTGGAAATGCGTGCCGGAATTGTTGTCGTTGTAGATGGTGAGGATAGGTTCCTCGTCGAAGGGCAGCCCCAGCCGCTTCATTTCAAGCAGCATGTTGGTCTCATACTCGAAGCGTTCCCCGGAAAGGCTGCACATCGGCGCGAGGTAGCTCAGCGGCAGCGCCCGCAGCCCGGTCTGGGTATCCGATATCCTTATGCCGCACAGCAGCCGGAACACCAGCCGCGTCGCGGTGTTGCCGAAGCGGCTTTTCGGCGGTACGTCCTCCCCCGAGAAATCGCGCACGCCCAGCACAGCCCTGCCGCTTTCCGACATTTTCTGCGCGCAGCGGTAAATGTCGCGGGGGTCGTGCTGCCCGTCGTCGTCCGTGGTGACTACGCCGTCGCACTGCGGCATGTGCTCCAGCACGTATGAGAATGCGGTCTTGAGCCCGCGCCCCTTTCCGCGGTTGGTCCCGTGGTGCAGCACGACGCATTCCGGCATTTCAGAAAGCCGCGCGAATATGTCCGCGCATTCCGCACGGCTGCCGTCGTCCACTATCACTATCTGCCCGAACCCCGCAGAAGTCAGCCCCCCGACGACGGTGAATATTTTCTCTGTGGGGTCGTATGTGGGGATAACTACCGGTACGTTCATCTTACATTCCCCTTTTCCCTTGTTATCATGCATCACTTGTTTTCGCCATTTGATTATAACACATCATTATTCATTTGTAAATAGATTTTCCTTGTTTGTTACTAATTTGTAACTATGATTTTCTCCTATAAATAAGACAGTGGGAACGGAAAAAGGTTACACAAAAATCCACAATATTACATTTTGTTATTGAAATTTCCATGCGGATATGATATAATAAACCCAAAGCGTTTATTATATATCAAAATGCCTTGCACATGCGTTCGCTTTCAGCGAACTCCGTGCATATCGGCAATGTATAAAAATCGTTAAAATTTGAGCATTTTTGTTGACACATTATTTTATTCGTGCTACAATGTCTGGTAGGACATGACCGTATCGGGCATTGTCGGCATTGACGGGATCGGAGGGCGCCGTGGGCGACAACATCACGCTTACAAGGCAGCAGGCAGAACAGAAGATGAACACGCTCAGACGGCTGTTCACCTCGGTAAGACTGGTTCACGAGGGTGAAAAGGACGAAGCCAGCGCGGCAGTGCAGGAGGCTTTCCGCACGGGGAAGCAGGTCTCGCGGCTGGAATTCGTCGGCGACGGGGTCTTTCAGATAATGGCGGAATACGTCTGCGTGGACGGTTCCCCCTGCGTTATAGAAACGGCTGGCAGGAATCCCACAGGTCCCGTCGTCGGTACGGACAGGGAGAGCAGGAACTCCGCAGCAGCCGGGCAGACGGCGCAGGAGCAGGAGCGCGAGGACAAGCCTGATATCCTCATCGTCGAGGACAACGAGATGAACCGGCTGCTGCTTTCGCGGATACTGGAGAGCGCCTACACGGTGCATACCGCTGAAAACGGCAGACAGGCGCTGGAGGAGATAGAGCGGCTGGGCACGCGGCTTTCGATAGTCCTGCTGGATATAATCATGCCGGTGATGAACGGCTTCGACGTGCTCAGAGCGATGAACGCCGGCAACATCACGGACGACATTCCGGTGATAATGATATCCAGCGACGACGACGCAGAAACGGTGCGAAAGGCGTTCAGCCTGGGCGTTTCGGATTTCATCGGCAAGCCCTACAACGCGGGCGCTGTAAAGCAGCGCGTCAACAACACGATAAAGCTTTTCGCAAAGCAGCGCCGGAACCGACGGCAGCTTCCCGGAGATACCGTAATTTCACCTCTAAAAACCTTGTTTGAGTGAAAATGCGTATAGCACGCCGACTGCTTCTTCAGACTGGTTCTTAGATGTTACCAGATATTAAAGGAGACAAATGATGACTATAAGAGAATGCTACGACAAGATGGGCTCCGATTTCGACGCCGTTCTTGACAGACTTTGCAGCGAGGCGCTCATCTCAAAATTCGCGGTGCGCTTCCTCGACGACCCCAGCTTCGGGGAACTCACCTCCGCGCACGCAGAAGGCAGGGTGCAGGACGCGTTCCGCGCGGCTCACACGCTCAAGGGCGTCTGCCTCAACCTCGGTTTCGACAGGCTCTACGAGGTAAGCTCCGCGCTCACCGAAATGCTCCGCGACGGCGTTATGGACGGCTCCGACGACATGCTCAGGCAGGTGGAGGAAAGGTATGCCCAGACGGTAGCAGTACTTAGAGAATTCAAAGGGTAATCGGGGATTTGGTTAATTCGTAATTCGGAATTCGGAATTCGGAATTCGGAATTTATGTATCCGCTTCGCGGATATTATTTCAAAGGATTTACGATAAAATACACAGGGCGAAAGTGGTTCTTTCGCCCTGTAGTGTTTCTATAAAAGT
>ERZ779865.964-NODE-964-length-23217-cov-13.188067_pt1 | contig 23217 bp, 11 predicted proteins | sample MGYA00433088_ERZ779865 | MGnify/ENA primary metagenome ERZ779865 (study PRJEB29588, sample SAMEA2151703) | human gut metagenome | biome: human gut; feature: human-associated habitat; material: faeces | place: Denmark | collected 2008/2010 ... | reverse complement strand
CGGCGGAAGCCCCCGCGCGGTAGGCCGAGGGCGAGCTGCCCGCGCCGGGCGCCTGAAATAACGCCCGAACACCCTGGCTGGTCAGGAAAACGAAGCGCGTAGGCCACCTCCTTGATGCTCATCCTCGGGGAGTTCCGCAGCAAGTGCCCCGCCTGCCATATCGTAAAGGTTTCCAGCCACTGCATGGCCGTACGCCCCGACTGCGCCTTGACCACTTGCGACAGGTAACCCGAAAAAAGCGCCCTGCACATAAAATGCCTGCCGGCGGGTAGCGCGGCGGTTCACTTGGGGTCTTGCCCTCCGCCGCCGGCAGCAGGCTCCTCGGGAGATTGTTTGTATGAGGCTGCTGCTGCCGAATGGGGGGGCGGTGGATTGCCCGCCTGCGCCGCGCCGTCACGTTATGCACGGAGAAGCCCAAAAAACAAGGTCGGACTTTGTTTGATTAAAGTCCGACCTTGTTTTTTGGGGAAGCCACCTTGTTTTTCCAAAGTCCCGCTTTTTGTTCCCCCGCCGCCCGTGCCCGGGGTTTTGTTCCGCGCGTGTGTGTTTGCTCCGTGCTCTCTCTCCCGCCGGCTGCGGCTGCGCCGTGGCGCGGCGGTGTGTGTCAGAAGGGGTAGCCGATGGCCAGATGATAGGCCAGCGAGTCCTTGAAGCGCGGCATGTTGTACCATCCGCTCTTACTCGTGTCGTAAGGCGCGTGAAGGGCAACGCCCACGTCGAAACGGATGACCAGAAAGTCGAGGTCGTAGCGCAGGCCTACGCCGGTGCCTACGGCAATGTCTTTCAGGTTTTTCAGTGAAATTTCGGCATTCGGTCGCTGGGCGTCACGACGCGTGAGCCATACGTTGCCCGCATCCAGGAAGGTGGCTCCGTGAAGGTCGCCGAACAGGTGAAAACGCAGCTCGGCGTTGGCTTCGAGTTTAAAGTCACCCGTCTGGTCGGTATAGGCGTAGGCCGAACTGAGCGGACTTTGGTAGCGTCCGGGACCTACGGAGCGTACGGCAAAACCGCGTATGCTGTTGGCTCCGCCTACGTAGAACTGTTCAGTATAGGGGGCGCGCAGCGAGTTTCCGTAGCTCAGAATCACACCGCTATAAAAACGTGTGGCAACTTTTACGCCCGGTGTGAGGCTGAATGTCTTGTGTACTTCAAACGTAGCCTTTACAAACTGGGCAAACGGGTTGCCGAAAAGTTGCTTGTCCTGCTGGTTAAATGGCTTTCCTGCCGCGGCGTAGAAACCGGAGAGCAGGTTTCCGGCTTCCTTCAGCGTAACCTGCAGCCAAATCGGGTGTTTGCGCTGGGCAGGTGAGGCGTAGGTATAGGCGTAATAGATGGAGGGCACAAACTGGTCGCGCATACTGGTATAGAGCGCCGAGTTGGCCGTCATGATGGAGTCAAATTCATGAGTGGTGTGCTGCAGACGGTCGAAATCAAGGCCAAACGGAATGAGCTCGTGCTTGGTGGTTGATTTGGGGTGCCATTGATAGGAGGCCGTAAAGCCAAACGATAGCATGCCGTAGAAGTTGGCCCTGTTTTTCCAGTTGCTTTCAAGGGCAAAATTGCTGGTGGCCGGGAAACGCCAGCGGCGGCGTCCGGCGCGCGGAATGAGAAAACGCGGAAATTCGAGCGCCAGTTTGGTACCCAGTTCGTAGGAATTGAGCAGAGAGCTGTTGCCGCTCTTCTTGGCTCCGGCGCCCGTTTGCCATTCGTAGGAGCCGTAAATGTCAAAAGATACTTTTTCACCAGCCCCGAAGGCATTACGCTTGGCCAGTCCGTAGGACACTACCGGTCCAACCTGCTGGTTGCTCTTGAACTCGGCACTCACCTCGAAGTTGCTGTCGTACAGCTTGTCCATGGTGGCGTTGATGTAAAGGTCGAGCGTGTCGCACGCGGCCGTAGTGTCGCGTGGAATATAGTTGATGTCCATTTGGCTGAGCACACCGATGGCTCCGATTTTTTCCTGAGTCATGTTCTGGTCGCTCAGAGAGTAGAGGTCGCCGCGGCGCTGCGTGATGGCGTGAAACCACATGCGTGGCTTGAGCGGCATTTTTTCGCCCGACCAGAAAAAGGTGTAGCTGCTGTCGCGGCTCGAGAAACGGCGGTTGGGAATGTCGGTATCCGTGCGTTTCAGGCTGATGTATGTGCGCCCCATGTACCAACGGCTTTTCTGCCGCTGCGTTATATTGTCGGTGGGCATCAGCTTGAGGCTGACGCGATAGGGATGTTGGGTGGTGTCGGCCTTGAACGTGGCGTAGGGAGCCGAATAGTAATAGTATCCGTTTTCGCGCAGCAGGGTTTCGATGCGTTTCTGTTCGTCTGACAGGTTGACCACGTTGAAGGCGTCGCCCTTGTGTAGTTTGGTTTCGGTTTGATTGGCTTTGATCAGGCTGTCGGCGTCGGGCCAGAATCCTTCGTAGGCGATGCTGTCAAGACGGAATACGCGGCCCGTCTGTACGGTATAGGCCACGCGGGTTTTGCGTGGATTTTTTTGCGGAATGGTGTCGTAGTTTACTTTTCCTCTAAAGTAGCCGTAGTTGCGCAGTGTGTTCGAGGCCACCTTTATACGTACGTCCGGATTGACTGTCGACAGGAGTACGGGGGTAGAGGCAAAGCGCTTGAATATCCATTTGGCCAGTTTCCCTTTTTTGTTGACCATGCTGTTGTAAATCCATAGCCCCGGCTGTATGGGCCAGCGCATTTGTGACGAGCCGAAGATGGAACCGTTGGGCGGATAGGCCAGTACGGCGTCGACCTCGCTTTTTACTCGTTCAAAATCTTGCTGGTCTTTTTTACGGCGCTGTGCCCGCTCTGCTTTGGTTTGTGCGGAATCTTCCTGTATGCGCTGGTTTTGTGCGTCGTTTCCTTTCAGGAAGCCCATGGTGGCATCAACACTTTGGGCTATGGCCGTAATGACGCCCGTTGAATCCTGCTTTTTGTTTTTTTTGTTGCCCGGAGCATCGGTATATTCCGTTTTGCGCAGACCGATGTAGAGTTGTTCCCCTTCAGGCAGATTTTTGGTCGTGGAGCATCCGCAGGCCATACACGTCAGTATCAGTAGTGAGAGGACGGGCAGAATATATTTTTGGTACATTGTGGTCATGGTAGAATGTATTTACTTGTATTGACTTACTTTTTTTCGGGAACCGACGGCTTGGGCGTGCGGAACAGGAACAGTTCGCCCAGACGGTTCGTCTTTCGGCGAAGTACGAGACCTGCGCCCGTCTTGGTGAGCTGTCCTTCAAGCGGGTCGTTGGCCGAGCGGTCGTAATAAACCTTGACGTATCGGGTTGACCCCTTGTCGAGCCGGTATTCCAGTGATACGTTGTCAATGAAACTTTCCGCAGAGTTGTGAGCATCGGCACCCGTACTGACTTTGCCACCGATGATGATGCTTACCCGGTTGCCCCAGAAACGTTTGGCAAATTGGAATGAGTAGTCGGTTGTGGCTGTGCCGGTGGCGGATGTGCCGCTTTCAACACCGACGTTGATGTCGAATGTACTCAGCGCTCCGTCTGTAATGTTCTGAATTTCGTTTTGCAGGAATGCGTTGAGGGCATTGTTGGCCTTGAATCCGGAGGTGTTCAGGCCTTCGTCAGTCATGTACATACCTGTGGCCAGCAGAGTTACTGCAGTTTTGCTGCGCTGTTCCTGCGTCATGGCTGCCAGCTGGTTTTGTACGCTCAGGTCTTCAGGTGCTTCCACGATGAAAGTCAGTCCCATTTGTTCCAAAGGCTTGGTAATGGCTACCCCAACGTCGAACGCTACGGAACGAGGCACGTCGTTTTCCGTAACAATGGCTTTCACGCGCTCTTTGGCCGTAATGTTAAGTGTTGGGTTGGCTACGTCGCCGGTAAAGGTAACCGAACTTCCCGGTGAAATGGTAAAGGTCTTGAGCGGAATGATGGGCAGGGCGTATTTCATTTCTCCGCTCTGTACGGTCATTTGTCCGGTAAGTCGCAGGTCGCCTTGCGGACGCATGCGCAAATTCAGGTTTCCGCCACCTTCCAGATCGACATAGCTCTGCTTGTCGTCGCTCAGGTCACAATGGAAGTGAGCCGTTTCGTTGATATTGACAGTCAGTGAAATGTCGACACTCGTGGGTGGGGCCTGCTGGTCGGAGGATGTGGTTGTGGAATCGTTGAAGTCGACAAATTCAACCAGTCCCTTCAGCCGGTCGTCTACACTGAGCGGCGAGTCCTTGAGAATATAGGTCATGTCGGTTCCACCCAACACATTGAGCTTGCCGTTGAGTCGCAGGTTATTCATGTTTCCGCGCATGCTTCCGTCAAAGTCAGCCAGGACTTGTCCGTAGAGCATGGATGACTTTTTCCGTTTCGTATTGATTACCTCAAATTGCTTTCCGGTCATGTTCAGATTCATGGCAATGTTGGAGAAATCGCCCAAGTCTATGTTACCGTCAAGAATGAGCGGATTCTTTCCGGTGGAGTACATCCGGAATTGTTCAAAGTCAAGCCGATTGTCCCGGAAGCGCAGGGAGTCATTGTCCAGTCTGAAGTCAAATCCGTACACATCGGAATAAACATGAGCATCGTTAAGCATAAGACTGCCGTTCAGCCGTGGCTGGTTGAGCGATCCGTTTACGTTTATCACTCCGTTGCCCATACCGCGCAACATCACGTCTGTTCCGGCCATGAATCCGTTGATGAGTTCCAGAGGGAAATTGGTCAGCTGTGCCGTTCCGTCAAAAATACCTCCGTTTTCTTCACTGTAAATGCCTTCTGCCAACAATGCGTTTTCGCCGTTGCGTGTGACGAGCATGCTTGCCTGATGTTTGTCACCTTCGGGCAGATAAACGATGTCGGTCCCGATGTCACCCAAAGCTACACCTTCGTACGCCAGTTTGGTTGTCTGTACACATCCTGTGGCAGTCAGTTCTTTTCCGATGCTGCGTACATGAAGGTCGGCTTCCAGCATACCACTGATTTGTGGCATGTAGGGAATGGATTTGGAAAGCTCATCCAAATTGATATGAACGAGTGACAACGTCAGGTCGTTGATGCTGTCGTTTGGCTCTCCGTAAAGTTTCAGTCCGGTTCCGTCGTCGGCTTCCAGATTGATGTCGGCATATATTTTTTTATTGTTTCCGAGGAAGAGGTAATTGTTCTCATTGATATTGAAGGTGCGATAAGCTATGATTGATTTGCCGGGAGTAAAGGACAATTGTATTCCTTTATCCGGAATGACCTGAGCTCTTATGCCTAAGTCAACCCCCTTATCGCCGTCTTTGTCAATAAAGTCAAAGTGTGCCCCTACATCGCGAGGATAGACGTAAGCATTCATTCCTAAGCGGAACTTATCGGGGTTTTCTTTGGCTGAGTTTACTACACTGCCCAGCATCTTGAATCCCCGGTTGTCCTGGAACATGCGCAGCGATATCGTGTCAAGCTGCCATCCGGCTGCTTTCACCGTATGGATTTCAGCGTGTCCGACAACGCCTTGAGCCGTATCGCTCTGTAAGTCAATTGACAAACGATTAAAATCATATCCCTTGATACGGGCCATGTTGGAGAGTGGGTTGTCGCGCCCTGCATTCAGCTTGAAGTTTGCTGTGGGCAGGATAACTTTCAATTGGCTGTAGTCCAGCCGCCGCTCTTTCAACTGCAATTGCAGCGTTTCAACAAAGTGTTGCAGATGATTGCCTATTTTTTCAAAGTTGCCTTGTGCCTGCAGGTTCATGTTGAAATCGCCGGAAGATATCCATGCCCGTGAGGTGTCGGGAGAAGTGGACAACGCAAATTGCACATCTTTCATGGATGTACCCATTTTAGGAGTACTGATATGTATATTGTTGATGTTGCCGGTCACACCGTAGTCTGTAAACTGGCGGTTTGTGTACCCGTCCAGTCGAATGTAGGCTCCCACGTCGAGTGTATCCTTTGTGATTCCCAATTCCTTAAGCCGTATTTCGGGCCAGTCGCTTTGCAGGGTCAGGTGTATCATTTTTCCAACCTGTTGTGTGGTAAGCAATCCCCTTGAGTTCAGCCATTTACTGTTGACATAGTAGATGGTAGAACCTTTCCCGCCAGCCATTTGTGCTTGCACTTTAATGGAATCGATGGTCAGGGTATCGTAGGTCAGGCTCCCCACGCGCGCTGAGGCATTGAGCCGGCAGCGGGGCGACATGATGTCGAATCCCCTTCCGCTGGCTGTCAGTTGTGCGGTCAGCGGCGAAAGCGGAAGGTCGGGGAGGAAGGCCCGAATCGGGAAATGCCGGCTCAGCATACGGATTTGGTATTGTTCGGTGGTGGAGTTGAAGCTTCCTTTCAGGGTTACGGAACCTTTTCCGGGCAAGGTTAGTGCGGCATCGGCACCATAAAGCTGGTGATTGGCCGATACCTGTGCGCTCAGGTTCAAACCGGCTGGAATCCTTACGCTTCCGGCTCCTAATTGCTTGAGCATACGATTGGCCCAGTCGGTGCGTTGCAGCTTGAGGTCGAGCTTGGCTTTGGCACGCATACGGTTGGGTGATAGTATTTCCGCCATGTTTCCGGATGCATTCAGTGTCAGCATTTCCGGCATTTGTATGCGGCAGGAGAGCAGTTGCATGTGGTCGATATTTCCCTGCATCCGGATGTCTGCCCGCAGTGAAGCGGGCGGTATCAACTTCTGTATGTCGCCGGGCAACATCGGGATTACCAGTTGCTTGATGTCTTGGCGTCCCAACAGAATTTGCAGGTGGGTTTTCAGTTTACCGCCCTTTCCGGGAGACAAGGCTTTGAAATCCATTGTCACGTTTCCTTTTATGGAGGACCATGGCGTAGCCAGATTGAATTCCGGAAGGCGTAACCCGACAGAATCCATCAGTACCTGTATTCGGGAGCGGGTCAGTTGTAAACCGCTCTTCTCCTTCAGTTTCAACTGTGGGATGAATGCACGCAGCCGTCCTACAGAATCGTAGCTGAAAGTATCTACCTGTAATCTTAGTTTGCTGAACGACAGATGGTTGAAGTCGAGACCAGACTTTGTTCTTGCGGCTTGCGGAATATCGTAGGTAGCAGCGCCCTGCCAAATTTTCAGACTTTGGGCCGAATAGTATCCGACTCCAGTATCAAACCATCCGTGTCGAAGGGCCATTTGCCCGATGTCGGCTCCTATGCGCATAGAGTCGCCCGGCATGCTCAGCTGTATGGACGTGTTCAGAATGTCCACTTTGCCGACTCCTATTTTCCATGCAGATGTGGAAGGTGTGGTGTCTTTTTTAGCGGTGTCCGAGAGGTATACCTTCAAGTTGGCATCGCGCAGGCATGCATGATTCAGTTGTACAAGTTCATTCCCCCAGTCCACGCAGGCTGCCTGTCCTGACAGCTCGCCCACGTTCCCTTCGATGCGGGTGTCCGAAATCATGTCGTGTGTGCTGAGGCGGGCGTCATACAGCCCCAGGCCCGTTACTTCGGCCCGTCCCTGCAGCAAAGGCCACAGCTTAACGTCAATTCGCAGGGCACGTGCACTGACGAGGGTATCGCCGGGGGCGGTTCCCCGGGCTGCCAGCATTTGCCCCATACTCAAACTGAGTGGAAACGCCAGCCGGACCTGACCGATACGAATCGTCATACCTGTAGCTTCCGACAACTTTTGGGTAGTCAGCCCAACGGCCCAGCGCTGAACGGGTGGTATATATAGCAGCACGGCCAGGCATAAAAACAAGGCTATGGGCGTGGCCACCGCCATACCTGCTATTTGGGCAATACGCTTGAACATATCTTGATTATTCCTCCTTAAATATAAATCTGTTGTTTTTCCTTTTTTTCTGGGCGGAACGGGTTTGCCGTAAGGCGGAAAAATGTTTTGCCGGTTTTTGCGTCTGTTCCACCGAAATGAATGAACTTTATTAATTGCAAAGTAACGAAAAAAAAGTGATTTTGTCCTTTGTCTGCCTCTTTTTTTGTACATTTACCTGCACAAGTCATGAAAAGCATACCCATATTCTTTTTTTTGAGCGGCCTGCGTATATATGACTGCCGAAATTACAGACATGAGGCCTTCTTTTCGTGGAGGGTAATTGAAAAACATGGACGTTGAAACATTATTGTCATAAAACTTGCGTTTCTTTGCATGTAAAAAAATCAGTGCAGAATGATTAAAATAGAAAAGAATCAGATCATAGCCCGTGATGTAAGCTGGATGTATTTCAACCATCGCATTTTGCGTGAGGCACAGCGTCCTGACGTTCCGCTTTTGGAGCGTATTTCGTTTCTGGGAATTTATTCCAACAATCTTGACGAGTTTTTCAGGGTTCGTGTGGCTTCACTCAGTCGTATTGCGCAAGCTGACCAGCAGAAGTTGTCTCCCGCCATACGGGAGGCCAAAAAGGCCATTAAGCAGATTAATACCCTTAATGCCGAGTATTCGCGTGAATTTGAGCAGACCACGCAAATGCTTACCCAGCAGCTTCGCGAGCAGGGAATATGGCTGATTGACGATGCGCAGGCCTCGCCTGAGCAACGTGAATATATCCGCCGGTTTTTCCGTGACAAACTTAACGGCACTACGCAGCCTGTGTGGCTGAACGGTCCCGGCCAACTTACTGACGAGGATGACGACGTGATTTTTCTGGCCGTTAAATTAAAATATGCACCGAGTTCATCACGCTACCCGCAGAAGAATTTTGCCATTGTCAAACTTCCTGTCAAGAAAGTCGGGCGTTTTCTCCGTTTGCCTGACCACGACGGGCATGCCTGCCTGATGTATCTGGACGATGCCGTACGCTTGTGTCTGCCATGGCTGTTTGCCGGCTTGTCCTATAATTATTTTGAAGCCTATGCATTCAAGTTTACCAAGGATGCCGAGATGGATATCGAAAACGACCTCGACGTGAGTCTGCTGCAAAAGGTGCAGCGGGGAGTGCGAAGCCGGAGGCGCGGTGAGCCGCTACGGGTGATTTACGATGCCGCCATGCCTCGCGATCTGCTGAAAAAGGTGATGGGCAAACTGCGCCTTGACCGGCTGGATACTACCGTGGCCGGCGGACGCTATCATAACCATAAGGACTTTATGCAGTTTCCCGACTGCGGCCGTACGGACCTGAAGTTTCCGCGTTGGGAGTCTGTCTTGCCTGCGGCCTTTGAAAGCCAGGATAGCTTGATTGACAAAATCATGAAGCGCGACCTCATGATTCACGTTCCTTACCAGTCGTTCGATGCCTATTTGCGTCTGCTGCGTGAGGCGGCTATCAGTCCGCGGGTGGAGTCAATCAAAACTACCCTTTACCGTCTGGCCAAGGATTCAAAGGTGGTGGAAACCCTGGTAACCGCTGCCAAAAACGGGAAAAAAGTTACCGTGGTTATTGAACTGCTGGCACGTTTTGACGAAGCCAGCAACATTTCCTGGAGCAAAAAGATGCGTGAAGCCGGCATCAATGTCGTGTTTGGCGTGGAGGGATTGAAGGTGCATTCAAAGATTACGTGGATCAAGACTACCGAGGGCAATCTGGCCTGCATCGGTACCGGAAATTTCCATGAAGGAAATGCCCGCGTATATACCGACTGCCTGCTCATGACGGCTCACACAAAAATTGTAGACGACGTTAACCGGGTGTTCGATTTTATCCATTCGCCGTTCCGTCCCGTAAGATTCAAGGAACTGCTCGTGTCGCCCAACAACATGAAGCGTCAGATTCTGCAGCTTATTGATGAGGAAATCAAAAACAAACGGGCCGGAAAAGAAGCCTATATCCATGTAAAAATCAATCACATCACCGATCCTGATGTGGTGCGCCACCTTTATAAGGCTTCGGCCGAGGGCGTTGAGGTGGGAGCCGTGTTGCGAGGCAACTGCTCTATGGTTACGGGCATACCGGGCCTGACGGAAAACATACATCTTCACGGCATCATCGACCGTTATCTGGAGCACGCGCGCATTCTTATATTTGCGCACGGCGGCAAGGAGAAGTTTTATATCGGTTCGGCCGACTGGATGCCGCGCAACCTGGTCAACCGGGTGGAGGTGATGACGCCTGTATACGACCCACGCCTGCAGCAGGAGCTGCGGTTTATTGTTGATTGCGGCCTGAACGACACGGTGCAGGCCCGCGTGGTCGACGGGACCGACAATCCGCAAATCTGGCCCGCAAAGCCCGGGTGTGAACCCCTGCGTTCGCAACAGGTGCTGCACAACTACTATCGGCAGATGCGGGAGGAGGAAAATGAATCCGGAAACGAATGAAAAACCTAAAAAAAGACCTTTTATAGCCTATGGACAACCAAGTTTTTGCAGCCATTGATATTGGTTCAAATGCAGCCCGACTGCTCATCAAACGGATGGAGCCTGCTGTTGAGGGCGAAAGTCCGAATTTCAGGAAAATGTTTTTTCTGCGCTATCCGCTCCGGCTCGGCGAAGATGTTTTTACGCTGGGAAAAATCAGCAAGGAGCGTCAGCAGAAAACACTCTATATGATTAAGGCGTTTAAGAACCTGATGCGCTTGTACAACGTCGACAGCTATCGGGCCTGTGCCACTTCGGCCATGCGCGAGGCGCGCAACGGAGCCGACCTGGTGGAGAGCATCCGCAAGAAGACGGGTGTGGATATTGAACTTATTGACGGACGCGAGGAAGCCAGCATCATTTATGGCAACCACGTGGAGTATGCTTCGCGCATGAAGCGGCAGTGTGCCTATGTTGACGTGGGTGGCGGTAGTACCGAAATTTCAATCCTTTCCGAAGGCCGTATGGTAAGCAGCCAGTCGTATAAAATCGGTACGCTCCGCATGCTCCATGAAACTGACGACTACGTCAGTTCGGTGCTCAGCCAGATTACGGCTGACATGCAACAGGCTGCCCGGAATCTGGGACCTACGGAAATGGTCGGGTCGGGCGGAAACATCAACAAACTCTATAAGCTGGTGCACGAAAAGAGCGCCAGCCAGATTCTGACGGCTCCTGAACTGGAACGCATCGTCGACCGACTCAGCGGCCTGACGCCTCAGGAGCGCATGACGCAGTTCAAACTCAAGGCCGACCGTGCCGATGTGATAGTGCCGGCAGGCATTATTTTCCGTACGGTGGCGCGCGCCTTGTCAACCCGACAGATTTTCGTGCCTATGCTGGGACTGGCCGACGGTATTGTCGACCGCATGTTCCTGCAGGCCATGGTACGTGAGGAAAAGCGCAAGCGGAAGGCTGAACGGAAGGCCGACATTGAAGCGTCGGCTTCAACTGACGCTACGGTTTGAGAAGCCGGCAAAGGCAGGGCCGTCAGACGCGGAACAAACAGCAGCACATGCTTTGTGTGATTTTTTTGGAGAGAAAAGCGTATGGTGACAAGTTGTTTCCATACGCTTTTTGTTTTATCAGAAAGGAACGTAAGGGAAGATGAAACAGCCGGGCACTTAAGTATGTTTTTCCGCCGGGTAAAGGAAAAAAGGTGCGGGTTGTCGGAAACCGGAGCGCAGCTCGTGTGGAAACAGTCGCCTCTGTGTATGAAAACAAATGCTGCCGCCCGTACTGACCGGAATGGAGTCAGTGCGAGCGGCAGCGTTTTGAGGTAAAGCCCTTGTGGGATGGGGATTATTTTTGCGGTGTCAGGTAGTGGGGACTGTAGCGGTAGCCGCCCTGCTTGAGCAGCAGCGTGTCGGCCGACATACGGCGGCAGAAGTCGGCAAAGTCTTTTTTCGCTTCAGGCGTCCATCCCGTTTCGGCAATGGCCATCAGGCGCGGCAGGGCCAGATATTCCAGCAGGGTGGAGTCGGCCACGTGCTCGGTCCAGAAGGTGCCCTGCACGCCGGTGTAGTATTGCTGCTGCGCATCACTGACGCCTTGCGGAATGGGGCGGTAGTTGTAGGTACGCTGCAGGTCGTCGTTGCCGTCGCCGGCCACTTTCATCCAGCTGTTGTCCTGTTTTTGCCGGCGGTTGATGTAGTAGTAGAAATAGGGCGTCATTACGTTGTTCAGCCCCAGCGAGGCTGCCTTTTTTGAAGCATCTTCCGGTCCTATCCAACACATGATGGTGGCGCCGGTGGAGCGTATGAGGTCGACGTCGGCGTTCTGTTCGGTAATACTCTCGTTCCAGAGGTAGAGCTTGCGGCCTCGGGTGGCGGCATAGTCGGCCATTTCCTTGATAAAATGCGACTGCAGCTGACGGGCATTGGTCAGGCCCTCGTCTTTCATTTTTTGTTGACACAGTTTGTTCTGCTCCCAGGCCACGGTGGGACACTCGTCACCGCCGATATGAATGTGAGGATAGGGGAAGATGTCCATCAGTTCGCCCAGTATGTCTTTGGCAAACTGTACGGCCTTGGGGTTGGCCACGTTGAGTACGTCGGTCGAAACGCCCCAGGGAATCCAGTTCTGGTGCAGGCTGTCGGGGGTGCAGCTGAATTCCGGATAGGCTGTCATGGCGGCTACGAAATGTCCGGGCATGTCAATCTCGGGCAACACCTCGATATGACGTTCGCGGGCGTAGGCTACGATGTCGCGCATTTCCTCCTGCGTATAGAAGTAGGGGCCGTAGGGCTGGTTGGTGTAAATATGGTCTTTCTTATCCCATTCCCACTGATAGGAGTTGGGAGCAATGCTGCCTACTGAGGTCAGGCGGGGCCATTTCTTGATTTCGGCGCGCCATCCCTGGTCGTCGCTCAGATGCCAGTGGAAACGGTTGAGTTTGTAGAACGACATGAGGTCGAGCAGTTTTTTCACTTCCTCTACGCTGAAAAAGTGGCGGGCCACGTCGAGCATGAATCCGCGGTAGCTGAAGCGAGGCTCATCGGTAATGTTCAGGCAGGGCAGTGTGTAGCCTCCGGCCGGAGCGGTGGCTGCCTTACCCAGCATGACGTGGGGCGGAAGCAACTGCTTGAGGGTTTGGAAGGCATAGAAGAATCCGGCAGTTGTGCGGGCTTCAATGTGAATGCCTTTGGGAGTGATTTGCAGTTTGTAGCCCTCTGTTCCTAACGTGGGGTCTGAGGCCGTGTCCAGTTTGACAAGCGCGCGGCGGCTGCGTGAACTGACTTTGATTTTTTGTCCCGTAGCGGTTTGCATGTGTTGGGCAAAGCGGCGGGCTTCAGCTTGGATGCTGTCGGGCAGATTGTGGCAGCTGATGGTCCACTTTTGGGGTAAAATCAGTTGTCCGGATTCGGTGGTCATCGACATGGGGCGAGGAGTTATGCCACGTTGTGGCTGCGATTCGGCTCCGACGGTGTGGAGAGCACACAGACTCATGCATAGGGTGAGCAGTGTACCCAATAATTTGTGCTTCATGATGTGGTTGGAATTTATTGAATAAAAGTGATGTTTTTGATGACAAGATAAATGGAGCGGGGACTTGGGTAAGCCCAGGAACGAAGGTGTTGTAGACCTTTTTTCCGGCCGGTGCAGGGCCTTTTCCGGGAGACAAAGATACTACTTTTTCGTGAATTACATTGTACTTATACGGCAGCGGCCACTGCCGGCAAACCTCTTGTGTGTGGTTGAGGTTGTGCTGACAGTGGCCGCAGAATAGGGCGGATAAAGTGTTGCCCTCTTATGGTTTGCGGACAAAGGTTTTTTGTCCGTCAATGATATAGATGCCTTGAGTAGCTCTTTTCTGCCGGCGTCCGCTCAGGTCGTAGATGCCCTTGGGTGCGGTGGCGTCGGAGATGTGGCTGATGCCGGTGTTGACGGGCTCGTAAATCAGGGTGATTTCCACGTTGGCGCTGAGCGGACTGAGCTGGCTCAGGTTGCCTTCGGTGCGCAGGTACACGTAGCCGGCTTTGCTGAGGGTGTCGGCGGTGCAGGCTGAGCCGGCGGCGTAGAATTTCGTGCTGCTCGGCACCAGGGCACGGCCGGTGGTGTCCACCTGATGGATGGTGACGCTGAAGTACGGCGCGGTATAGTAGCGGTAGATGGTGAAGTCGTGGCCGCCGCTGTAGCCGGTGAACTTACCCACGTTGCCGTTCCACCAGAGTCCGTTGGTGCCTTGCATACGCAGGGTGTTGGTCTGCTGGCCGGCCGTCAGGCTGAATGCGTCGGGGCGTGAGGTGGCGGTGATGTCGGTACCGCTGCTGAGCACGGGGATGTAGAGGCCCGAGCCGACGTTGCCGAACTGGTAGCGCCCGTTCTTTTCCTCTATCGTCCAGGTGTAGTAAGGCGTCTGGTTTTCAATGCGTCCGCTGGCCATGATGAGCTTGTTGTCGGGGCTGACGTTGAGGTAGCCGCGGCGCTCGGTGTTGCTGGCCGTGTTGTAGAGCACGTAGTGCTGTCCGCTGACGGGCTTCAGTACCGGCTCGGCCAACTGGCGCACGCCGCTGTAAGCCTCGGTGGTATAGCGGAACACCAGGGTAGTGTCGCTGGTCGGCGTCAGGCTGAGGCTTGTTTCGTCACCCTTCAACTGATAGTAGGGGATTTCGGGAGCCGTGAGGGTGAGTGCACTGTCTACGGGGCAGGTAATCTGCTCGCGCTGGATGATGCCGCCGTTGGCGTCGATACATTCCGTATTGACGGCGAAGCGTACGCGGCGGTAGGTGACGTCAACGGTCTGTGCCTCGCTGATGGCGCTGAACTGCGGAGCCTCCTGCTGGCTGTCGTTGTACGAAACGAGGGCGTAGTTGTCAATTTGCGGAGCTGTGGCCGTGAAGTCCGTGCCCTGGCTGACGCTCTGGGTGTAGGTGCCGAGCAGTTTGCCGTCGGTGTCGCTGCAGCGGTAGGTCACTACGGCCACGGGGCGCATGGTCCAGGCGTTGCCCTGCAGGCGTACGGAGTTGCCGCTCTGGTTACCGTTGGACTTGTCAGTACCGGCAGCCACCTGTCCCTGAAGGGTCAGGTATTCGGTAGACACGGGGAAGAGGTAGCTTCCGTTGATGCCCAGGTTGTAGTCATAGTAAGTGGTGCTGAACGTGCTGGTCAGATTGGCCGGAGTGGTACCCATGGTGACGGCATAGCCTACGCGGCTGGTCAGGCTCGAAGAGAGCTGGCTGATGTAGCGTCCGGTGGCAGCGTTCTTGAGGCGGAAGATCTGTCCGCCCTTGCCGTTGTCCGTCACTTGTTCGGCCACCCAGGCATCGGCGGCATAGGACGTGGTGGCGTAGGTCAGGTTGTTCTGTCCCTTGTCGTCAAGGGCAATACCTTCGTAACCCTCCACACTGTTGCTGAGCTGATAGGTCTGGCCTTCTTTCAGACCACCGATGGAGGCGTAGCAGTTGCCAATGGCCGTTTGCAGTTGGGTGAGATACTGTGTCGTTTCCTCCTGTGACATGTTGTCGGTAGACTGGGCCAGGAGTTCCTTGAGGGCGGCTACCTGAGCCTCGCCGGCTTGTCCGGGCAGGGGCGTGTCGGCGTAGGTCGGTATGCCGGCCAGCTGGTTGGCTTCTGCAAGAAGCGTGCCGAGCTGTTGGCTGGAGTCCGTAAAGTCGGGACGCAGCTGCCAGTCGCAGGAGTTACCGCCGTCGGCCGGTACGTTCCACAGGTTGACCGAGTAGCCCTGGCCCGAAGCGGCCGCGTTGAGCAGCCAGCTGCCTAAGGCGTCGGTAGAGATGCTGTAGTAATAGTAGTCGCCGTCCTGTCCGTAGCGGTCGGCGGTGATTTTAAAGTCGTAGTGCTTCTGGGTGGCATCGTAGCTGAATCGGGCCGTATTGCTGGTGGTCGTAGTCGGGATGACGGAACCCTCGGGCTGTGCGCGGCACACTAGAGCAAAGTAACCGGCGCGGTCGGGGTCTTCCTCTAGGGCCCAGAACTGGTTGTCGTAGTTGTCGTCGCCTTCAGCGGCCTGGGCGTTGGTCCAGAGTACACCAGCCTTGGCGCCCTTGCCGGAGTATTGCGAAATCAGCGGCGAGCCTTCGGCCAGCAGTTCGATGCACTTGTTGGCGCGGTCGCCGGTGGAGCGCGTTACCAAGCGGTAGTAATAGGACTTGTCGGCGGTGGAGAACTTCGGCATCACCTTGTCTGTCTGGGTGCTTGTGCCCGTCAGGTAGTGCGGGCTGTAGCGGTAATTGCCGAGCTTGAACATTACGGTATCCTGGGCCATGCGCTGACAGAAGCTCGTGAAGTTCTTTTTGTTTTCAGGAGTCCATCCGGTTTCGGCAATGGCCATTAGGCGCGGCAGGGCCAGATATTCCAGCAGGGTGGAGTCGGCCACGTGCTCGGTCCAGAACGTGCCCTGTACGCCGGTGTAGTAGGGCTGCAGGGTGGTGCTGACGTTGGACTGTATGGGCTGGTAGTTGTAGGTGCGCTGCAGGTCGTCGTTGCCGTCGCCGGCTACCTTCATCCAGCTGTCGTCCTGCTTTTGCCGGCGATTGATATAGTAGTAGAAGTAAGGCGTCATGACGTTTTGCAGTCCCAGCGATGCGGCTTTCTGTGCAGCAGCCTCAGGGCCGGTCCAGCACATGATGGTGGCGCCGGTGGAGCGAATGAGGTCAACGTCGGCATTACTCTCAGTGATGCTCTCGTTCCAAAGGAAGAGCTTGTGGCCGCGGGTGGCGGCAAAGTCTGCCATTTCCTTGATAAAGTGCGACTGCAGCTGGCGGGCGTTGGTCATGCCCTCGTCCTGCATTTTCTGCTGACACTCGGCATTTTGCTGCCAGGCCGTGGTGGGGCACTCATCACCGCCGATGTGAATGTAGGGATAGGGGAAGATGTCCATCAGTTCGCTGATGATGTCCTTGGCAAACTGTACGGCCTGCGGGTTGGCCACGTTGAGTACGTCGGACGAAACGCCCCAGGGCATCCAGTTCTGGTGCAGTCCGTCGGGGGTGCAGCTGAATTCGGGATAGGCTGTCATGGCGGCCACGAAGTGTCCGGGCATGTCAATTTCGGGCAGAATCTCGATGTGGCGTTCGCGGGCATAGGTCACTACGTCACGCATCTCTTCCTGCGTATAATAATAAGGTCCGTAGGGACGGTTGGTATAGTAGCCGCCTTGCGTCCAGTCCCACTGGTAGGAATTGGGCGCGATGCTGCCCACGGAGGTCAGGCGCGGCCATTTCTTGATTTCGGCGCGCCAGCCCTGGTCGTCGCTCAGGTGCCAGTGGAAGCGGTTGAGTTTGTAGATGGACATGAGGTCGAGGATTTTCTTCACCTCTTCCACACTGAAGAAGTGGCGGGCGGCGTCGAGCATGAAGCCGCGGTAGCCAAAGCGGGGCTCGTCGGTAATGCTCAGGCAGGGCAGGGTGTAGCCTTCGGCCGGAGCGGTGGCGTATTGTCCTAGAGCCACATGGGCCGGCAGCAGCTTCTTGAGGGTTTGGAAGGCGTAGAACAGGCCGGCTGTGGTGCGGGCCTCAATGTTGATGCCTTGGGCGGTGATGTCCAGTTTATAGGCTTCCAGTCCCAGACTGTTGTTGGCGCTTATGCCCACCAGGGCATTGGCGTCGTCACTCAGGCTGACTTGCAGTCCTGTCGACTGGCTGAGGCTGGTGGCAAAACGCTCGGCCTCGGTGCGCAGACTGTCGGGAAGGGGACAGTAGAGCGAAATTTGCTGGGGCAGCGTGAGCGTACTCTGTGCCGTTGTCATGGTTTTGGGAACTGGCGTGATGTTCACGACGTTTTGCGCGTAGGCCATGCCTCCTGTAAGACTGAGGGCCAGCGCAAGCAAAAGCAGTTTGTTTTTCATAATGCAGAGGAAAATAAAAAATGAGCATTGGCGTTCCGAATAAGATTTGTTTTTTGACTTTTTCGGAGCACGATAGGGCAAATATAGCGAAAAAAGTAGACATGGTGAAGCCCAAGTTGTGTTTTTGCCTCATTTTCATCTGTTAAAAAGTGGCAGAGGGTCTTCCGGCTGGCCATGGCGGGGTTATGTGGGCAGAATTCCGTAAATTTGCTCAGGTCCTGCTTCTTTTTCAGAAAGCAGGGGCGTGCTTCTGTTGGGGGCTATTGAAAACTGGAAAACAAAAAATTGTTATGGAACAGCAGAATAGTGAGCCGGTATGGCTCGTAGGATTTTCACCCACGCGGGCTTCGTGGCGCGTGGGGCAGGCCGTGGCGCGCGGATTGGGCAGCACCTGCCGGGAATTGGATTTGACATACGAAACCGCTTTGCCGGCGCAGTTTGAGGCCGGTGGCTGGCTGGTGGTCTGCGCGCCGGTGTATGGCGGTCATGTGGCGCCCGTGGCGCTGGACTAGCGGATGAGGCATGGCGCACAGACATCTGGCCGCCGCGATGGGCCACACCGTCTCCGGCACGCCCAGGAACACCAGCCCGCAGCCGCTGTGTACCGCCCCGCCGGCACACAGCACCGGCGCGCCGGTGTACCCCACGCTGCCGCCCAGCAGATAGACCTTGCCGAAGGTCCCTTTGTGTCCGCCCTGGTCCCGGGAGGGCATAAGGCCCCGCACAAACGCCCTGTCGATGACCTGCATAGCGCACCTCCCCGTGCCTTTTTGTACAGTATAGCACATATGTCAATTACAAAACCTGCTTTTTTCGTATCGCGCCGCGAAAAAAGTGCTTGCAAGTTTCCTTTTGTTGTGGTATAAGTTATCCATCAAGCAAAAAAGCTGTGAACGGGAAGATCTGCGCCCACGCATCCGGCAGAGAGAGTCGGCCACCGGCTGCAAGCCGACTTGGGATGTACCGCAGTGTTCGCCCGGGAGCTGCCGCGAGGAAATGCGCGGCCGGACCCCGCCGTTACCGGGTAATGAGTGCGCGGACAAGGTCCGCGAAGCTGGGTGGTACCACGGAAGTTCGCCTTTCGTCCCAAGACATGGGATGAAGGGTGTTTTTTATTGCGCTTTACCCCATTAAACAACTCTGAAGAGGAGGAAGCAAATACATGAAAGAAAAACTGGAACAGCTGCTGGCCGAGGGCAAGCAGCGCATCGCCTCCGTCGCCACTGAGACGGAGCTTCAGGACATCAAGGCCGCGCTGCTGGGCAAGCAGGGCAGCCTGACCGAGCTGATGAAGGAGCTGCCCAAGCTGGACGTATCCCTGCGCCCGGAGATGGGCAAGGCCGTCAACCAGGTGAAAGGACAGCTGTCCGCCCTGCTGGACGAGCGCCGTGACGAGCTGAAGATGAAGGCCTCCGAGGTGGACCCGGACTTTGACATCTCCGTCCCCGGCACCATGCCCCTCAGCGGTGGTCTGCACCCCATCACCCAGATGTGCTACGACCTGAATGACGCCTTCCGTTCCATGGGCTTTGAGATCTTTGAGGAGGATGACATCACCAGCGAACTCTACGGCTTCGACAACCTGAACTTTCCCCCCAACCATCCCGCCCGCGAGAGCATGGACACCTATTGGCTGGCTGGCCATGACAAGGGCGAATGCTGGGACAAGCTGTGCCTGCGACCCCACCTGACCGGCGGCTCCGTCCGCTATCTCCAGACCCACAAGGCCCCCTACCGCTTCGTATATCCCGGCAAGGTCTACCGCAACGAGACCACCGACGCCCGGCACGAGCGTGCCTTCTTCCAGTATGAGGCGCTGATCGTGGACAAGGACTTCACCTTTGCCTCCGGCAAGGTGATGATCAAGAGCATCCTCAGCAAGGTCTTCGGCCGCGACGTTCCGGTCCGTATGCGCGCCGGCTTCTTCCCGTTCGTCGAGCCCGGCTTTGAGATCGACATGGGCTGCCTGGTCTGCGGCGGCAAGGGCTGCAGTGTGTGCAAGCACGTGGGCTGGATCGAGGTCATGCCCGGCGGCACGCCTCACCCCAACGTGCTGAAGGCCGCCGGCCTGGACCCCAATGAATACACCGGCTTCTACGTCAACATCGGTCTGGACCGCCTGGTAATGATGCGCTACGGCGTGGATGACGTCCGTCTGTTCCACAGCGCCGATCTGCGCTTCCTGGAACAGTTCCGCTGATAAGGGAGGGTACACGACATGAAAGTATCTTTGAATTGGATCCGCGATTACGTCCAGCTGCCGGCTGACGCCGACCTGAAAAAGCTGGCCTACGACCTGACCATGTCCACCGTGGAGGTGGAGGACGCCACCGATCTGGGCGCATCCTTCCACGACATGGTGGTGGGCGTTATCAACACCATCGAGCAGCACCCCAACGCCGACAAGCTGAAGGTGTGCAAGACCGATATCGGCGGCCGTGTGGAGGACATTGTCTGCGGCGGCAGCAATCTCCGCGAGGGCATGAAAGTAGCTGTGGCCCTGCCCGGCGCCATGTGCAAGTGGCACGGCGAGGGCGACCTGGTGGAGATCAAGAAGAGCAAGCTCCGCGGCGTGGACAGCTACGGCATGATCTGCGGCGCGGTGGAGATCGGCCTGGCCGACCTGTTCCCCACCAAGGAGGAAGCCCACATTCTGGACCTCAGTGACTTTGACGCCCCCGCCGGCACCCCTTTGGCCGACGCTCTGGACCTGAACGATATCATCCTGGAGATCGACAACAAGTCCATGACCAACCGCCCCGATCTGTGGGGCCACTACGGTATCGCACGGGAGATCGCAGCGCTGTACGACCTGCCCATGACGCAGTTCCCCCACTTCGACCGGAACGTGGAGAACACCTCCGGGTTCCACGTCACCGTGGAGGACGCGGAGCGCTGCCCCCGCTACCTCTCTGCCCAGATCGAGGGTCTGAACGTCAAGCCCGCCCCCTATCAGATGCAGAACCGCATCTGGAAGGTGGGCATGCGTCCCATCAACGCGCTGGTAGACATCACCAACTACGTTATGCTGGCCACCGGCCAACCCACCCACGCATTTGACTCCGACCACATCGCCGGCCACGTGATCGTCCGCCGCGCCGGTGAGGGTGAAAAGCTCCTGCTGCTGAACGGCAAGGAGCTGGCCCTGTCCTCCGACGATTTGGTCATCGCAGACGACGCCGGCGTGGTGGGTCTGGCGGGCGTTATGGGCGGCGCCAAGGACTCCATCCTGCCGGATACTTCTAAGGTCATCCTGGAGGTCGCCAACTTCGACGCCAAGGGCATCCGCCGCACCGCCCTGCGGTATGACAACCGCACCGAGGCCTCCGCCCGTTATGAAAAGGCCATTGACCCGGAGCGCTGCGACCAGGCCTTCGACCTGTCCATGCAGCTGTTCTCCGACCTGTACCCGGAGATGAAGGTCACCGGCCTGGTGGACCAGTACCCCGAGCACCTGAAGCCGGCGGAGATCGACGTGGCCCTCAGCTGGCTGGAACGCCGGCTGGGCAAGCGCCTGTCCCCGGATGAGATCAAGCACAAAATGGAGCTGCTGGGCTACAGCATCACCTTCAACGGCGACAATATGCATGTGGTGGTCCCCACCTGGCGTTCCACCGGCGATGTGTCCATCCAGGCGGATATCATGGAGGAGGTCGCCCGGATGTACGGCTACGAGAACTTCGAGGCCGAGCCCATCACCACCACCTTCGACGGCGCCATCAACCAGCTGGACAAGGATCTGGAACGGCGCATCAAGGAGTATCTGGCCATCCGCTGCGGCATGCAGGAGATCTTCACCTATCCGTGGATGGAGGAATCCTACGTCAACGCGGTGCTGCTGAGCACAGAGGGCATTCTGTCCCTGTCCACACCGCCGTCTCCCGCCGAGCGGTTCGTGCGCTCCTCCCTGCTGCCCAACCTGTGCAAGGCCGTGGTGAAGAACGAGCGCTACTTCGACGAGTTCTCCATTTTCGAGACGGCGCAGGTGTTCCGCGACGAGAACTACACCTCCCCCTACGATCCCCGCGAGAAGCTGCCCTCCCAGCGCAAGAACGTGGCGGGCGCCTTCGCCACCACCGACAAGGACATCACCGCCCTGTTCCGCAAGGCCAAGGGCGTGGTGGAGATGATGGCGCGGTACGTCCACATGGAGACGCTGACCTTCCGCCAGACGGAGAAGCCCGTGTGGGCCGACAACGTGGTCTGGCTGAACATCTACCGCGGCGACGAGAAGGTAGGCGACCTGGCCCTGCTGGCCAAGAAGGTCTCCATGGCCTGCGGCATCAAGAACATGAACGTAATGCTCTTCCAGCTGGATCAGGACTCTTTGGTCCCCCTGAAGTCCCGCACCAACACCTTCACCCACCTGGCCGAGTATCCCATGACCGACTACGACATCTCCCTGCTGGTGGATGGTTCCGTCCAGTGGAAGGACGTGGCCCAGACCGTCCGCGGCATTAAGAGTGAGCTGCTCCACGGCGCGGCCTTCGTAGATGAGTACCGCGGCAAGCAGGTCCCGGCAGGCAAGAAGTCCCTGACGCTGCGCCTGGCCATCGGCTCCAAGGATAAGACCCTGACCTCCGCCGAGATCGAGGAGGTCGCCTCCGGCGTGCTCAACAAGATCGCCAAGCGCTTCGGTGCGGAGCTGCGCCGCTGATCCCGCGCAGATTTCCCCCTGTACCGCGCACTTTTTCCCCTTTACAGTTCCGGGAAAAGAGCGTATACTAAAAGCGATATTAAGAAAATGAGAAAGGCGGTGCCCACATGGACGAATTTACCCGTAAGTTCAACGCGGCAGAGGATAAGGAGCAGCAGGTACACCACATCCTCACCTCCGTCTACGAATCACTCAAGGAGAAGGGCTATGATCCCATCAATCAGATCGTGGGCTACATTCTCTCCGAGGATCCTACCTACATCACCAACCACAACTCCGCCCGGTCCCTGATCTGCAAGATCGACCGGGACGAGCTGCTGCAGGTCCTGGTGAAGAGCTATCTGGAGCTGTAAGCGTACCGCTGTAAGGGGCTGCCGTGCAGAAGCGCGGCAGCCCCTTTTTCCTTTGCGGCACAAAGTCCCATATTTTTCCTGCCGCGCCTGCGTTGACAGCCCCGTCCAAATGTGTTACAATTCGGTTACAAAAATTTTCGGAGGTATCATCATGGCTGAAAACAAAAAGCCCGAAGGGCTTGTCTATAAGAACCACCCCCTGCGCCGCGTAGACAATTTCATCTACTACGGCAGCATGGCAGACAAGTACATCGTCCTCCTGCAGATTCTCGACACCGTCAAGGAGCAGGACATGGACGTGGCCAAGCGTGTATCCGTCCAGCTTCAGCTGACCGACCCGGACCTCAAGTCCCGGGACCGCGTGGTCAAGAAATCCGAGAAGGACAGCCTCTATGCCGCCATGGATGTGGGCTGCATCTGGCTGGAGCGCGCCCTCGCCGGCAAGCTGTAAGCCATGAAGCGTATTTTTTCCGCACTGGCAGTGGCTCTGGCCACGCTGTTGGTCATCGGCGGTGACGCGGTGGTCAACTTCGGCGGTGCCGCCGCCAGCATGACCGACGCCGCCCCCGCCGTGCCCCTGACCGTTGCCTCCGTCTCCGCCCTGCCCACCGGCACCACTGAGCCCTCTCCCGAGACAGCACTGTTCTCCGGCCTGCTGGGCGCAGCGGCGCTGACGG
>ERZ779865.952-NODE-952-length-23421-cov-9.746983_pt1 | contig 23421 bp, 19 predicted proteins | sample MGYA00433088_ERZ779865 | MGnify/ENA primary metagenome ERZ779865 (study PRJEB29588, sample SAMEA2151703) | human gut metagenome | biome: human gut; feature: human-associated habitat; material: faeces | place: Denmark | collected 2008/2010 ... | reverse complement strand
TACAATAAATCTCTGTAACTTTAGACTCTGGAAACATAGTGGTAATCGTTTAAATGTTATAATTGGGTACTATAAATTTAACACTTTTATCGCTATGTTCCTAATTATCAGAAAAATATATTTATTCTTATTTCGAACTCACGTTAATTTAAATAATGTAGACTTATATAACCAGATATACGGACTTGAGACATTACATCCGCTGGTAACAGTCATCGACCTGAATAAAGCCACCCGGCAAATGACCTATACGCATTGGAATTACGGTGTTTATGCGCTATATCTGAAATTAGAAAAAGCCTGTGATATTAAGTACGGACGTCAAACTTACGATTATCAGGAAGGGACTGTAGTATGTTTCGCTCCCGGACAAACAACCGAAACCACACTGACAACAGACCGTGTACAACTGAATGTACTGGGAATACTTTTCCACCCCGACTTATTACATGGTACAAGTTTAGGAAAAACAATAAAAAAATACACTTTCTTCTCATATGAAGTCAACGAGGCCTTGCATCTGTCAGCCGAAGAAAGAAGTATTATCGAAGAGTTATTAAAGATTATACGCATGGAGCTGGAGCACGGCATAGACAAGCATAGTAAAACTTTATTAGTAAACCACATCGAATTACTGTTAAATTACTGCATGCGCTTCTATGAACGACAGTTTACGACACGCAGCAAAGCAAACAGTGATGTCCTGACACGGTTTGAAAATCTCCTTAACGAATATTTTGAAGGGCCTCAGGCCGAACAGGACGGGTTGCCGACTGTAAAATACTTTGCCGACAAACTATATCTTTCCTCTAACTATTTCGGTGATATGCTAAAAAAAGAAACAGGAAAAAGTCCACAGGAATATATTCAGGAAAAAATCATAGAACTAGCAAAGGAACGGATCTCAGCTACAGAAAATACAGTCAGCCAGATTGCATATTCTTTGGGCTTCCAGTACCCACAACACCTATGCCGGTTATTCAAGAAACGAGTAGGCTGTACCCCCAATGAATATCGTACACAAAACAACCAACAATAAACAACTTCCACAGATAAGGACAAAAAGAATATGTTAGATTTCAAAACTGTGTACGAATGCAACTGTTGCCTTGGCTGCAAGACATTACACCCTCAGGTAAGCATTATCAATCTGGAAAGCCCCAACCTGGAACAAGACGCTGTAAAATTCGAGTTTTACGCAATCTTGCTGATAGAAGAATGTCCTGACTCCTGCTGCTGTTGCGGGCGTAAATATTACGATTATTCGAATGCAACAATGGTGTTTCTCACTCCCGGTGAAATATTCCGGATGAGTGAGAATAATACCTTGCCCAATAAAGGATATCTGCTAGCATTTCATCCTGATCTACTTTTCCGAACCTCATTGAATAATCATATAAAAAATTATACTTTTTTTTCGTACAAGAAAGAAGAAGCATTACACTTGTCCCAACGGGAAACAGCCAAAATAACATGTTGCCTGGAAAACATTGAAGACGAGCTGCATCACCCCATTGATACACATAGTAGTACAATACTTTCACGCCACATCGAATTATTACTCGATTATTGTACACGTTATTATGAGCGCCAGTTTATTACCCGAGAAAACAAGAATAAAACACTCCTGGACAAAATGGAAAAACTTCTCGAGCACCATATTGCATCGGGACAACTCCAAGATGGAATAATGCCTGATCCGAAAATACTCAGTGAAGAACTGGGACTATCACCTGCATACTTTGAAGATTTATTAAAATTTGAAACGGGCAAAACACTTGAAGAATATTTTCAATTAAAGCGTTTGGAAACTGCTAAAAGGATGTTGCTTCAAAAAGATTGTATGCCAACTATTATAGCCAAGCAACTAGGATATCCCAGCGTGCAATATTTCAGTTTAATCTTTAAAAAAATAACTGGATTTTCTCCAAGCGAATATCGCTATTCACACAACTGACAAGTAATAAAATAATTTTTTTATCCGCACATACATTGCATTTTGTCAACTGTTTTGTATTTTCGCATAAACAAATAACAATACAACAAACGAAATACAAATACATATGTGTGGAATAGTAGGATATATAGGAAGCAAACAAGCTTATCCTATACTTATAAAAGGGCTAAAGCGTCTGGAGTATCGCGGTTACGACAGTGCAGGAGTAAGTCTAATCAGCCATGAATCTAAATTGAACGTGTATAAAGCGAAAGGTAAAGTATCAAATCTGGAAGACACTGCATCACAAAAAGATACTTCGGGGCATACAGGTATAGCCCATACCCGATGGGCAACTCATGGAGAACCTTGCCAGGCTAATGCACATCCCCATTTATCACAGTCAGGTAATCTCGCATTAGTTCACAACGGCATCATAGAAAACTATGCAACTCTGCGTGAACAATTACAAGAAAAAGGATACACATTCAAGAGTTCAACCGATACAGAAGTATTAGTACAACTGATAGATTACTTTCAAACAACTTACGACACTGAGTTGCTAGAAGCTATACAAATGGCATTACACAAGGTTGTCGGAGCCTATGCTATCGCCGTATTAGACCGCAGACATCCCGGACAAATCATAGCAGCTCGCAAAAGTAGTCCATTAGTTATCGGAGTAGGTACAGACGAATTCTTTTTAGCATCCGATGCAACCCCGATTGTTGAATATACAGACAAAGTAGTTTACCTGCAAGACGGAGAAATCGCTATCCTAGAAAACGGAAAGCCACTCAAGTTAGTAAACCTCGACAATGAAACACAACCTGCCGAAATCAAGAAAGTAGATATGAATATCGGTCAGCTGGAAAAAGGAGGATTTCCTCACTTTATGCTGAAAGAAATATTCGAGCAACCCGAGTGTATTAACGACTGTATGCGCGGACGAATAAACGGTACACTACATGAAGTCACACTATCTGCTGTAAACGATCATAAAGAGCAGTTACTCAATGCCCAACGTTTTGTCATTGTAGCATGTGGTACATCATGGCATGCCGGTTTAATAGGTAAACAGCTGATAGAAACATTTTGCCGTATCCCTGTTGAAGTAGAATATGCTTCAGAGTTTCGCTACCGAAATCCGGTGCTTACGAATCGTGATGTCGTAATAGCAATCTCTCAATCAGGAGAAACAGCCGACACTCTTGCTGCCGTAGAATTGGCAAAATCTCAGGGAGCATTCGTATATGGTATCTGTAACGCCGTCGGTTCATCCATTCCCCGCATCACCGACTCAGGCTCTTACATACATGTAGGTCCAGAAATAGGAGTTGCATCAACTAAAGCCTTTACAGGACAAGTTACCGTATTAACAATGTTTGCATTAACATTAGGAAAAGAAAAAGGAGAAATAAGCACAGCCAATTACAATCGTATTATCGACGAGCTGCTACAAATACCCGAGAAGATAACAGAAGTATTAAAGCAGAACGAAAGCATAGCAAGTTTATCGCGTATATTTACCTATGCCCATAATTTTCTTTATTTAGGTCGTGGTTACAGTTATCCGGTAGCTCTGGAAGGAGCCTTAAAACTAAAAGAAATTTCATACATCCATGCAGAAGGATATCCCGCTGCCGAAATGAAGCATGGCCCCATAGCCTTAGTTGATACAGAGATGCCGGTAGTGGTAATTGCCACTCAGAATGCCATGTATGAAAAGATCGTAAGTAATGTCCAGGAAATAAAAGCCCGAAAAGGACACATTATAGCATTAATCAACAAACAAGATACTGTTATCCGCAAGATCGCTGACGAGTGCATTGAAATACCAGAAACATTAGAGTGTCTCGAGCCTTTAGTTACTACCATTCCATTACAATTATTAGCATACCATATAGCGGTATGTAAAGGAAAAGACGTAGACCAGCCACGCAACCTTGCCAAGTCTGTTACAGTAGAGTAAACACACACATAAAAATACCGGATCTTACGAACAGGCATAACCTTTTGTAAGATCCGGTATTTTTTATCAGCACAATGTAATAAACTTACTCTACATAAAGCACCAGTCCTTTCAGATATTCTCCTTCCGGATGATAAATATTTACCGGATGGTCTCCCGGCTGAGTCAACTGATGAAGAATGCGCACACTACGACCACTCTGAGCCGCAGCAGTAAATACTGCATTCCGGAAATTCTCCTTATTGACAACTTGCGAACAAGAGAAAGTAAACAAAATACCTCCCGGACGAATCTTTTCGAAAGCTTTCGCATTCAGTTTCGTATATCCTCGCAAAGCATTACGCAAGGCATCACGATGCTTAGCGAAAGCAGGAGGATCCAGAATAATCAGGTCATACTGATCACCCATACGGTCCAGATACTTAAACGCATCTTCCGCATAAGCTTTATGGCGAGCATCCCCAGGGAAATTCAGCTCTACATTCTCGTTTGTCAAGTCAATAGCCTTTGCTGAACTGTCGACCGAATGAACAAGGTTTGCTCCACCTCGCATGGCATAGAAAGAAAAACCTCCAGTATAACAGAACATATTCAAGACATTACGTCCTTTTGCATATCGCTCCAGCAAATGGCGGTTCTCACGCTGATCAACAAAGAAACCCGTTTTCTGTCCTTTCAGCCAGTCTACGTGGAACTTCAGTCCATTTTCCATTGCCACATTTTCAGGACTTCCTCCCTTGATAAACCCATTCTCCGTCGACAACAAATCAGCCTTAAAAGGCAATGTTGTTTCCGACTTATAGTAAATATTTTCAATCACATCTCCCATTACTTCTGACAAAGCATCGGCTATTTCCATGCGATATACATGCATTCCTGCCGAATGTGCCTGCATAACAGCTGTATGATCATAAACATCAATGATCAGTCCCGGCAAATTGTCCCCCTCGCCATGCACCAGACGATACGTATTGTTCTGAGGATTTCCAATCAGTCCTAAAGCAACACGCAAATCTTTCGCTACAGCAAGCTTACGTACCCAAAATTCATGGTCGATCGTTTCCTGCACAAATGACAATACACGCACAGCGATACTTCCAATCTGGAAGTGACCACATGCTATAAATTCTTTTTTCGATGTATACACATCTACAATTTCGCCTTCTTCGGGTTCACCCTCTACACGAGCGATAGCTCCCGAAAACACCCATGGATGAAAACGTTTCAACGATTCTTCCTTACCGGGTTTCAGATATACTTTCTTATACGACACGCTAATATCTTATTTTAATTATTTTCAGTTTCCACTACTTTTACAATCTCATAACCTCCAGTGCTGCGCAAATCATCCAGGTAATTGTATATTTCAACACACGCCCAGGCATCAGTTGCAGCATAAAGTTGCTGAGCTTCCGTCAGGACTTCAGCCTCCCAGTTTGACAGACGCTGCGATTTAGAAATCTTCTTGCCGAACAGCAACGCATAAATTTTCTGCAAGCTTTTTTCCTCTATACCGAAACGAGGAACATAATCTTGCAATTCCACCCAGTTTCCGCTGCGCGGATCTTTTGTATTTCTCTTGCGAAGCATTGCAAAATCATCCTTCAGCGAAAGGCCTACTTTCAAGACATCATTTTGCAAGAACTCTTCCAGAAAATCAGGCAAACCCAAACGGTTCAACCGAAACAGGAAACAAGTATCATGTGTAGATATCTGCAATAAAGCCACCTTATGCGTAGTTCCCTTTTTAAATGAAGGACGAGTTTCCGTATCTACACCTACAATAGAATGCGTATTCAGATAGCTGATTGCCTTACGCGCCTCAGCCTCCGTATTGACAACGAAGATTCTTCCCTCAAAATTAACCTTTGGCAATGCTGCCACACTCTGCTTTGATATTTTATTTTGTAATACGACCATGCGTTTATTTTTTCCTCTTACAACTCTCATTCCCACCGGTCACCTGATCCATCGTCTTCTCCGGCTTCCAGTCCCTCATATAAATCATCCTCACTGTAACCTTCATCCTCTGCAAAAGGAGAAGACGCATAAGCATCATCTTCAGCCTCTTCATCAGTGTCAGTCTGTTTACTATACCTCACCTCATGCAATGCACGCATTACGTTTACAAGACGCTGCCCCCAGAACTCAGCAAAATGCTCCCGGCAGATTACAAGTGCATCGTTCATTGTCTGATCGAACCCCAACTGATATACACAAATAAAATCCTTCAACGGCTGATATATATCAGCTAAGTTCTCAGAAATATTCTGCTTGATAGGAGTATCACTATAAGCCATATCATCCAAAAACACATCCAGATAATCATCTTTCTCTCCCATCAATGCAGCTATTGCACACCGGACACGCTCATAATCTCCTTCGGTTACAAAAGTTTCCGGATCGAATTCGTCTATACGCTCACCCTGAGGCAGTAAAGAAGCTTTCAGATAAAGCAAAGGCAAAAGCTTGAGCGCCGTATCAACAAAGGTACGTCTCTTTGTTTCATTCACACGCTCCAGAAAGCCACAAAACTCAGCCGCTACAGTAACAAATTCTACCGTATTTTTATCAAATATAATCGGGGTATTACTTTTTTCCATAATCAAACAAATTACGTGGCAAAGGTACGAAAAAAAATAAATCTCCACAATTTATTATAAGTAGAGGCAGTCGGCGAGTTCAAAAAATATTCGTACATTTGCGTTCAAAATTTGAACATCAGAACAGAATTATGAAGAAAAAAACAGATAACAAACCCAATATGGGAAAATCGGACATACCCAACAAGGTAATGACCGCGATTAAAGGTGAAACAGTCCATTTCATTATCGGTTTGCTATGCGTCATTTTCGGCGTTTACATGTTATTAGCATTCAGTTCATTCTTCTTTACAGGAGGAAATGACCAAAGTATATTATCCCATCCCAATCCGGGGGAATTGCTGGAAACAGGAAACCGCATACAGAATTATGCCGGAGCAAGAGGAGCCCAGCTGTCACAATTCCTGATAAATGACTGCTTCGGTATTTCGGCATATTTCATCATAGCCTTTTTAATCGTAGCAGGAATGAAATTGATGAAAGCATACGAATTCAATCTATGGAAATGGTTCGTATCGTGCACAGCTCTAATGATATGGTTCTCCATTACTTTAGGATTTGCATTTGGAGGAGTTTTAGAAGACTCGTTCCTTTACCCGGGAGGATTACATGGATACAATGTAAGCCAATGGATTTGCTCTCAGGTTGGAGCCCCTGGGCTTATTCTTATATTGCTGGTAACAGGAATACTGATTGGCGTATTCTTTACTAAAGGAACAATAGATGTAGTGCGCAAAGCCTTCCATCCATCTTTGCCCAGACGAAATAAAGAAAAGGACGAAAACAAAGATTCTGAAACGTTGTCTGATAAACAAGAGTCTCCAGCAGAATATCAGGTAAAGAACAATAAAGAAACAAAAAACGAGCCGGTAGAGAATGCTGTTTCGGAGCAGACAGACGAAACTGACACATACGAGGATTCCAAACCTGTAGAGATCGAATTAGAACCAGTAGAGACAACAGCTCTTCTTCAGGTAGAAACAAGTAAACCTATTTCAAATAAAGAAACCACTCCTGCTCCCGTAGAAACAAACAAGGAGGAGGAAGACGAAAACGAATATAGTGAACCAGCATTCGAGATAAACAACGAACGAAAAGAAGAGGATGAAGAATATCGTGGAAACATAAACCAGCCCTATAATCCTCGTCTGGATCTGGAACATTATAAATTTCCAACTTTAGATCTTCTCAATTCCTATGGTGATCACGAACCTACCATCGACATGGAAGAGCAAAATGCCAACAAAAACCGTATCATTCAGGTACTACGCAGTTTTGGCATTGAGATCAGTTCTATTAAAGCAAGCGTAGGTCCGACTATCACTCTATATGAGATAACGCCAGCCGAGGGAGTACGTATTTCGAAAATACGTAACCTGGAAGACGACATAGCCCTTAGCCTTTCTGCCTTGGGAATTCGTATCATTGCTCCAATTCCAGGAAAAGGAACAATTGGTATCGAAGTGCCAAATGCTAATCCACGTATTGTGCCTATGAGTTCCATTCTGGCAAGCAAGAAATTTCAGGAAACAACATTCGATTTGCCTGTTGCTTTAGGTAAAACTATCACAAACGAGGTGTTTATGGTCGACCTTACTAAAGCCCCACACATGCTGGTAGCCGGTGCAACCGGACAAGGAAAATCTGTAGGACTAAACGCTATCGTTACATCGCTGCTTTACAAGAAGCACCCCAGTGAACTGAAGTTTGTCATCATCGACCCGAAAAAAGTAGAATTTGCTATCTATGCTCCAATCGAAAAACATTTTCTGGCCAAACTGCCCGATGCATCCGATGCTATCATCACCGATGTATCGAAAGTAGTACAGACTTTAAATTCACTCTGTGTTGAGATGGATACTCGTTACGACTTATTGCGAAAAGCTGGTTGCCGTAACATTAAAGAGTACAATGCCAAGTTTACCAGCCGACAGCTGAATCCGGAAAACGGACATCGTTTTATGCCTTACATCGTCATTATCATCGATGAGTTTGGTGATTTGATCATGACTGCCGGTAAAGAAGTTGAATTGCCTATTTGCCGAATTGCCCAGCTGGCACGTGCTGTAGGAATACATGCCATTATTGCGACACAGCGTCCTACGACCAACATTATTACCGGTACGATAAAGGCCAACTTCCCTGCCCGTGTAGCTTTCCGCGTTGCTTCTATGATGGACTCACGTACCATTCTCGACCGCCCGGGAGCACAGCAACTGATTGGAAAAGGTGACATGCTTTATTTACAGGGAAATGATCCTGTACGTGTACAATGTGCATTTGTCGATACCCCAGAAGTAGAGAAAATAGCCGAATACATCAGTCACCAGCAAGGATATCCTACAGCTTTCATCTTGCCTGAATATGTTGATGAAAATGCAGAAAGCAGTAGTGCAGCAGATGTTGACATGAACAGACTCGACCCGTTGTTTGAAGAAGCTGCCCGTCTGGTAATCTACCATCAGCAAGGTTCAACATCTCTGATCCAGCGTAAATTTTCTATCGGATACAACCGTGCTGGAAGAATTATGGACCAGCTGGAACGTGCTGGTATAGTAGGTCCGGCAAACGGCAGTAAGGCGCGTGACGTGCTTTGCATGGACGAAAACGATTTGGATATGCGTCTGAATAACTTAAAAAACCAATAACATGAAAATGAAACGATTTACCTTTTTTATACTGATGCTTGCAGCAACCGTACACACTGTGTTCGGACAACGTGAAGCTAAAGCTCAGGCCATATTGGACAAGACAGCAGCAGCCTACCAAAAAGCAGGAGGCATAGCCATCACTTTTGGAGGGACACAGCAAGGAACGCTATTATTGAAAGAATCTTGTTTCTACCTTGACTGTGCCGGCATAAAAAGCTGGTTCGATGGAAAAACACAGTGGAGCTATGCACAGCAAAACGATGAAGTAACACTGTCAACTCCCAGTCCTGAAGAAATACAAAGTGTCAATCCATATGCATTGATCACTTCATACAAAACAAAGTTCAATTACCGTTATATCGGCTCAAAAAACCGTAACGGAAAGCAAGGACAGGAAGTTCTTCTCACTCCACGTCAGACTGGAGATATCAAATCGATTACTCTCACAGTTTCGGCAGCGTACGAACCTTTGTATATCGGCATCAGTCTCTCCAATGGAGAAACTCAGGAGTTTAATATTACCTCATATCAAACAAACCGTAATTTGAGTATCTCCGACTTCCGTTTCGACAAGAAAAAATATCCAAATGCAGAAGTCATCGACCTGCGATAAACATTCACACTAGCATACAAAAAGCCCCGTCCGATCATTTCTGACGGGGCTTTTTGCATAAAATTTCCTCTTTTATAAGCCAGATTGATTATATAATAGCATTATGTACAAAAAAAAGAAGTATATTTGCTCAATTAAAATGAATATATAATTTTTAATTTACCAAACTTAATATGACAACAGAACATGTAAAATGCCTGATCATCGGATCAGGGCCAGCCGGATATACTGCGGCTATTTACACAAGTCGTGCCAATTTATCACCAGTTCTTTATGAGGGAATACAGCCAGGTGGACAGTTGACAATCACTACTGAAGTGGAAAACTTCCCCGGCTATCCGGAAGGAGTAACTGGTCCGGTTTTAATGGATGACTTGCGTAAGCAGGCAGAACGTTTCGGCGCTGATATCCGTAACGGTATAGTAACAAAGGCCGACTTAAGCCAGGCTCCTTACCATTTCATCATCGATGATGAAAAAGAAATAACAGCTGATACTGTTATCATTTCGACCGGAGCAACAGCCAAGTACCTTGGTCTGGAAGATGAAAAGAAATATGCTGGCATGGGTGTTAGCGCATGTGCTACTTGCGACGGATTTTTCTACCGTAAAAAAGTCGTTGCCGTAGTAGGTGGTGGCGATACAGCTTGCGAAGAAGCCATTTATCTGGCAGGTCTCGCCAGACAAGTATACCTGGTAGTCCGCAAACCATTCTTACGTGCCTCAAAGATTATGCAGGAACGCGTACTGAACCACCCAAACATTAAAGTTTTATTTGAGCATAACGCTGTCGGCCTTTACGGAACAGATGGTGTAGAAGGTATGCACGTAGTAAAACGCCTGGGAGAAGCTGATGAAGAACGTTACGATGTAGCTATCGATGGATTCTTCCTTGCTATCGGACATCAGCCTAATTCAGCAATCTTCAAACCATGGGTACAGACTGACGAAACAGGATATATTATAACTGAAGGAAATACTCCACGAACAGGAATCCCAGGTGTATTCGCTGCAGGCGACGTAGCCGACCCTCACTACCGTCAGGCAATTACAGCTGCCGGAAGTGGATGTAAAGCTGCTATTGAAGCAGAACGTTACCTTTCGGCCAACGGATTACTCTAAAAACAAATCACTAAACTATATTATTATGAGAAGTTTTATCAGAAAAACATTCGCCGCTATCATCTTGATAGGAGGAGCAGCCAGCGTTTGCGCACAGCAGATGCCCCCTCTCCCAACCGATCCGAATGTGCGTATCGGCAAGCTGGATAACGGACTGACTTATTACATTCGTCACAATGCACTTCCAGAGAAACAAGCCGACTTCTACATTGCACAAAAAGTAGGCTCTATTCTTGAAGAAGACAACCAGCGCGGTTTGGCACATTTTCTGGAACATATGTGTTTCAACGGAACAACAAACTTTCCGGGAAACAGCCTACGCGAATATCTCGAATCCATCGGAGTAAAATTCGGTGCGAACCTGAATGCCTATACTGCTATCGACGAAACAGTATACAATATAGCCAATGTTCCTGTTATTCGTGACGGTATCATCGATTCATGTCTGTTGATCCTGCACGACTGGGCAGACGACCTGACACTCGATCCTAAAGAAATTGACAAGGAACGTGGAGTCATACACGAAGAATGGCGTACACGTACAGGAGCTATGATGCGTATGTACGATACCATCTTCCCAAAAATGTTTGCAGGAAGCAAATATGCGTACCGTCTTCCTATCGGTTCAATGGATATTATAGACAATTTCCCGTATAAGGATTTGCGCGACTACTACGAAAAATGGTATCGTCCAGATTTGCAGGGTGTAATTGTAGTGGGTGATATCGACGTAGACCAGATTGAAGCCAAAATCAAGAAAATATTTGGTCCTATCAAGATGCCGAAAGACGCAGCCGAACGTAAATATTTCCCTGTGCCCGACAATAAGGAACCTATCATAGCCATTGCAAAGGATAAGGAACAGCAGGTAAACCAAGTATATGTTTACCACAAGCACGATCCATTCCCTGAAGACTTGAAGAATACAGTCGGTTATCTGATTTACAACTATATGACCAGTGCTGTATCAAACATGCTGAACACTCGTCTTCAAGAACTTACCCAAACCGCAACTCCTCCTTTTATCAATGCCGGAGTAGAAGATAACGACTTCGTCCTTGCTAAGACCAAAAAAGCATTTATGGGAGTTGCTATCTGCAAAGAGGGAGGTATAGAAACTGGTCTTGCTGCTTTAATGCGTGAAATAGAACGTGCACGTCAGTTTGGATTTACAGAAGGAGAATATACCCGAATGAAAGCAGACTATTTGCGCGCACTGGAAAACGTATATAACGAACGCAGTAAAATGAAAAGCGAACAGTTTGTCAGCCAATACGTATCCAACTTCATCAATGGAGATCCAATTCCAAGCATAGAAGACGAATACGCACTTATGACACAAATTGTTCCCAATATACCATTGGACAACGTAAACCAGCTGCTGAAATCATTGGTTACAGACAGTAATACAGTAGTCAGCCTGTTCTGCCCGGACAAACCAGGAGTAAAACTTCCTACAGAAGCCGATATCAAGAAAGTGCTTGCTGATGTAAAAGCAGAAAAGCTGGAAGCATATGTCGACAAGGTTTCAAATGAACCTCTGATGAAAGAAACTCCTAAAGGAGGCAAAGTCATAAAAACAGAAAAAGGACCTTTCGAATCGACCATTCTTACTCTGAACAACGGTGTACGTGTTATCCTGAAGTCTACAAACTTCAAGGCAGACGAAATCAGAATGTCTTCATTCAGCCGCGGAGGAACATCTTTGTTCGATGAAAAAGATGCTCTCCAGTTCAAGCAAATCAATGAAGTTGCAGGCTTAGGTGGTTTGGGCAACTTCAGCATTGTCGACCTGCAGAAAGTTCTGTCGGGTAAGGTTGCATCAGCCTCAGCATCTGTAAACACACTGAGCGAAGCCGTTTCAGGAAAATGCTCTCCTAAAGATCTGGAAACTATGTTGCAGCTGACTTACCTCAGCTTTACAGCTCCACGTATGGATGCAGCAGCATTCGAATCATACAAGAGTCGTTTGAAAGCACAGCTTGCCAATATGGAAGTTAATCCGAACATTGCCCTGAGCGATTCTTTAAGAAAAGAATTGTATGGTGATAATCCTCGTGTTCTTCGTATCAAAGCTGATATGGTAGACCAGACCGATTACCAGAAAATTATGGATATGTACAAAGACCGCTTCAAGGATGCCAGCGACTTTACATTCATTTTCGTAGGTAATATCGATCAGGCAACAGCAACTCCTCTTATTGAGCAATATCTGGGTTCTCTTCCTTCAATCAACCGTAAGGAAGACTTCCGTGATGTAAATCTGGACATCCGTAAGGGTGAGCACAAGAACGTATTCCACAGAGAATTACAGACTCAGAAAGCTACTGTATGTATCATCAGAAGCGGTGAATGCGAATACACATTAAAGAACCAGCTGATGATGAGCATGCTTTCTCAATTGCTTACAATGGAATATACAGAAACCGTACGTGAGGACGAAGGAGCGTCTTATGGTGTAGGTGTATCAGGCGATATCAGCCTATATCCGAAAGTAGAAGCCACTTTGCAGATTTCATTCGATACTAATCCGGAAAAGCGTGCTAAGATGAGCAGCTTGATAGACAAAGGTATCAATGATTTTATTGCCAATGGTCCGAAAGCAGAAAACCTGCAAAAGGTTAAAGAATACATGCTGAAGAACTACGAAGCTAACCAGAAAGAAAACGGTTACTGGATGAACATCCTGTATAGCTATTTCTGGGAAAATTCAGATATGGCAACCGGATATGCTGATACAGTAAACGGTATCACAGCAGCCGATCTCCAGCACTTTGCAAAAGATTTCTTCTCACAAAACAACCGCATCGAAGTAAGCATGACTTCAGGCGACACAAAGTAATAACTTAAACCTGAAGATTATGCTCTTCCTGGAAATACGCAGAAACCGGAAGCTCGCCGCCAGGCGAAGCCCGATGTTCGAAAAGAACCGTTTTGCCAAGGTTTTCATGTATTGCGGAATAGCATTTTGGGCAGCATACCTTCTTTTTATAGGGGTAATGCTGCCCTTTGCTTTTCAAGAAAGTTTTCCCGGCATGGAACCTTACCACATCCTCAATCAGGGATTAGTCATCATTCTGGCTATTGACTTTCTGATACGCTTTATGCTTCCTTCTTCCATACAAGAAATCAAGCCATATCTCTTGCTGCCTGTTCCCAAAAGGAAAGTCATATTCACTTTTCTTCTGGATAAACTTTGGCATCCGTTTAATTTCTTCTGGCTATTCCTGTTTATCCCTTTCGCCCTGATTACCATTACACGCTTTTATGGGATAACGGGAGTTATTGGATATACGGTAGGTATCTGGCTGCTGATGGTAATGAACGGTTACTGGAGCACACTGATATGTACATTAAAACGAGAAAAATTTATCTATTTTCTCGGAAGCATACTCTTTTACGGAATACTGGCCTTACTGGAATTCTTGCCTGAAACAGGCTGGATAAGTACACTCACCATGAATTGGGGAGAAGGTTTCATACTTTGGAATCCGTTGTCTTTCGGTGGAGCAATTGTACTTATCTGCCTGCTCCTATTCATCAATTACATTGTGCAGTTACATTTTCTTTATAAAGAGCTGTCACATACAGAAGATACCAAGATCAAGCATATCAGCAGCTATAAGTTTCTCGACCGCTACGGAAATGTTGGAGAATATATGCGTCTGGAGCTGAAAATGTTTTTCCGCAATAAAGCCCCCCGCAGCCAGTTCTGGGGATTTATCTTCATCATGTGCATGTTTGCGATAGCACTTGCCAGCGACGTTTATGGCGACAGCTACATGAACAATTTCATTTGTCTGTATTGCTATTGCATATTAGGACTGATGACACTGAACCGCATCATGACGTTCGAAGGAAACTATATCGACGGATTGATGGTGCGGAAAGAGAGCCTTTACAATATGCTCCGCGCCAAATATTACCTGCAATGTATCTTTCTGGTCATCCCTTTCCTGTTCAGCCTTATCCCGGTCTGCATGGGTACAATTCCTCTGCTTATGTCAATAGCTTATCTATGTTTTACAATGGGAACCATATTTGCCATGATGATGCAAATGGCAGTCTACAACAACAAGACTGCACCTCTCAACACTAATACCATAGGTAAGCAGCAAGGCAACAACATGTACCAGTCGCTTATCGTGATATGTGCTTTCAGTCTTCCGTTGCTGATAAACAAAGCTCTCACCCTATTCCTCGACGAAACAACCGCCTACATAATACTTATCATATTAGGATTGTCGGGCTTTGTCACACACCGTTACTGGATACACAATATCTATGTCCGGCTGATGAAACGGAAATACCAGAACATGGAAGGATTCAGAAACACCCGTTAATACAAAAACAAAACCATGGATATAACAATAGACCAACTTAAAAAAGTATATGGTACAAAAGTGGCACTCGATATAGACCACTATACCATCCGTCATGGAGAAATAATAGGACTTGTCGGAAACAACGGTGCAGGCAAAACCACCCTGTTCCGTCTCATGCTCGATCTGCTGAAAGCAGACAGCGGCTTTGTCCGGATAGGAGAAACAGAAGTCAGCAGCAGTGAAGCCTGGAAAGAAACAACAGGAGCTTATCTGGATGAAAGCTTTCTGATAGACTACCTTACTCCCGAAGAATATTTCTATTTCGTAGGACGCATGTGCAACCTCAACCGCCAGACAGTGGACGAACGTCTGGCAGTCTACGAACGTTTCATGAACGGTGAAATACTGGGACAGAAAAAACTGATCCGCAATCTGTCAGCCGGTAACAAGCAAAAAATCGGAATTCTAGCCGCACTGCTCAACCAGCCGGAACTGATTATTCTGGACGAGCCATTCAATTTTCTCGATCCCAGTTCACAGTCGGCATTGAAACAACTTCTGGTAGCCTATAACCAGTCAACCGGAGCAACCATTCTTGTATCCAGCCATAACCTGAATCATACAACAGACATCAGCACTCGCATAGCTCTGCTGGAACACGGTAAGCTGATACGTGACTTAGATAACAGCGACGGCAGCGCAGGAAATGAACTGGAAACCTATTTCGCCGTATAAAGACCTATTTCACGGCATAAATTCAAAAGCGCAACAAGGCAACCTCTCCCCAACGCCTGTTGCGCTTTTATCATTAAATCCCGTTAAAATAACTACCGGCAACCTTTTAAATAAATAAAAAATAACAGTACAGTTATTCCAAAACCACCCCATTTACTCCGATTATTGTATATTTGTCCAAATGTCAATAAACAAATACATGCACCAAACCAGATACACCATACGTCTTATCTGCTTAATCGGCATCTTGGGCACCCTCCTTTTCTCCTCATGCGGAACACGTGCCCCACGTTACGATTACCGCGAGCTGGCACAAGCCGCTATCCGACTTGACATGGACATAGCCATGGAAGACAATCACCGTCTGTATATAGAATCTTCCCGCTGGATAGGAGTTCCCTACCGTACCGGAGGAAATACCATGAGAGGAGTGGACTGTTCGGGGCTGACATACAACATTTACAAGAAAGTCTACCACAAGCATCTGAAACGCAACTCCGACGACCAGCGAAAAGAGAACTGCCGGAAGGTAAGCAAAGGCAAGCTTCAGGAAGGCGACCTTGTATTCTTTCATAACGGAAAGAACAAACGTACAGCCACCCATGTAGGCATCTATCTGAAAGATAACCGTTTCATCCATGCCAGTACCAGCCGGGGCGTCATCGTCAGCCGTCTGGACGAGCCCTATTACCGCAGAGTATGGATGCAAGGCGGACGAGTAAAAGGTTTATAAAGCAATAGTTATGCCATCTGCCAGACACATAGCAACATATTTGGGATTACTGTTTCTCACGGTCGAAGCTGTTCCTCTCGCTGCACAGACAGAAAAAGAGGGAGAAGAAATCAAACTGAACGAAGACGTTATCAAAATGATACAGTTCGACTTTGCCCCCAAAGAAAACCCATACAAACCTTTAAACTCTTCGTTAGACAAGAAATGGATGCAGTTTAAAGAAGATCTTTCCATGCCACGCAGCATGATAGACTCTACCCGAGTAAAAAAAATAAAAGGATACATCCGTGCCGAACCTTACACCATCTGGACTAAGTTCGGGGAAAATCCCGTATACGATGTTATGCCCACCATCGAAAAAAAATGGACCATACAGTGGAAACTGAATCCTTTCCGCCAATACCGTGGAGAATATGGCAGAGAAATAAAACCAGTTCCGGGAGAAACCTACCTGTACGTAACTTCTCCCGCAGGTCCCGGTGCCAGCATATCTCTCGACTTCGACAAGTTACTGTTCGAGAGCCTGACCAAACGTGGACGTGCCATTAAGCATAACCGCACCCATGCTACGGCATGGAAAAAATATGCCAGTTACATCCCCACCAAGCAAGACCATGCCGGCCTTGAAAAATATATCACAAGACAAACAGAGAAAACGTCAACTGACAGCATACAGTCTGGCAATGACGAACCCATTCTTTTGTACGACGATTATATCTATCCAGACAATGATTCTCTGAAACTGGAAGCTCCCGAACTGACTCCAGCCTTTCAGCCAGTACCGCTATTACCCATCTACTCGGCTCAGCCAGATTCCGTAAAACAGCAAACAGCAGAGAAAAAGAAAGAAAAGCAGGAGAAAAAAACAAAAGCCAAGGCTTCACAACCCGAAGCTATCCCCGACTACCAGCGTTACATCAGGCAACGCGCAGCCGAAGACTCCATCCGCCGGCATGAATTTCTAAGAAGAGACAAGAGTAACCGCAATGCATACGATGTAGAGATTCAAACGCGGCGTCTGCGTGAGCAACAGAATTAAAACCCCAAGCAGTAAAAAAACAAAAAGGTGCGCCATAAACTCAGTCATGACGCACCTTGACAATCAAAGGAAAATATTATTTCTTAAATACAAAATACACAGCCAATATCAGACATACAAAAGCTGCCAGATGATTCCATTTCAGCTCCATTTTAAAGGCAATCATAGAAAAAATGGTAAATACTGCAAGCGTTATTACCTCCTGAATCACCTTCAGCTGCATGATATCAAACGGACCGCCACTGTCTTTAAATCCCAAACGATTGGCAGGAACCTGCAAACAATATTCAAAAAAAGCAATCGCCCAGCTGAAAGCGATTACTCCAATCAGCGGCAATGCAGCAAACCAGCTAAACTCTTCACGCATTTTCAAGTGTCCATACCATGCAAATGTCATAAAGACATTCGAAAACACCAGCAATACAATCGAATATATTCCTTGTGAAACCATTTTTTAAAGCATTTTTAAAATCGGCTGCAAAGATAATCTTTCCCAATGAAAAATAATGAAATTTCAGCAGGATATTTATTTCTATTCATTTCCTGGTCACGCTTAGCGAATATCCATCCGTATAAGCGTGACCTTCATTATCTGTAATTATTATTTCTTATATCGAGCGTAACATCCATATATGTCCGCTTCCCCTCAATATAATCGGCATACAAAGTTTCAGCATCCTTTCCCTTCAAGACACGACACTTACCACACGATTCACAATCGTGCAAACACTTCCATGCATCAATCACAAACGCCCGTCGTTCTTCTTTGGTAGATTCTTCAATTTTGGGAGGTATCATAACTTATATCTTTTATTTTTAACGGCTGCCATAAAGCATAGGTGCAAATATATCATTTTTATCCAAACAAAGCCGACAGGTCAATGCTGAAATCCAATCCTCTGCCGGGTTGAAGTACCAATACGCTCATTGCGACAAAGCTCAGCAAGCAACAGGAGATCGATCGTATCCTGTCCCGACAAAATAGCATTTACCATATATTTACGACTAATATTTTCTATTTCACCACCCGACAAATCAAACTGAGAAGCAAGCGTACAAGCATCCCTTTCTGTCAGAGCAGGAAACATGGCCTGCCAGATCTGAGCACGAGCTTCCACCGTCGGACGATTAAACTCTACCTTATATAAGAAACGCCGTTCGAAAGCCTTGTCAAGATTTGTTGTAAGGTTAGTCGTAGCAATCATTATCCCCTCCAATGCTTCCATTTCCTGAAGAATAATATTCTGTATAGAGTTCTCCATCTTATCTACCGCCCGGGTAGCCCCTTCCATCCGGACACCAAGAATAGCATCCGCCTCGTTGAAAAGCAAAATCGGAGCTAAAGACGTACTCTTGCAGATATTACGATATTTGTCAAAAACTTTTTTCATATTCTGTTCACTCTCACCTACCCAGCAACTCTTGATTTTATCAACATCCACCCGCAGAATATCACGCCCCGTTGCACGCGCCACCTGATACACTGTTTCCGTCTTTCCCGTACCAGGCGAACCATAAAAAAGACAACAGAACCCGGCCCTCATCCCTACATTCCGCAAACGGGACTGCACTTCACTGAAACGTTCTGCCGAAAGTATGGATGAAAGCTCCATAACCTGCTTTTTCTCAGAAACATTATAAACCAGCTTCTTTTCAGGAAACGAATCCCATTTTATCAGATCGCAATCAGACTTAGCATTAACAGTCAGGTTCAACTCCGAAAGCAGATCCGTCTTGGCATATTCTGTCAATCTAAAACAATCCGAACGTGCCATTCCGTCCTCATTTACGTTTTCAATCAACTTACAGCAAAAGAGTTCCGATGTCCGGCTTCGTAACTCATTTTTACACCAATTAGGAATTTTGTCATTATCATACAAGTTATCTATATCAGAAAAGTTAATGCGGTCATCATTGTTTTCTACAAACAAATGGGCCATATAAATAAACAGCAACCTATTTTCATTAACCAGCCCAAACCTTTTCAATGCCCTAGCAAAATGAGAATCCCGGATATCCCCAAGATACTCCTCTGTTTCTTCAAGGAGCGCTTCATGCGTCAGTTCATCATTATTCATATATTCCATAAGCTCATTGAAGCGGTCGAAAAAACTCTGAAGACCAGTTATCGGTTCTACAACATGTACATAAGGCTGGTTCTTTTTCAAGGCTTTCAATACGTCAACCGACACACGATAGGTAAGTCTATTATAAGAGTGTGAAGCCCGCAAATAATACTTATCTACCAGCACATCAATCTCCGACGAAAGTCGCAGTATCTTAGTAGTACGGCATCCCGTATAAGCTGCTATGTCTGACATACGAATGGAGCTATCCTCACTCTGATCGACGAAGAGTGCCAGCAGCACAGTCTGCATCGACGACAATTTCAGCTTGCGTGCAGCATATTTTATATGGACCGATGCATTTTCAAAGAAATCTGCATCCAGACTGGAATCTTTTGCCAGCTCAACAATATATTCGAATGCTTCCAATATACTTCTGGCACGAGTCTTCGGAATATTCGGCAACACTTCCTTCTGCTGTATCTCATCCAGCAAAATATCTTCATTATCGAAAAGCTGTCTCATCTTTTATACCTGTTTAAGTTTACACCACAAAAGTATGGAAAGGATGTACCATTTATCGGTACAAGTTTCCAAGAATTTGCTAACTTTACGGCAATTAACAAAAAAGGATATGACACAACTGCAAAAATATATCTGGCTTATTGATACCATCCGCCGAGCCGGAAAAATCTCTCTCGAAGAAATCTCCAGCCGCTGGGAACGCAACAAAGATCTGAGCGACTACAAACCTTTGAGCCGCACCACCTTCAACCGCTGGAAAGATGCCATATTCTCACAGTTCGGAATAATCATCTCCTGCCAACGGTCGGGAGGCTACCTCTATTACATCGAAAATCCGGAAGATATAGACGAGGACGAACTGAAAAAATGGATGCTCGACTCCTTTGCCATAAGCAACCTTATCGGCGAAAACCTTTCACTGAAAGACAGAATTATTGTGAACCAGATTCCGTCAGCCCAGAGTCATCTTGCCACATTGCTTGAAGCCATGCAAGGGAATCGTGTTGTACTAATAACTTATTGCGGATTCAACAAGAAAAGAAGCTATACATTCCCAGTCGAACCATATTGTGTAAAACTTTTCGAAAACCGCTGGTATCTGCTGGCCCATAATGTTTCATACAACAAAATCAGAATCTATGGACTCGACCGGATAGAAAGTCTGGAACTGACAGACAACACATTCAAGCTTCCGAAAGATTTTTCCGCATCCGGATTCTTCTCAACTTACTATGGCATTGTTACCAGCAATGACATAAAACCAGAACGTATCATCATCAGAGCATACCACGACCATATTCCTTATATGAAATCACTCCCCCTGCATGCCAGTCAACGACTGCTGGAAGAGCACGATGAGTATGCCGATTTTGAAGTCTATCTTGCTCCTACCTACGATTTCATCATGCGACTACTTCATACAGGTGCAATGATTGAAGTTATATCCCCGGCTTTTCTCCGACAGACAATGAAAGAATGGATATCAGATATGTATGAACTGTATAAAAATGATTAACAATAAAAGTTTGAATCTCCATATAAAGTTCCCCTAACGAAGCAATTTCTTCGAAATATACTTGGGGATATTCAGTAAATGTCCCTAAAAAGTAAGATGGCATATAAAGTCGATAGAGTATAATCACTTTATATGCCATTATTATTGCCCTTTTTCTGTGTTTTTTCATATAATCCTATCTGTTGGACATGATGTTCCGGAAGAAGTCTGATGACCTCTTCTGCTCCTGTCTGTAAATTCATGTCATGCCGCTTTAGCTGTTCTGCTCGTGACCTTGTCTATCATCAGTACGGCATTTGCCGTATGTATTCCGAAGAAAATCCAAAGGATTTCAGTCTTCCTGTTCCTGGCCTTTATTCTTGCGAGTGAGTAGTGTTGCTTTTGAGTACCGAAGCTTCCTTCAAGCCGGGTGGCCCTTTCTTTGGAGAGTTCACTTCTGAGAACCTTTCTCAAGGATTCATCCCTGGCCGCCCTTCCCTTGCGTACAAAGGATGTGGATATTCCATATTTTGTACAGAACTTTCTGTTGGCATTATTGGCATATATGGAATCGGCAGCCACGCATCTTACTCTCACATTCATGAGTTTCTGTTGCATACGGATACAGTCCTTCAGTCGTATTCCCTCATTGAATGCCTTGAACGAGAGGTGTTCGATAAACGATATACCGTCTATCTGTATGTTGTTAACCTTTGCACCGAATTCAACAGACTTTGTTTCCTTGCCTCTTACGATAGGACGTACGTAATAAGAGTCTATAACTCTTTATATATAAAACATGATATTATTCATTCTATTATCTCACAATACCAACGGGAGATTTTCAGGAAAACGCCCATGGTCGCCAGGCAGACCACCACGAAATAACGGTCCTGATAGCGCACCAACTTTCCCTCAATTCCCTTGAAGAGCCCCCGTTTGATCCGAACCGGCTTGCCCGGTCGCTCATCCGCGAAGGATCGATCCGTATAAAAGGTCTCCTTATCCTTATATTTGGGATCACACATGAGCCGGAATTCCACCATCTGGCTGTCGGGGATCTCGTAAAGCGCCCCCGTATCGCGATGGCGCAGGATCCGCACCGCCACCGGACAATCCGTCAGGATCCGCTCCAAACGCCCGCCGTCCCCCTCCTTAGGCAGGAACAACAGATTGTGTACCGCCGGAACCAGCTTTACGACACGCTTTCCATCCTCAGTCTCCTTCTCTTGGTAAAACCGGGGAATAAAAGGAGAATAGCCATTTTCCTTCAGATAGGATTCCACTTCCGATTCTTTTTGGTAAAACGTCTGCAACGCGTACCAAACAGGAGGTGTCGGCTGGTCATTACAGGGTAACATCATATTTTACGACTCTAAATGTAAAAAGGGTCTCGTCTTCTTTCTCTCTCTCTTTTCCACCTCTTGGAACCACCAAGCAGGTGTGACTCACGCCATTACCTCACTCTCACGTAAATCCTCTCCTCCCCATCAGCTAAAGCTTTTGGGTGGTTTAGTGTATGACGCAAGGACATAGCCTGCACATGCGACCTCTGCACTAGAACCGTAAGATTCGCGGAAATCATCACGCCGAACTATGACATCGCAAATATATATAAAAAATGGACAAATAACGCGTAAAACATAAACAATCTTTGCGTTCATGATCATTTGTCTCTTAGCCCATCCTGTTATATATAATTTTACAGTCACAAAATAATACCGTATTTTCGCGCCGTAAATTGGAATTTGTTGTCGATGAAAGTTTGTATTGCCGAGAAACCGAGTGTCGCCCGCGAGATCGCCGAGGTATTGGGCGCCACCGAACGTAAGAACGGATATCTGGAGGGAAACGGGTACCAGGTCACCTGGACCTTTGGCCATCTCTGCACGCTCAAGGAGCCGCACGAGTATTCGGAGAGCTGGAAACACTGGAGCCTCTCCGCCCTGCCCATGATCCCGCCCCGCTTCGGTATCAAGCTGATCGACAACCCCTCGTACGAGCAGCAGTTCCGCACGATCGAGGAGCTGATGAGCCGGGCCGAGATGGTGATCAACTGCGGTGATGCCGGCCAGGAGGGCGAGCTGATCCAGCGGTGGGTCATGCAA
>ERZ779865.943-NODE-943-length-23618-cov-4.424903_pt1 | contig 23618 bp, 46 predicted proteins | sample MGYA00433088_ERZ779865 | MGnify/ENA primary metagenome ERZ779865 (study PRJEB29588, sample SAMEA2151703) | human gut metagenome | biome: human gut; feature: human-associated habitat; material: faeces | place: Denmark | collected 2008/2010 ... | reverse complement strand
TCATCCTTGAAAGCGAACATCGTGCGCCAGTAGGTCCAGAAGTTGGAGTTGAACACCTCGTCGGTCCATATCTCGTTGATGGCCTTGCCGTAAAGGCTGAACAAACAGCGCAAGACATCAGTGGGCTAAGTTCACAATACACGCAACTGAAACAAACTTTCGACAGCTTTGAATTGACAGCCGTTACAGATGGAAATGTTCGCTCTAAGTTCGCGCTTGACTCGTCATCCGTTGCGATTGAATCTGGAACAATCACGTTCAAGGGAGATACACTTGTTGTTGATTCTGATAACTTCAAATTAGCACAAGACGGCACTGTGCGTATCACTGGTACGCTAACTTCAAAAACAACATACAGCGAAGCTGTTATCGGTAATGGCGAAATAACATTGTCCCAGATGGTCTCTGGCGGTTCGTATAGCCCTGCCGTAAAAATTTACTCTGACAGCGTAGGCGGTTCTCACGTTCTTGGTCACATCAGAATTTACGGCAACGATGGCTATAACGACAACCGTATTGACCTATATAATGATAGTGCCGGTTCTCACTTTGAAATGTACACTGGTGGCACACATACAAAATTCTTTGATGTTCGTGCAGATTCAAACGGTGAGGGTCATGTGTCAATCGGCGGTGTTAATGCTTTGGGCTATCTGGAATGCAAGCGTTTAAAAATTGACGGCCACAACGTTGCTTTGTCCCGTGTAAACTACACAAACTCAGAGGGAACTCCCACTTGGGAATATCTGTTGACTGCCCACCAAGGCGACGCATGGTAAAGGAGATACTATGAGCGATAACGAAATAATTATGAATCTGCAAGGAGACCTGTTTTCTGTACTCAACAACTCAACGATGCCGCTTATGGTAAAGTCATTGGTTGTAGAAAATGCTCTTTTGAAACTTAACGCAGAGTTAAAGAATGAGCAAATCGCAAACCTGCAAGCTAACCAAGAAGTGAATTTGCACGTAGATACGTTGGAAATGAACACAGGCACGAAAGACAAACAAGCAGAAGCAGAAGAAGCAGAAAAGGAGTGATTTTCATGCTTTTTGACGGTAGAAACCGAATCCGTTTTCCGTACTCGCGTTACGGCTATACGCGAGGGAACGGCAAGGTCTGGCACGGTGGCGCTGATGTTGACGGCCTTGACGATTCAATTATTCACTTTCCGCGATATGCAGACAAGAACATTTCCGGCACTGTGACAACGGCCAGAATTGTCACAGACAAGCGCAACAGAACATGGGAATGGGGCTATTATGTCTGTGTTAAGCTGGACGCGAACCAAACGCCAGATGTCGTGAACTACCTTTATTTTTGCCATTGCGAGAAACTCTTAGTTAAGGTCGGGCAGAAGGTTAAAAGCGGCGACCCGATTGCTGTTATGGGAAACACTGGTAATGCGGCGCTCGCCAACCCGCCTTTCAAGCATTGTCACTTTGAAGTTCGCGCATCTGCCACTGGCAAAGGTCTTGACCCTACAAAATACATCGGCTTTGCAAACGCTGTCGGCGTGTACGATTCGGAAGTCGAAGTAGAAAAGAACGACATCCCAGAAATAAACGAGCCAAAGTCCAAGTTACAGATAATTACCATTGGGCCTGTTTCACAAGGCGATGCAGATAAAATCTACGCCACAGCAAAAGAACTATGTTTAACAGAACAAGGGCTTTACAAATCTGAATGGGTAGAGTAAAATGAACGTAATAGCATTAAGATGTTGCTTCGTTATTGGTGCAGCACTATTTATTATTAGAGGTGGTGAGACTGAATGCCCGAAGGTTATCAATTAAAATATTCTGGTGAAAAGATTGATGCGCTTCTCGAAAAAATTGACGGTATTGAAATCAAAGACCAGTTTAAGACAGTCACTGCTACATTTACCGTGGATGGCTGGACGGCGAAAAACGGCAAGTACACGCAGAGTAAGACTGTCACCAACAGTGAGACATTTACGATTAAAAACGTTCTGCCACCTCTGACAACGCAGACTGGCAACGCCAACACAGATGCCACAAAGCACCGCAATCTTGGAACGATTGCTAGGGGAACAACAGAGTTTACAGTAACGGCAAGAAACATCACGGTAAAAATCACCGCCGACATTAAGCCTGACTGCGACTTGGACGTTACGTGGTACTTAGAGGTGTGAACATGAAAATTTACGATGCAACACTTGAGCACGAGTTGCAAAACCCAGACATGGCGCTCGGCAAGTTAGAAACTGCGAAACGTGTCACGGTGCATCACGAAGCTGTACCAGCATCCGTGCGGTATGAAGTAATGACAAGAACGGTCACTGCCGATTTCCCAGATGGGCTTCGGCAGGAAATCACAACTCCAGCACAGGACGCATGGGACGAGTACGAAGAAGTGCAGCGGTATGTGCCGTACACCGATGCGGAACTTGCGGATATTGCAAAAAAGGCACAAGCAGAAAAAGATGCCGCCGATGCCGCAGCCAAGGCTTTCGAGCAAGCCGCCAAAGAGGAAGAAGCGCGCCGCGATGCCGCCGAAAAACTTAATGCGCAGGTGACATACACTGCGATGATGACAGGCACAATGATTCCCGAGGAGAACTGAAATGTACGAAAAAATTAAACTTTGGCATAAAAAAGGCTGGTGGACTCAATCCATGGTTGCCCAAGCCGTCAGGAAGGGGCTAATTACAAAAGAACAGTACAAAGCCATTGTGGAAGGGACAGAAAATGAGTAATTTTATGGGAGTGGGGATGCAAGAACTCCCCATTGGGTATATTTTTGAATTTGACCCAACTGGAATCTCAGGTGCACCAGATTTAAGCACGCCAGAAAAAGTGCACAATTATTTTGGTTATGGCATGTGGAAAGCGTATGGCGCTGGACGTGTGACGATTGGTGCCAATAGCGTGCATCCTATTGGCAGTGAGGGCGGCGAAGAAACGCACACACTAATTTCCACGGAGCTACCAAGTCCAATACGGTCTGAAAAAAGTGTTATGCTAGATGTGAGCAAACTTGGTGGGTTTGGTAGTCCTATTCAGCAACTGTCATCTGGCACATATACTGCCGAGACTGGTAATATTACGATTGCAAACGGCAACCAACCACACAACAACATGCAGCCCTACAAAACGGTGTACCGTTGGCGCCGTATCGCGTGAGGAGTTTATATTATGAGATTATCCGACGGCGAGGTGCTGCTGCGCTGGCCTTGCGCCGACAGACTGGCAGGATGCGGAAGTGTCGGCATTGAAATTGACGCTTGACAATTTTAAGTCTGTATGCTACACTACAATAATTAAGTCTGTATGCTACACTACAATAAAAAGAGGTGATACAAGGTGGATATTTTCACGAATGTTGCTTCGATGGCATCCATTACCGCCATTGTTGAGCTTATCGCTTATGCGTACAAGACAAAGACCTCGGCAGACAATAAGTGGATTCCTGTCATCTGTATGGTGACTGGTGCAATTCTTAGTATTGCCGCTTGGGTTGTTTACCCTGCTATTTACCCTGCCACGGATGCGTTTACCGCGTGTGCCATGGGTATAGGCTCTGGTGCAACTGCTGTTGCACTGTATGAGGGCATTTTCAAGTCCTCCAATAAATAATAGAGGTGTTTGAAGATGCGCACTAAGAAAGCAGAGATTGCAAGTCAAAAGCAAATCGGCGATGCAGAGCCGGTTGCTGTTTCTACCGGCAGAGTTCCTGACGAAGTTGCGCCGGTAGAAGATATTCCTCAAGTGCAAGTGAAAGAGTATCAAGTCTTTGTTCGATTTGCAAGCCGCGAAAATGCAGAGAACTTTAAGTTCAAGTTAAAGTCTCTCGGCTATGACAATGCAGAGTTGAGCGAGGTGTGACTTATGCCGACAGAAGTAGCCCAAAACGTTTACATGAACTACGGCGTTCTCGGCTGCGTTATTGTGTCGTTTTTCATCCTGATTTGGTGGGTCGTTAAGACTTCCAAAGAACGCGAGGATAAGCTGTATGGCATAATCGAAACCCTTTCAAAGGAACTTCCAGAAATCCGAAAAAACCTTGAAGAAATCAAGGACAAACTGTTTGATGATTAAGGTGTGAATCCAATGGATGTTGATACAAAGCTGGACATGGTGAAAGACCCTACCAGCGGGACAGATAATTACATTTCACAGTTTGTGTTTGAATCTTGCGAAATGCGTCACGAGAAGCGCGAGAAACGATACTTTTCGATTATTGTTCTGCTTATTGTCCTGCTTGTTGCAACAAATGTTGCGTGGCTGTTCTATGAAGCACAGTTCCAAGTGCAGGCATCGGAAACAGTAACAACCACTACAACGCAAACAGTTGACGCAACACAAGAAACCGCTCAAGAAACCGCTAATGGCGATGCAAGCCTTGATGTTACGGCAGGTGGTGATTAACAATGGCAAAGCAGAGAGTACGCATTAAGACAGTTACCACAACAACGCGGACTAAGACAAGAACCCGCGTTAGAAAGAATCAAAGCAATGGCAAAAAGAGTGGTAAGTGAGGATATTTCTAACAAAGAGTTATCCGAATTGATTGATTTATGGGTAAGAGGGGAAACGCCGAGAGCTGTTCTGAAACGTCGCCTAATTGATGAGCGGACGTTTGACCAGCTTTCAGAAGAATTTGGCTACTCCGTCCAGCGAATCAGAGTTATCACCTATAAAGCCGAAGAACAACTGTTCAAACACATCTGAATAATAGACAAATAAAAGCCTTATCGGGACTTCTCGATAGGGCTTTTTCTTTTTATAATTGAATCAGAAACGAGGTGTTAGACAGTGCAGATGCCTATGTATGGCTCACCTATGGGCTACAATCAACCGTATGGCGGCTGGCAAGCCCCACAACAGCTTTATCAACCGCAGACGAATAGTTTTATGCCTAAGGCGCAGAACGCAGCAGACGGCTTAAATCAGGGTTATGGCTCAATGCCTTGGATTTTTGTTTCCAGTGAGGAAGATGCGAGGAATCGCATTGTGCAACCGAATCAAACCGCTTGGTTTATGGACAACAATAATCCGTACTTCTATGTGAAGTCTTGCGATGTTTCCGGCGCTGTCACATTCAAGAAATTCAAGTTCTCTGAAATGTCTGGCGAACCGACTACAGATAGTAGGCAGTTGGACGAAGGCAAAATCCGTCAAATTGTAGATGAACGGCTCAACGAATTATTGAATATTAAGGGAGATGTGAAGAATGAATCCTCTGACTTCTCTGTTCCAACAGGCGAACGCCGCGTCAACACCAAATCCGCAAAGTAACCCAATGCAAATGATTCAGATGCTTGGCCAAGTGAAGCAGATGGTCGGTTCTAGGAATCCGAGCGCTGTGGTTGACGAACTTGTAAAGACCGGCAGATTCAGCCAACAGCAAGTAGACCAAGCGAAAAAGATGGCTGAACAGATTTACCCGCAAGTAAAGAGTTTCCTTTAACTAGCAGTTAAGCAGTAGTGCGCAATATTGCTTTTCTCAAATACAAAATTTTATGAAAGGTGGAACTTCTCATGGCAATGGAAGATTCTAGCATGATGTCCCCTGCCGATATTGCCGCTCTGACCCGTGGCAACACTGGTTTCGGTGGCGATGGCATTTCTTGGCTGGTGCTTATTCTGCTGTTCTTTGGCTTCATGGGCGGCGGCTGGGGTGGTCGTTATGGTAACGGCGAACTCGGTCAGTACGCAACTGCGGCTTCCCAGCAGGACATTCTGTTCGGTCAGCACTTTGGTCAAATCAATGACCGCCTGACTAACATCGGCAACGGCGTTTGTAGCCTTGGCTACGATATGCAGGGCAACATCGCCAATCTGGGCAAAGAGATTGCGCTCGGCCAAGCTAACTTGCAGCTGCAAGCCAGCAACAACACCGCTGCTATCACTTCCCAGCTGGCACAGTGCTGCTGCACTACCCAGCGCGGCATTGACAGCGTGAACTACAACGGTGCTATCAACACCGCTGCCATCAATAAGAACATTGATGACAAGTTCGCGGCTCTGGAAAAAGCCGGTCTGGAACGCCAGATTCAAGAGCAAGCTGCTAAAATCAGTGCTCTGGAACTCGCTTCCCAGATGGCTGGCGTTGTGAAGTATCCTATGAGCTACGCTTACAGCGCGGGCGCATCCCCGTTCTGCGGTGGTGGTTGCCCCGGCTGCTACACAACCAACGTCTAACTTTGACTTAGACACGCCCTGATGGCGAGGTGACAGGCAGGGCAGGAATTACTTGCCCTGCTTTTTATTTTATCAATATGAAATGAGGAATATACAAAATGGCTAAAGCACTTGGTTATTACACTTACACCGGCACGACAGAAGTTGGCGCTGGCGAAACACTCCCTATCACAAACACAATCCGTCAGTATGGCAACTGCATCCGTCTGGCAAACAACTCTGTTGTTATTCGTTCTTCCACTTGCCCTTGCAATGCTGAATCCGTTTGCGGTTACTACACTGTTTCAGTCAACACAACTTTGACTGCATCTGCCGCTGGCACTGTTACGGTTTCTCTGTATCAGGACGGCCAGCTTGTCCCCGGCGCGGTTCAGAGTGCCACTGCCGCCGCAGCAAACGACCTGATGAACTTCTCTATCACTGCCCCTGTCCGCGTGTATCGCGGTCATCTGTCCAGCAAACTGCAAATCTATGTGAATAGCCAGCAAGTCAACACAATGAATGTTGCAGTAGAAGTTGTTAAGGAGTGATTTCCGTGGCGGTTTCCGATGTCTTTTCAAGAATAAAAGCGCATCAGGTCGAGGGAGTTATGTTCCACGACCAAATGCGCCAATACTTTGATTTCTTGAATTTAAAAGGCTTCAAGCGTATGCACGAACACCACTACAAAGAGGAATCTGACAGTCTAGCAAAAACTGATTCGTTCTACATGAGACACGCAAACTCGTTTATCCCGGAATACTCTGTATCAACTCAAAGTTACATTCCGCAGAACTGGCGCAGTTATCGCAGGCAAGATGTAGATGCCACCACAAAGCGCAGAGCCGTAAAGGACGCAATGTCGAAGTGGGTGGAATGGGAACGCAAGACTAAAGACCTCTACTCCACAAGCTATAAGGAACTTTTAAACGATAACGCGATAGATTTTGCAGACTTCGTCAAAGAGAATCTTGTGCTTGATGTGTCGAAAGAACTTGCGTTTGCCGAGAGCCTGTACATGGAACTGGAAAACTGCGATTACGACATGGTTTACCTTGCAGAGATTCAGCCTGATTACAGCAAAAAATTCAAGAAATAACTCCTACTTAGCCGCATTGCTTTTACGCTTTGCGGCTTTTTTTGCGCTTATGCGATGCCATTTGTTCCATTCTTTGATTGTGGTTTCATCGCCTTTTTCAACGGAAAACTCTACTGTAAAGAACTCATATCCGCAGTCTTTGCAGATTCGCTTTCTGTAATTTGTGTTCTCTGGCGGTACAAACACATTATCTTTGACATACACATTCCCGCTGCCACATTTTTCACACAGCATTATTGTCTCTCCTATCCTGTACGGCGATGCCGTCAATGGCCATGCACAACTTATCGGCGTTGTCAAGCGTTCTTTCCCGTCTGTAATTTTCATTCGCCGTTGCTGTGCGCTTCACGGTATCAGCGAAAGCCTTGATTGTGGAATCAAGCTGTTCCTCACGAAGCCGGTCTTGACCATAACGCCGAGTTATCTGCGCTTTGGTTTTTCCTGCTTCTTCCTTTGAGATTCCACCCACCTCATAGAGCTTGTATAGGTATCGAAGTGCTAGGTAAGCACTTTGTTCAGACCCGCGTAAAAGCGTCTTAAAATCGCTCCTAGCCCCCTTGTAGGCCATTTGAGCAAGTTCTTCAATAGTGTAGTCTTTTTTTAACGTTTTCATTTTCCGAACACCTCAACAGCACCAAAAATCATTGCAATCGCAAAAATCCAAGTGGGAACTTTCAGCGCCCATGCAAAAATAATAATCAAGCCCAACATTAGTCATCATCCCCCGCAGATGAAATTACGTTAATCGCCCACGCTCCAAACAAAAGTGCCCAGAACGTCTCCGAATTTGCTCTAAACACAAGGGTCATTACGATAACTACAAAAAGCGCAATAACGGCAGAAATCGCAGCGCACGCTTTAATCATATCGTTGTGTGTAATTTTCTGAATGGCTCTAATTACGATTAAGGTAAGCGTGCATGTTATTAAGATTGCTTTAAATTCCATATTATTCACCTCACAGATGCGCGCCGACTGCAACCGCAAAGAACAATGCAAACAGCGCAAACAGGCAAACCGTTCCTAAAACATAACCAACCAGTGTGTCGAAGCATACACGCTCGATAACTCCGAACACAATTTCAAGAAAAATAATGAATATGAACAGTGCGCAAACTGCTGTAAAGCAACCCATAACGAATGTCATTTTTTATTCACCCGCTTTCCGTATTTGTACTCCATCTGTTTTTTAAAGGTAATGTAATCGTCAACCATGCTGTAAAATAGGGGTTCCATCCATTTTTCTTCTGTATCATACCACGTAACCATGTACGCAAACTCTCCGTAAGTTGAGTTGAATTGTAAACATGGCCAACCCAAAGTTTATCTTCATCATCATAATAGTAATAAGCGCTGTAACCTTTGTATTCTGGCAACTTGTGAATTGTGTTTCGTTTGCCCATGATTTCACCTACTTTGATAAATTTTTAACAGGTCGGAACTTTTAACTGCGCTTCGTTTCTTTTTCCTTGCTTGCGCAAGTTGGGCTAATAAAGCGAAGCGTTTCCCGGCAAAGCTGTTACCATTCCAGTTTTTTGGCGTTATCCCCTTTAAGCATTTTATTATTTTTCTTTAAGCATTTATTATATTTATTCTTTAAGCATTTGTCTCCCGATTTTGCCACCCGTGGAGAAACCCACCCTGTGGATTTTTGATGGGGTGGATTCTGCGCAGAAAGCTCACTCACTTTTTGCGATGAAACGACATATTTCAACTTTATATAGTGGCCAGTTACTTTGCCCTTGTCGTCTTTTGTCACTACATCCTCAATCAAGCCCAAGTCAATCAATTTTTGCTTGTATTTGCGGACTTTTGCCACGTTCCATCCGATGCCTTTTGCAACATAATCTGTTGTGCATTTTGGCTGGTTCGTCTTTTGCCACTTTGCTGTGTAATAATAAAAGGAATACAAGCCAATTAGTTCTGAAAAGCAATCCGTTGCCAGAAATGCATCCATCGTGCTTTTCGTCATGATTACGAGACTATCTTCGATAAAATCCTGCATGTCTGAACCTCTTAATAAAAAGAAAAGCCTACGCTGACTGTCGTGGTGGGTACAATCAGAGTAAGCTCGAAGTCTTATTTAGTTGTATGGCCTTGTTCAGCCACCACACCAAACAAGACTTCTGATAACATTCTTATTATAGCACAGACAAATTACACTTGCAAGCATTATTTTCAAAAAATATTTCTGCGAAAGATATTGACATCTATCCGAAAGAAGCGTATAATAAATGTATCGGAAGCGAAAAAACCCGAGAAAAACCGAAAGGAGTATTGATGAGAAATGAAACGACTGATTTATGCAGAAGATGTAATGCAGAACGTTCTTGATGAAATTAGGTACAAAGAAAGCTTGTACACATCGACCGTCTATTTCATAATCAAAAAAGCCATTGATGCAGCTCAAACCATCGACCCCAAGTCCTTACGGCATTCCTTACGGCATAAGGAAGAGAAGAAAGAATGGATAAGCGTTAAAGACAGACTGCCGGATGTCTTTGATGAAGTTCTTGTGTATGATACCTTTAGCAATACTTCAATTTCAATCGCGTGGAGAGAAACTACGCCAAGAAAAAACGGTATTGTTGACTGGTACTGGAACTCTCAAATGTCTTATCCAGAAGATTTGACACACGTCACTCACTGGATGCCGCTGCCAAAGCCACCAAAGGAGACACACAATGACTAACATCACAACCCTACAACCCGGCGAGCATTTCATGTTCAAAGGCTTCGAGTGGATCTGTCTTGACCTGAATCACCCTGACGGTGGCGTGTTGGCCATTATGGCAAAGCCGTGGGCAAAAGAAGTGAAATTCTGCCCAAGTGATAAATTTGCAGATGAGAAAGGCAACTGGAATAACTACCGCACTAGTAATGTGCGTGGGATTCTATCTGATATGGCGAATGCTGTTTTTAAGAAAGAAAGACTGCTGTCACATACCGTTGACCTTGTTGCAGACAACGGCGACAGGGCTTATGGCACTGTACAGGACTTTGTTTTTATCCTCACGTGCGACGAGTACCGAAAGTACCGTGACTACATCCCGAACTACGACAGCTGGATTTGGACTGCAACACCGTTGTGTTGTGGTGATGAAGATTCCGACGCGGGGGAATCTATCGTCGTTCGCACTATGCACGCGGATGGTCTGCTGTACAACTACGGTGCGTGCAACGGCGGTGCTGTTGCACCGGCTTGTGTTCTCAATCCTAAATTTCTCAATCTGCGCAAGAACATGGCGTATGTAGAGGATGTATCAGAATGAGTACAACAATAGGATGCCCGATTCCTGGCGCAAGCAAGCCGAAACCAAAGCGGATTGATGAGGATTTTGGAACGATTTGCGTGTGTGCTGTTCGTTACTGCTTCGGCAGGCAGACATATATGCCAAGCCTTGTGCAGGACTTTGTGTGCAGAAACTTTAAGTATCTCAATGACAATGACCTACAAGTTATGGTTGATGACATCAATTTCGCGGAGCGAATCAACCAGCTTGGCGATGAACGAATTGACAAACCGGGTTGGCTAAAGTTTAGAGAGAAGATTAACTCAGAATTAGAAAGTAGAAAGGCTGAACAAAATGCGTGAATCAACAAAAAACACGATTTCGATGCTTTCCGATATGTGGAAAAGAAACTCTCCTATGGCAGATTTTGACGCATTTGCGCTTGTATGCGAGATTGCTGACGCTTACCATAATGACACGGTTTCTGCGGAGTCCTGCATGGATGAGATTCTTGCACTTGTAATTGCGAAGAATATCAGCACAAAGGAACGCTTTGACAATATGCAAAAGGTGGTTTCAGATGAGTGAAAGTAAGCCGTTACAGAAAGTGCAATGCAAGCAGGTAATGAAAGTTTGCCCGGAACAGATTCCGCTTTACGCTAGGCGATTCTACATGAAAGCGCTGCTTGATGTTGTCAATTACATGGAATCCGTTGACAAGTACGACTTAAAGAAGTACGGCATGAACAACTGGGACGGAGCAATAAGTCAAATCAAGGAAATCATGAAAGAACCTGACGCACTGTTCTATTATGGTGATGCAAAAATTCCGGAAGAATATTTCAACAAGTATCTTGTGAAGTGCGCTCTTAAAGTAGGAGAACTTCGTAAAGTCAAGATGGAAGATGCTAACCTGTGCGTTTGTGGCGCAGAACCTGTTCTTGAAGATTGGGGCAAATATTGCGTTTGCAAGTGCAGTAAATGCGGGAATAAAACCGCAAGGATAAGCTACAAGGTTTATCCTGACAATGCAGACGCGGTTGCGGTTCATCTCTGGAATGAGTTAGAGGTCAACGGTCTTGCCAGAGATATGAAGAAAGTGAGGAAAGCTAAGAATGAGCGAAAAAAGAAGCGGAGTTCAGTTTGACGAAGCAACTCACGCTTACACGCTAGATGGCGTAGAACTGCCGAGCGTGACTCATATCATTCGCTATCTTGCAGTTGACAAGGCGAACAATGCAGACCCCAACATGGCGCTGATGGCGCGAGAGCGCGGCTCTGCTGTACACGAAGCGACAGTAATGTATGATTACTCCGGTGAAATTCCAGACGATTTCCCGGCTGAATACGCGCCGTATCTGGAAGCCTATGTGCAGTTTGTGAGAGACTATAAACCCGGTTGGGAACTTATTGAGCACCAAATGGGAAATGCAACTCTAGGATTTGCCGGAACACTTGACAGATTTGGAGTCATTGACGATAAGTGGTGCATACTTGATATTAAGACGAGTTACAAGGTTGACATTCCGAGCCTGTCTGCACAGCTTACGGCTTACCACGACCTTCTGTTAAATGAGCAGTTTGAAAGGCTGGAAAACGCAAATATTCGGCATCTCGGACTTCAGCTTATGCGCACTGGAAAATATCGTTTGTATGAAACCGACTACGAAAAAGGCTGTGACCTGTTTTATAGCTGTCGTAGGATTTACAAGACAACGGAGCAGATGAAAGGAGTTCGGTATGCAGTCAAGTGGAATTAAAGTCAAAGCAAAAGTAGCAAAAGTAAAGGAGAAATTTAGCAATGAGTGAAGAAATTAACGCAATTCAGAGTTACACGCCTGTAGGCGCAGTTGTGCGAACCGACCACGAGAATTACAGGGTCACGATTGGCAACACGAACCTGTTGCTTCGCCGTAACATTGATTTTGGGCGAATCCCTAAGGCACAGCGACCGTCACTCTACAAGAGCGGAGCCGAGCGTATCTTGATGGCATACGGCGTTGAGAGCAAGTTTGTTCTCGAAAAAGCTGTTGAGGAATTTGGAAACGCAGATGGAACAATGCCGCTGTTCTTTTATCGCTTTAAGTGCGAGTTGTACAAGGGCGGCCAGCACATCACTGATGGCTATGGAAGTGCAAACTCGAACGAGGGTTCTTGTGGTCGCGCTCCTAAGGCGGATTTGGCGAATAGCGTCATCAAAAAAGCAAAGAAGCGCTCTATGGTTGATGCTTGCCTGATGCTTGCGCAGCTTTCTGGTGCGTTCACGGCAGATTTGGAAGATTCTGCAATCGAAACTTCCGACTTTGCCAAGGTTGCGCAGTCCGTGACACGGCCTGATGATAAGATTTCCGCGAAACAGGTGAAACGCCTGTACACGCTTTGTACACAAAACGGAGTTGATGCTGAAACTGCGGCGAAAATCATTGCGGATGCGGGATATAAGAGCGCCAAAGAGGTGCGCCAACGTTCCTACGATGAAATCTGCAACAAGATTGAGAGTTTTTCTGAGACAGTTGTTGAGGGAGAAGTTGTTAAGTAAAAGTTAGGAGTTGTATTATGCGCGTTAAAGTTGAATCAACCACTTCATGGTTTGATAACGGGGACGGAATAATTGAGAAATATCCGTTTCTCAAAGACCCTCGTTTCAAACTTGAACGTGTCGCAACCGGTAAAAAGAGAGAATTTTTTGATTACAAGTCAGGTAAATGGAGCACTCGAGATTTAAGCAGCCTTTACGTCACAATTGATAAGCTCGAAGATTTTCAATATTTCGTTGAGATGGTAAAGAAAACGAACAAAGATGTCTATAACGGGCAGACAATTTTCATGGTTGACGATGACAATAATTGGGAATTGGAAATCTACGATGGCTACCGTGGATAAATTTAAGTAGGGAGATATAGCTATGATTAAAGTTGGCAACACTTACCGGCTGTTCCGGGTTAAGCAGTATATGAGCAAGAAAGGCAATCCGTATGTCCGCGCAAGTTTGAGCGATTCAGTTCGTCAGCAGGACGGAACTTATAAGGATTTTGGCTGGTATCAGGTCACAATCTTCAATAATGTTGATGAAATCGTCAACGCAGGTCGAATCAAGATTACTGCGATTAACAGTATCGAACACGCTATCAACGATTACAACGGCAAGCGCTATGAGAATTACTCGCTTGTTATTGAGGGAACTGCCGCCGCGAACAGCAGAGGTTGCAAGCCTGACTATGAATCGGCTATGTACGACTACAAGCAGCCTACGCAGGGCGAGAAGAAATACGCTCAACCTATGCCGGAAATGCTTCCAGAAGATATGGACATTCCATTTTGAGCGTTGTAACGCAATATTTTTAATGCAGAGCGGAGAAATCTTCTCTGCATTTTTATTTTACAAAACTATTGACAAACGCGACAAATGGCGATATGATGAATATATCAAGAAAGAAAGGGTGATTGAAAATGTTGTCAGCCAGCTATATTGAAGCTAGAAAGGCTCTGGTCGACAGAGACTTGCGAGAATTAGAGGACGATGTCGCGAACATCGCGTCTATTATAGACACGCTTCGCAACGAACTTGATTCCGTTAAGACAGAAGATGATGCAGAAAAATTTGATAAGCGCGTGGATGAAGTACTTGAAAAACTTAAAATCTTGCAACTGCAATAAAACCTATAAATTAAATTAAGCACAAATTAAGCACAAAAGGAGAAAGCAAAATGACAAACGAGGAAGCAATCAAGAAACTTGAAAAAATTCGCAGAGACATTGACGGAATTATCGCAGAGTTAAAAGACGGCAACGCAGAAGTAAAAGTTAAGGAATCAGAGGAAACGAAAGCTGCGAACGAACTGTTCGATAAGCTGTGGGCACTTTATCCTCGAAAAGACGGGCGAAGCGCTGTAAGCCTGACAGCGAAGAAACGGTTGCTCAAAGTTGGTGAGAGTGCTATGATTGAAGCAATCAATGCTTACAAGGCGACAATCCGTGACCCAAAGTACACGCTTATGGGTTCGACTTTCTTCAATACTCGCTACAAAGACTATCTCGGAGTTAAGACACAGAAGAAAGCGCCAATCGTTTACAATGGCGATGTGGCAAGATTGGAGTGGTAACTATGTTGGAAATGCTTTATAACGGATATATGAGTTTTGCATTAACGCTGTTCGGTGTTGTCGGGTCTTTTTCGGTTTGCTGCATTGCGTGTATCATTCTTTTCAAGCTGGCAATCGTAGCGTTGAATTGCTTCAAGCGATTAAAAGGCGAATGGAACAGCTACGAATATTACAAAAAGCACGCAGGTTTGTTTGGCCTGTGGATTCGTCAACACCCTGATTTAGACAAAGAGGTGAGAAGCGATGACAAGGAGCGAAGCTGAACAGCTTGTAACGGCCAATCGTCTACTTTATCCACTGGACTTTTGCCGTTTCTCGGAAAACGACTTTGAAAGTCTTGCGATGTTGTATCATAAAGCGCTTGGAGCGTATGACTTTGAGAGCGTCAAAACGGCGCTTATAGAGTGCTCTAAGACTTGTCAGCATTGTATCAAGGTAAGTGATTTGTACGCAAAATTGACCCATTTGCGTGGGCGTGACGCGCTTGCAATGCAACCACTGAAAAGGAGCGATGAGAAATGAAGTTCAACGGTGTTCCTATCAAATGCGGTGATTTGCATTTTTGGACTATGGTTAATAAAAATGAAGTTGGAAAGCCGCATAAACTTGAGAACTTTATGAACGCATTCCCAACGGCAAATATTCTGCAAGTAACCCAATATGTGGCTGGTTCTTGCCTATACACTACAATTTGGTTCGTTGATGAAAAGGAGACAAAATGACACCACTTGATTCCGAAACTGCGATGATTGGCTGTCTACTGGTTCAGCCGTCAATCTGCTGTGATGACACTTTCTCCGAGTTAAGCGAAGTTATGTTCTCCGATGAAGGTTGCAGAGAGATTTTTAGAATCTGCAAAAATGCCTATCTGGATAAAAACGGCGCTTATGACATTGCAAGCATTGCTTCTAAGATGAACACAAATTGCAAGAAGCTGGCAATGAGATACGCGGAAACACTTCCGTCTATTTCTAACTGGAAGTTATATATGCAGGGCGTAAAAGACGCTTATGTGACGCGGGAAGCAATCGCAAAGGCAAACGACCTGTTGAATGCCACAGCTTTCGGAAACCCCACTGTTGACGAGTTACAGGTTCTCGCGGAGAACATTATTAAACCGTTCAATGGAGTTAAGGAAGCGGAAAGCACAAACGCAAAGAGTGCAGTTGATATTTTTGAGCAGGAACAGAAACGCTCGCCGGAATACTTCAAGTTTGGCATTCCGACACTTGATGATTCTTCTTTTGTGGAGGCTGGCGGTTTGGTTGTTATTGGTGGTAGGCCGTCAGCCGGTAAAACTGCTGTTAGCATCAACTTCATGATGTACATGGCAAGAAAACACAAGTGTGTATTTTTTAGCTTTGAGACACGCAAAGAGAAGATTATCGACAGAATGATTGCGGCTTATTGTGGGATTCCTCTCTCCAACATCAAGCGCAGATGCCTGACAGATGAAGATAAAAAACGGTGGCGGGAAGCAAAGGCAGAGTTTGCTAAGTTAGACTTAGAGATTGTGGAATCCGCCGGTCACACTGTAAGATGGGTTCGCAATGAAGCGGTAAAGCGTGGTGCGGAAGTCATCTTTGTTGACTACCTCACAATCGTAAAATCGCATGGCAATGGCCGCTATGAAATGACGACAAATGCAATCAACGAACTGCATGTTATGGCGCAGAACGAGAAGATTGTCACAATCGTTCTTGCGCAGATTAACCGTCAAGCAGCAGCGCAAGCGCCGACAGTGGCAGACTTGAAAGAATCTGGCGGCATCGAGGAAGCAAGCGATATGATTATCCTCTTGCACAATGGCTATGAAGATGGCTACAAGATGATTCTTGGCAAGAACAAAGAGGGCCGCGTTGGTACAATCGACTGCGTGTTTGATTCCGAAAAGCAGACAATCAGAGAACTCGGAGTAGACGAAGATGGTTTCCAAGATTGTTCTAATGAGCAGTTGCCATTTTGAGGTGAACAATGCAGAATAGAAACAAAAACAAGACGCGCTCACAAATAGGGCGCACAAGCCGCACAAAGGGCAAAGTCGGAGAGCGGGAAGTTGCTCACCTGTTTATCGGCAACGGCTTTCCAGACGCTCACAGAAGCGCACAGTGCAGAGGTAACAGCAAAGACGGTGAAGCTGACGTTGCCGGAACTCCGGGCATACACGTTGAAGTCAAGCGCGTAGAGAAGTTGAACTTAGAAAACGCAATGCAGCAGTCAATCAGAGACAGTGAATTGCAGAAAGATGGAATCCCGGTTGTAATTCATCGCAAGAATGGAGCTGAATGGCTAGTTACAATGAGATTTTCGGATTGGGTCGAGTGGTACAAACATGAATATTCAGAACAATGAAGAACGGAAATGCGGTTACTGCGGCACTACGTACAGTCACATTATCTCGCGAGGGAGAATCATTCAACCCGCATGGTATCGTGACAAAAATTATGGATGGCTGTGCCGAACCTGCGAAAACAGAAAAGCAAAAACTGGCTCCGTTATTCCGTTGAGATACAAAAAGATTTCAGCTAAGTCAAAGTTAATGCAGGAAGCGAATATGGCTCTGTGCGGTACATGCTGGACTTGCAAGGATGTTGAAATTCACTTCAATCATTGCAGGAAGAAGGGCGAAGTTGAGCTAGACAATTACACGCTTGTCTGTAAAGAGTGTGGTCGCAAAGTCATCTGGTCAAAACCAATCAAAGAGTTTTTGACTGCAAACATGATTCCGTGTGACTGCGAAATCGCAAAATTTGCTTGTGTAAACGAAAATCGCACGAATCATGCAAATTGTGTGGCAGGTCAAGCAGCAATTCTAAAGGCAATCGCAGAGAATCCGAGTAAGAATTACTCTGAAATCGCAAAAATGTGTGGCGTGTCTCGGCAGAGAGTTTCGCAGGTTAGAGAGAGTGCAAGAGCATACTACGAAAAGAAGGTGATGAAGAATGGGCAGACCTAAGGGAAGTAAAAACAAAACTCCTGTGCGGACATACAGGGATGAAAACAATAACTTGGTGTTAGCGAGTGAGCCTTTCGTGCCGAGTGAGCGATTCAAACAAGGTGAACCGCCACCGCCGCCCTGCGAGGACAAGGGAAACATCAGAGCACTGCTGCAAGGGCTGTCAATCACGCTGAAAAGCCCGGATAAAGTAACAGCTCAAAAGGTTCTTGACTGGGAGATTAGCTATCTAAATTATATTTACGACAGCGATGTCTACCTGATTCCTGATTATCTTGGCTGGTGCAGTTTTGTTGGCATAACTCGCAGGCAGATGGATTACATCCAGTCTACGAAGATGCGCAAGGAATCAGTCATTGACGGAAATGGAGAGGAAATCTTTGCTTCTGCGTCCGAACTGGTTCAAAAGGCAAAAGATGACTTCATGGCTATTAAATCGCAGTTAGGATTGAGCGGAAAGATGCCGCCCCTGCTTTACGTTGGCATGATGAACAATGGCGGTGGCTGGTCGCCTAAACAGGAAATCCAAATTTCCACAACGAACAATCCTGTCGCTACTGCAAGCAATGCCGAGCTTGACAAAATCCTCGCAGACTATGAGCCGGATAAAAACAGCAAAACTATTGATGGAAATTTTCAAGAAATCACTTGACAAACAGAATGTAATGTGATATAGTAAAGACACAGCAGGAAACAAGCAAATCGCTTGAAAGCCTAATCGCTGTGATGAATACATAAAGGAGAATGTATCATGAACTTCAAAGAATTTGAAAGCAGTTTTTCCGAGTACCTCGACAGCAAACGCGATTGCGAAAACCACAAGTGCATCGCATTTATTCGCGATGGTGAAACAGGCGACGCTTTAATCGCAGCGCATTGTACTCAAGATGAAGCAATGATGATGATTTTCGTCATCGCCCGCCAGCTCGGCATCACGCTCAAGCGGCTGGCGTATATGTGCATCGCAATTGACAACGACAAGGACGCAAGCAGGGCGCTCGATGATATTATCAAGACGAGCAGCAAGCAGGAGCGGCTCAAAAAGGCAATCGCAAGCGCTGGGAAAGCAGATATTGCGCCAGATAACGCTAAAAACAGCGATGAATCGCAGAAGTCACAGAAAGATGGCGAAGGCGATTTTGACAAGGACGAAATCGCAGATGTAATCAGCGCCGTCCTGATGGACGTGCTTAAATCGCTGGATGGCTAATCGCTAAATCGCTAAAAGTCAAATCGCTAATCGCTATATAGCCCCACTGACCGGGAGACCGGCTGGCGGGGCTTTTTGCTGTCCGGTGGCGTTCCCCTGCCCTCCCGGTACGCCGCCAAGCTGATTTTGCCGTCAAAAAAGCATTGAATCAATCAAAAATGCAGTCAATCAATACAAAACAAAGTATATATAATATATAATATATGCTACATCTAACAATATGCCGCCACACGGTAGGGGAGAGAATAGTGCATATTCGTGAGACAAATGTCCATAAAAAAGTTGTTGACAAAATTACCGAACAGCGATATACTTATGGTGTTCCAAGCGGAACGACACAACACACACCACCACACACCAACCACACACCAAAAGGAGAAAACCATGGAAAGCATTTTGTACCGTAACAAGAGAAATACCTATTCTGTTGATAACAGCGTTATCAAGGCGGCAGTCAACGAGGGCAAACCCGCAAGCGCCTATATTGAGCGCATTATGTGCAGCCGTGACGGCAGACTTTTCGAGAAAGTACCAAACGAGTGCCGCTATACTTGCAACGGTGAGGTCATTGAGCGCGGTGTTAAAGAGGACTTGCAAGTCTGCATCAAGAATCTGAATGAGGCTATTGCAGAGTACGCCGACGAACACGGCGCAGCGCGGAAAGAGCGGAACGAGGACGCGCACAAACCTCAACCAGCCGGAGCAATCCCCACAGCGCAAGCGGCAGACTTTACGGCAGCAGGTGCAGCGCTGGCGATGCTGGCGCAAATCAAGGAAGAACAGGTTTTTAACAAAGTCTGCGCCGACCTTGACGCTTTTATCTTTGAGAAATACGGAAAGCTGCCGCAAAAGGAAATTGTGGTAAAATTACCGGACGGCAGTAAAAAGAGCGCTGGCGGCATCCAGCACGAAAAATTTGATACTATCCTCAAATACTTGACCGCTGACGTTCCGGTATTCATGAGCGGAGCGGCGGGCACTGGCAAAAGCAGCATTGCAAAAAATGCAGCAAAAGCCCTTGGGCTTGAGTTCTACTTTTCCGGTGCTGTAAATGATATTTATAAGTTCACCGGATTTATTGACGCAAACGGAAACTACAGCAAGACACAGTTTTATGACTTTTGTGTCAACGGCGGAGTATTCTTTCTTGACGAAATGGATGCGTCAATCCCTGAGGTGCTTGTGGCGCTTAACGCGGCGATTGCAAACCGCTATTTTGACTTTCCTTGCGGCAAAGTAGAGTTAAACGAAAATTGCCGCTTTATCTGCGCGGGTAACACATACGGCAACGGCGCGGACGCGCAGTATACAGGTCGTTATCAGCTTGACGCGGCGACGCTTGACCGCTTTGCAGTGGTTGAGATTGATTATAGCGACGAGATTTTCAGCGCTGTTACGAACGGGAACAAAGACCTGATTAACTTTATCCGCAGTTTGCGGAAAGCAGCGCAGGACGTCGGCGCGAGTTTAATTCTTAGTTACCGCGCAGCCCAGAACGTGACCGCGATGGAGAGCGTCGGGCTGTCTACTGCCGATTGTGTGCAACAGTGCATTGCCAAGGGCTTGAGCAAGGACACGGCACACATGATTACGGAGCGGTTGAACGGCTCGGACAAATACACAGCAGCGTGGAAGGAGTTATTCTGATGATTTACGCGCAGAAATTTGAGACAATGGACAGCTTTTTCAAATTCATCACCACCGCACAGAATAACAAAGTTTTTGAAGATGAGCACAGCAGCGAAAGCAACCCGGAGAGATTTTCAGGTACAAAAAACTTTTCTGAAGCGGCGGAGCTTTTCCGCAACGGTTGGGACGCAGGTATTGAAAAAATCAAGGCGGGGAAGTGGGGAGACTTTGCAAGCCCAGCGCCTAGGGCGCTTGTTAGAAACTACCTTGTTAGAAACTACTATGTAGGGGCTTGCCCCAACGTGCCCAGAGCATTGCAGGGCTTGCCTGATGCTATGAGACAGGTTTACCGCACGCCACAGAAACAAAAAGTCTTGACTATTTTCGTTGATATGTGCGTCTCTGGTATGTTGGATAAAGACAGGTATCAGAAAGTTGGCGGGTACATCTACCAAGCTATAAAAGCAATAGAGGAGCAGGGGACGCGGGTCGAGATTATCGCAGGTTTTGCCGACAGCATCAGACAGAACAGGAGCGCGGCAGAAGAACTTATTATCTGCCCGGAAATCACGCTGAAAAAAGCAAGTGAGACGCTTGACGCAGGACGGTTGTCTTTTGCGCTTGTACACATCGGAATGTTTCGCCGCCTGTGTTTTAAGTATATCGAGACTTGCCCTTGCGAGCTGCTGAACGGAAGCAGGGCAGGGGACTACAGCCCGAGAGGCTACGGTGTTGTAGCAATGGCAAATAAAGAGATTGCGGCGAAGTTTAAGAAGTACATGAAGAAAACGCACGAAAACGCGGTAGTGCTTTACATGAGCAAACTTGCACAGAATAAAGAAATCACCAGCGGCGAAAAGCTACTTGAATTGATTAAATCAGAGTTAAAGGGGAGTGCAAAACATGACTGAGAAAGAAATTATCCGAGTAGCTACGGAGTACAAGAAAAACAAGCGCCAAATTGAAGCGCTTGAGAAAGCAAACGAGCGCATTAAAGCGCTTTTGGTTGACGAACTCAAAGAGAGGGGAGGGGATTCTCCGCTTGTGGCGGGGCAATATAAAATCAGCCAGAGCGCAGTAAAGCAACAGAAAATCAACGCGGAGCGGCTGCGGCAGGAGCTGCCAAGTGTATGGGCGGGTTTCGTGGTAGTCTCCACATACAAGAGACTGAACATTAACTAGGGGGTGAGCAACATGGTTTTGTTTTTCACCTTGCTGATTCTATTCGACAGATGGGCAGACCCATCAGCGGCACGGAGAGCAAGGCGCAGGCGGCGAGGGCGATATATGTGAATTAAACTTAAATCGGAGTAAAGGAGAATAACAATGAATTACCAACAGACAGCAAGAGAGCTTGACGCGATTGACGAGCGCGGCGAGGAAATCAGCGAGAGACTGGACGAAATTGAGGAAGAACTGGAATGCGCGGAGCAGGGGACGGAGCGAGTATATGAACTACTGGACGAGAAAGAAGGACTTGAACAGGAGCGCGAGGAACTAGAACAGCGTAAAGCGGAATTGACAACGGACGGCTTTACAAAATGGGATAATGGATTTTAAGCAGGGAATGGGAGTAGAAAAATGTTTGGTTTTATCAGTGTGGCGCTTGCTGGCGCTGTCATCGGTTGTGTTTTAGTTTTGATAGATTGAAAAGTAAATATCCTTTTGTGTGTGAATATAGAGCAGGGCAGGAGAGAGCGCAACAGCTTGAACCTGCTTTTGCTTTTTGTTATCGTATAGGGATTATCGTATAAGCAGCAGGGAAGGGGAGCGGTCAATCGTCAATCGTATATAGTAAATCGTATTATATCGTATCGTATATATAATATATATAAGCGCCGACAAGCGAGACCAGACCAGCCAGCGGCTCAGCCCAGCTCTGACCGGGTCAACATGACAGCGATGGGGTGGTGGAGATATTGATCCTATATTGATATGATTGATTGTGTTATAATAATATTAGCTATATATAAATATAATAATACTATAATACGGATTATAACAATAATCCATATTTGTGAGATAATAGTCTATGTTATATAACTTTGTGTTATGTTAGAATATAGATACATTAAGCAAAGGAGATGCGAGATATGAACATTCTGCAAAAGCACACGGCGCAGTTTTTCGGAACCGCGCGCACAATCAGCAGGAGCGGAAAATTCATGTATACAAAACGGTATGCAGCGCCCCATGCGTCCGATAATTCCTACTTAGGCAGCTACGCGGACGGAAAACAGCTGCCAGCTGTGAACTACAGCGCGCAGCGCCGGAATAGTTTACAGTTACTTGACAGAGTTTTATACCGTTAAACAACGGTATAACGATAAAACATACGCAAAAGGAGATTTTAACTATGACCTACACAGCACATGAAGTTCTTGGCGGAATCTATGAAAAGACGGTAAAAATGACGGTATCCCGCCGTTTGCGTTATGCACCATGCGCACAAGCCGGGTGGCGTGACCACGAGACGGTTAGCGGCAACACCGCGGCAGTCCTCTACAGCTACAGCAGCAAGATTGCAACTGTCTGGCTAGACGCTTACGGCACAGCGTACAAGGTGGACACGACAGGCGGCGACGCGGCGCTTAACTGTAGCCGGACAACGTCCAGGCAATTTACACTTGCAATGCGTGAATGTGGCTTATCTGATAGAGTTATAAGGGCATTGAAGCCCGCGCTGGCTGGCGGCGATATGGTTGTTCTTAAATGCGGCAAGTGGATTCTACACAGCACCGGCGAGGTGATAGCATGATTTTAACACTGTTAGCGATGCGCCTTTTCCAGTGTTGGTTAGGTACAGGGCACGGATACAGGGCAAAATAAATCAGAGTTACGGAGGGCGTCCCGCGTTGGCGTCCTCTTTTTTTTGTGCTTTTGCATGGCAGGGCAGGAGATACCCGGAAAAACAGGGGCAGCTATGGCGGTAGGGTAGGGGATAGGGTGTAAAAGTATTTGACTATTTGATGGCTTTTGAGGGTGTACCGCGTGAGAGCGGCGGAGAGGGCATTTTAAGGCGTTCCATTGTATAGGTATGAACTTATATTACTAGCTTAAAATAGCGCGTTTTTGGGGCGCTTCTGCCTGTGTTATGGGCATAGTAGGGCTTTTGCGGCATTGCAAGGGAGTAAAATAGCAGTAAAGCGGGGCAAAGTGGGTATAATTCGGAGTTATGAGGGCATAGCGCAGCGCAGCAGGCGGCAACAGGGCAACAGCCGGAGACAGCGACCCCGGGGGCG
>ERZ779865.939-NODE-939-length-23665-cov-7.134519_pt1 | contig 23665 bp, 14 predicted proteins | sample MGYA00433088_ERZ779865 | MGnify/ENA primary metagenome ERZ779865 (study PRJEB29588, sample SAMEA2151703) | human gut metagenome | biome: human gut; feature: human-associated habitat; material: faeces | place: Denmark | collected 2008/2010 ... | reverse complement strand
GTAAACACCGAATCATATTTGCCAGAGCTTACCCAGTAATTCGATAATTGATTGTCGGTAAGCGCACATACTACAGAACGTGGATTATACAGTCGTTCTCCGGAGGCTGTATGATATCCATCATACCACTCTCTCAGGCTTTCTCTGGTAATCTGTGGTTTTTTCGTATTTTTCAGATAACGGTCATACAACACGTCAACTTCTTCATCTGAAAATCCAAAATACTCACTGAACCTTACTCTTGTTGCCATATTATATTCCAGAAACATATTCAATTCTGATCCATCCGAATACTTTGCAATCGGAAGAACACCAGTCATATATGCCAGTTCTACATAGCTTTTTCCTTTCAGTAAAAGCTTCAGAAAAAGAAGAAAATTTTCTCTGTCCCGCTCTGTAATAAAAGACATATGAAAAACAGCATCCCATTCATCCATTACAAAAACAAACTTATCTCCTGTCTTGTCAAAAACATGCGATAAAATATCCCATACTGCTGCATCAGATTTTTTAATAATGCTAATTTTTCCGTCACCTTCATCTCTCTTAACCCACCTTTCAAAATACCAATTTATAATTTTAGTATTTATACATTCTTTTTAAATTATAACCCTTTTCTTCTGCTCTACATGGTTTTCAGAATATTACTCAGCTCTGCAAACTGCTCCAGCGACAATGCCTCGCCCCGGATCGTCTCGGAAAGTCCCATCTGTCTCAGAGCCTCTGCTGTCTGCTGCTTTGTTACCGGCAGACCGGCATCATTCCCAAGGCCATTTTGAAGCGTTTTCCTTCTCTGGTTAAATGATGCCCGGATCACCCGGAAGAAAAACTTCTCATCCACAACCTTTACCGGTGGCTCCTGATGACAGATCAGCCGGATCACCGCAGAACCAACCTTGGGCCGTGGCATAAAGCAGTTCGGCGGTACATTGGCGGTAATCTCCGCCTCGGAATAATACTGTACTGCCAGAGACAATGCACCGTAATCCTTCGTTCCCGGTCCTGCCTGCATCCGCTCTGCCACTTCTTTCTGTACCATAACTGTCACACTTGCTAATGGCACATGACTTTCAAAAAGCGCCATAATGATCGGGGTTGTTATATAGTATGGCAGATTTGCCACCACCTTAATCGGTCTGCCATTGTTATATTCCTGTGCGATCTTTCCAATATCCAGCTTCAGGATATCCTCATTCACCACCGTCACATTGTCATACTCCTTTAACGTATCTGCCAGGATCGGCAGAAGATTTTTATCAATCTCAACCGCCATCACCTTTCCTGCATGCTCACAAAGATACTGCGTCATAGTTCCGATACCCGGACCGATCTCCAGCACGAAATCATCCTTCGTAATATTGGAAGACTCCACTATACGCTCCAGCACATGAGTATCGATCAGAAAATTCTGACCAAACTTCTTCTGAAAATGAAAATCATATTTCTGTAAAATCTCTATGGTATTCTGCGGATTTCCTAATGTTGCCATAACCGCTCCTTTCTATATAATACGATACATCTTTTTTGCATTTTCCTCTGTGACGCGGATCACTTCTTCCCTGTCAATCCCCTTGATCTGTGCGATCGCATCCACCACATAAGTAAGCTGCCGGGAATCATTGCGCCTGCCCCGGTTGGGTACCGGAGTCAGATATGGGCTGTCCGTCTCCAGCACAAGCTGCTCTAACGGTGCCTCCTTCACAACCTCCACAAGCTTCCTGCCGTTTTTGAAAGTAACCACACCTCCAATGCCCAGATAAAAGCCCTTTCTAAGATAAATTTTTGCCGTCTCCACCGTATAAGAAAAGCAGTGGATCACGCCACCCTGACTCCAGTCACAATGCTCGTCCATGATCTGCAGGGTATCCTGCGCCGCATCCCGGCTGTGAATGATCACCGGCATTTTTGTTTCCTTTGCCGCCTCAAGCTGGCAAATAAACCATTTCTTTTGAAGTTCTCTGTCCGGCTCGTCATAATAATAGTCCAGACCAATCTCTCCTATCGCCACAACCTTCGGCTCTCCGGTCAGCCCTTTCAGCCATTCTATCGTTTCATCTGTCATTTCCGGCACACCATCGGGATGAACTCCCACGGCACTATATACAAAATCATGTTTCCTGCTTAACGCCACGGCGTCCTTTGTGGACTGAATGCTTGCGCCAACTTCCACAACATTGCCTACTCCGGCGTCACGCAGGGAAGCCAGCAGTGCCTCCCGGTCCTCTGCAAACCGTTCATCCATATAATGTGCATGTGTATCAAAAATCATCCTTTTCACCATGTCTTTCTAAATAAAAATCCCCAATGTCTGCATTCTATCATACCACAGATCATTGGGGACGTCATCGTTCATTTTAATTTATAACGGAAAATCCGAATTAAACAAACAGGAAAAATATCAATGTATCGATCAGAAATACCGGGATCAGACAGCTAACGGACCATGCCATATATCCAAAGAAAGAAGGCATCTTAATTCCGTTTTCCTCCGCAATGGAACGAACCATAAAGTTCGGTGCGTTACCAATGTATGTGTTGGCACCCATAAATACGGCACCACATGAGATTGCCATCAGGAAGATCTTCGGAATGGTTCCATCCAGTACCTTGACCATTGTGCCACCCGTCAAAGCGGAATGTACTGCTGTGGTGAAGAACACCAGATAGGTCGGTGTATTATCCAAAAAGCTAGACAGGAATCCGGTCATCCAGAAGAACTGCCATGGCTTCTCAATACCAAGCTCGCTTCCTCTTGCTTTGAGGATCAGGAGTGCCGGAATCATTGTAATAAAAATACCGATGAAGAGAACTGCCACCTCCTGAATGGCATCCCATGTAAAGTGATTCTCCTCACGCACCTCTTTCTTCGTTGTGTGGAAAGAAAGGAATGCTGCAGCAAGGATCATTACCATTTCCAGAATAGATGCATAACTTAACTCAACCTCTCCGTAGAAATGGATACCCTTTGCAAAGAACGGCACCTGCTGTGGCAGTACACCACTCAAGATAACTGCTGCCACGATCACGATCATAAAGAGAATGTTGTGAGCGCCGGCCAGACGCAGCTTCTTTTTCTCCTCACTTGTCTCCGGCTTGAAACCATCTGCCACATCCTTCTTGTATGCATTGTTATCAATGATAAAGAATAACAGAAGCAGAATTGCCACATTGAGCAGCATAACCGGCAGAAGATTTAAGCTCCAGAAGAAGCTGACACCATTGTTAAATCCCATCAAAAGCGGCGGATCACCAACCGGTGTCAGACAACCGCCGATATTGGATACCAGAAAGATAAAGAAAATAACGATCTGTGCTTTACGTTGACGCCATTTATTGGCACGGATCAGCGGACGGATCATTACCATACTTGCTCCGGTGGTACCGATCCAGCCGGATAACGCGGTACCGATCAACAGCAGCAGCACATTGAGCTTCGGGGTTCCCACCAGATCACCCTCCAGCACGATATTACCTGCGACGCAGAACAATCCAAACAGCAATACGATGAATCCAAGATAATCACCGATAATGGACTCTAAAACCTGCTCCCAAGCTGTTCCTGCCCCAATAAATACGGCAAATGGGATCACAAATGCCAGTGACCAGAAGATAACCGCCGCCGGCTTCCATTTTTCCCACCATTCGCCTGCTACGAGAGGACAAATTGCAATACATAACAGCATTCCAACAAACGGGATACAATACGAAAGTGATAATGTGCTTCCAACACTCTCTGCACCCTTCTCCGCCGCAAACGCCACGGAAGAGTTCGCCATCAAAGCACATAACGCCAGAGCTGTACCCCATACCGCAGATTTTAATCTTTTCATGATCTACGCCTCCATATTTCATCATAAATTTGCGCACAAAAACGCACGGCAGAAAACTCATCTCATTTTCTACCGCGCACATTTTAACACATTATTTCACAAAAAAGCAACCATTTTTAATAAGAGGAAACATTCTTGTGTTGTGCATAATGTCCATAAGTAGTTCTATTTAGAACTTTGATGGTTGAGTTTCTCGTTTTCACTAAGACTTACCCGGAAAAAACGCTTCATTAACTGCACTTTATCAAAGGGGAGCAAAGGATATAAATAATTACGTCCATTGATCGTACGGGTACACAGTGGAGTTACGATCAATATCACAGTTCCCGCCAGAAATCCCCAAAGACCAAATATTCCCGTCAGGATCAGAAGCTGTATTCTCATAAACTTGATCGCATAACCTAATTCCATATTACTCTGACTGTAATTGGCAATGGCTACAAACGCCATATAAAGCATGATCTCCGAATTAAACCAGCCCGCCTTTACCGTATAATCCCCAAACACAATACCCGCAATAATACTCAGCGGAGTATTCAGCATATTGGGCGTATTCACCGCCGCCATCCTCAGACCATCGATCGCCACCTCCAGGATCAGAAGCTGCGCCACCGGCGGAATATACATGGGATCCTGTATCTTTATAAATTCAAAGGCATGAGGCACCCAATCCTCATGCTGCATCAGCAGGATAAAGACCGGCGTAAGAAAGATCGACACCACATTAATAAGGAACCGGCTGAACCGCAGATACGTCCCTGTTACCGGAGGAAAATAATAATCATTGGCATCCTCTATAATCTCAAACAGGGAGGTAGGCAGAATCATCGCTGCAGAAGAATTGTCACACAGGATCACAATGCTTCCCTCCAGAATACATGCTGCCGTGGTATCCGGCCGTTCCGAAAACTTAAACTTCGGAAACGGATTCAGCCAGCCTTTTTTAAAAATACATTCTCCCAAACTCTCCTGGTTCATAGTGAGAGAATCCACGTCAATGCCCCGCAAACGCTTCATAAGCTCCCGGAGCACACCGGGATTCACACGGTTACGCATATAACAGACCGCCACATCCGTCTTAGAGCTTCGACCGATATCCACCAGCGTAAAAGATAACTCCGGATCACGGATACGCCGGCGGATCAGGGCCATATTAGGAATCAACGATTCAATAAATCCGTCCCTCGCCCCCCGGAGCACCTTATCCTTGTCCGGCTCGTCCACACTGCGGCCGGGATATTCCCGGAAATCCAGTGCCAGAATAATGTCATAGCCCTCCACCAGCAGGCAGCTCATACCGGAAAGCACCGCTTTTACAAAAGCCTCCTGATCTGCAAGCTTCATCAGGTCAAGATACGGGATCTCCTTCTGTAAAAAGTCCGCAAAATCTTCCGGCATCTGTTCCGGCGTGATCTTGTAAAAGAACTCCATCACTTTCTCCGAAACCTCACCCTTCAAAAATCCGTCTACCGTATAAAATGCCGCCTGTCTGCCACCGATCACAAAACGCCGGCGGATCAGATCAAAGCTGTCCTCAATGCGAAGCAGCTTTTTAATCTCCTCATCCCGTTTTTGAAAATTGCCCTGAAATATGTCCGCCATTCTTCTCCTCATTTCTAAGCAGCCGGCAATCCACATTCTCCGCGGCTTTGGCTGCACTATTCTTTTGGAGTTAGTATGCCCTGTTTTATCCAATCAATACCTCCTTGCCGCAAAAAGCAAAGTTGACATTCTATATCATCTCGTCTAAAATTTTCATTGTTACAGCATATGGTCTGTAATTTTTATTTGCAGCATTTGGTTCTTTACATATTTTATTTGGAGGTGATTCCATGTCTATCTGTGACAACGACAGTATTCTGTTTCATCAGGCATGCCGCAAGATCATCCATCAGGAGCGGGCATCCATGGGCATTGGCACTCTGTCCGAAAAAACGGTTCATGCCGTTCTCAAGGCATTTTATGAACCGGATCCGGAGCATCAGGAGATTCCTGTCGAAAATTTTGTCGCAGATATTTTACGTGACGGAGAGATCATCGAGATCCAGACCAGAGGTTTTAACAAGCTGCGCCGCAAGCTGGACACTTTTTTAAAATATTATCCGGTCACCATCGTATACCCGATCGTCCACACCAAATATCTTTACTGGATCGACGAGGAAACCGGAGAAATTTCTTCCAAAAGAAAATCTCCGAAAACAGGCACCATTTACGATGCCGTTCCGGAGCTTTATAAAATAAAAATGTATCTGAATAATCCAAATCTTCACCTGTGTCTGGTCCTCATCAACGCCGATGAATATCGGCTTTTAAACGGCTGGAGCCGCGACCGCAAAAAGGGTTCTTCCCGTTTCGACCGGATTCCTACGGAGCTTGTAGATGAATTTTATATTGGCGGACCTGCCGATTATAAATGCTTTATCCCGGAGGGACTTCCCAATGATTACACCTCAAAGGATTTCACCAAAGCTGCCCGTATACCGGTGGGGTATGCCCAGACACTGTTGGGAATCCTGTATTCCCTGAATATTGTGGAGCGTACCGGCAAAAAAGGCCGGACATATACATATCGAAATATATAGTTACATAAACAATAATCTGATGCGGGACATTTGGTTCCTTAACATCAGATTATCGAATACTACTTTTACAGCTTTACCTTCACGGGATCAGAAAATTCACTGTATGCTTTCTTTCCTGACACGATCCTATATGTCCTGAGCCTGATCTTAAAATAACGGTATCCCTCCCGGTACCGGATGCGGAATACTCCCTTTAACTTTCCAATGGAGCTGTTACTGAGTACCAGCTTTTTATAGGAGCCGCCATCTACTGACACATATATCTGTGCATATTCCTTCCGCCTCTCCTTCACTTTGATCTGAAGATACGGAATATTTCCCGCCCTTCGTTTTGCGACAGAAAAAGACGGCACATTCCCCGGTTTGATCTGTATCTCTCCGGCTTTGGAATACACCTCTTGAACCGAAGAATCCTGCTGCCGGATCTGCACACTGATTTTATAATAATATTTTTTTCCTTTTTGCACGTTCCCATCCACATACGCATTTTCATTTGCCCATAACTCCTTTTGGAGCCGAAAGCCCTTATTTTTGCTCTGTGTGGAACGATACACTTTATAACCGACTACCCCGGATACCTTTTTCCAGCGTATCGTTACCTTGCCACTTTTTTGTTCTATCTGCATGGATAATGCTACCGGTTTTGCCGTCATCACAGGCACTGCCATTTCTTCCGGGCTATTCAGCGGAGCTTCTGTCTGATCCGCCGCCGGTGTTTCTGTCTGCATAGTCACTGGTGTTTTTTCAGGTGCCGGTGTTTCTGTCATCTCCGGTACATTGGTCACGACCGGCTGATTCGTCGTCACCGGATCCAATGCCTGAAATGCGATTCCATTCTCCTCACACTGCTTTTGCACCTCTCCACCGGAATAGCTGTAGACCACGACCTCTTTACATAATTTTGACATTTCCGAACCGTTGATCTCACAGTCAGGGTTATATAACACCAGCTTTTTTAACTCCGGCCAGGCTGCCACGCCGATATTCCATATACTCTGCACTCCTGCCGGAACCGTTAAAGAGATAATATAATTTTCATAAAAAGCACCGGGGCTGATATATTTCACTTCATCCGGCAATATACAATAACGAACTCCTCCATTCAGATAAGCAGCCAGTTCCCCATTTCTCTTTTGGATCAAACACTCGTCAACGATTTCATAGTAAGGTGATTCCTCGGAAATCCTGACCCTGACCCTATCACCCAGTCGATAGAATGAAGATCCATCAACCATATACAATGTGGATGGAAGTTCCAGTTCCTGAATATTGGGCAAATATGCCATTGCCTGCGTTTCCAAGGATAACAATCCCTCAGGCAAAGTTATTTTGCTCACATCATTTATCCTGCAAAATGCCAGCTGACCTATCACCTCTACCGGATATCCTCCTAATTGCTCCGGAACAGAAATCTCCCAGTTACCATTCGGGGATTCTGCATAATCATACACTCGGGCATATTGCCGGATAGGCTTTAAATATTCCAAGGTTGGATACCCCTCTTCATAATGCCATAATATCCCGCCATAGTTTCCCCACTCCGTAGTTTTCTCCAGAGAATACCTCAGCTTCAGTCCGGCTTCCGTCATTTTCTGAATCGTTTCCTGATCAAAATAAACTCTCCATTCACAACATTCATCATACAGATCATTCGGAAACAACGAACTGTAGGTGCGTCCCTTGTCCGATATCCACTGATCAATCTGATATGTATACTGTGTGACCCATTCACCATCAGTACCCGACTCACCTGCTGTTTTTTGCTGAAACTGATATGCCAGCTCTTCATCAGTTTCCTGTTCCGAAGTCCCTGTGATCCGGAGAAGATAATTCCCCGTCTCCTCCCCCATGTCTCTCGGCCAAATAATGACATAAGGCTTATCCTCTGTAATTTCCATCGGAAACCATTCCAGGCTCTCATCGCCCTCCATCTCTTCTTCCATATATGCTGCCTGATAAAGCTTGTCTGATCCCATGCTGCTGTTTTGCAGATCACTGTTCACACTTTTAATCGCTTTCGTTTTCTGTGGAACGATACCGGCTGCACTCCGGAACAATAAAATGCTACTTAATATCCAGACACATATTTTATATATTCGTAATAAGTTTTTCGATTTCATCCCCGGTTCTCCTGCATTTCATCTTTTTAATTCCTGTATCTGTTATAATTTTTCATCGTTAACAGACGTATACATCCAAACAGCTTTAAGTGCCGCCTGATGCTACGCCTGCCTGATCATTACCTTTGATATTTTCGGAAAGCTTCTAAACTTTGTGTGTCTTTCGACTATTTTATTTTCATTGTTTTTCGATAACCGGTATTCTTTTTAAAAAGTTTTTTGTACTTTTTAATATACACCTTCTTTTTCTTTGGACAAATAATTTTGGCTTTTTTGTAAATTCCTTTGATTGCATTCTTTCCTACTTTTTTCAAAGTCTTCGTCTTAATCGTAATTTTCTTTAAGCTTTTGCATCCCTTAAATGCATTTTGGGCAATTCCTGTCACCTTGTAGGTTTTTTCCCCAATTTTTATCTTTTCCGGAATAACAACGGAGGTAAGTTTTTTATTTTTCGAATCAGACACAAATACTTCTCCCTCTCCACCGTTTGCCTTTTTCACAATGCAATAGGATAACGAACCAGCCGTGTGAATATAACCAATGCTGTCAACATCATTTCCGAAAGCATTTCCCTCCTCATCTTTCTGACCTGGCTCTGTTCCATATCCTCCCGTTCCAGAAGTTCCCTCAGACGGTGTTGTTGATGCAGTTTCCTGCGGTATATCTGTCGAAGGTGGTGTATTTGTCAGGTACGGTGTTCCACTTGCGGATGGTGTCTCGCTTACTGATGGCGTCTCACTCACTCCAGGCGTCTGACTTACTGATGGCGTTTCTCTCGCATTTGGTGTCTCGCTTACTCCCGGTGTTTCTCTCGGATTTGGCCTTTCACTTGCATTTGGTGTCTCACTCACTCCTGGGGTTTCTCCCGGATTCGGTGTTTCACTCGCATTTGGTGTCTCGCTCATTCCCGGTGTCTCTCCCGGATTCGGTGTCTCACTTACTGATGGTGTTCCACTTGGTTCCAGTGTTTCCGTCGCATTAATATCTGAACGATAAATTTTATATGGCACATAGGATAATTTTACATTTTTAAAATCCCTATCTACCACATTTTTCCCTGTAATCACCAGTTCCAGATCATCATAGAGATATGTTGGCTTTCGAAATGTCAAATGCAACAATGTCTGCTCTCCGGAAACTCCCACAGGATTGACATAAGAAAAGCTGATCTGTCCTCTGTCAATTGTTTCATTTGTCACAACATATCCCCCCTGACTGCTGACACCTTCATCCACTTCCACATCTGTGCATGTAAGATAACCGGAAGGATATGTGACGGTAAAGTCTCCCGCCGCTATCTTCTGATCCGATATTGTCCTCAGGGCAAATTTCATCTCATCTGCATTCTGACTTTCCTCTGGTTCCAGCCATATTTTATTATCTTCATCTGTTTCTTCTACTGCATTTTGATAAAAAGATACCTTGGTACTTTGTCCGGTCATATCCTGAAGTTCCTCTGAAACAAGCCCCTCCAGTGTTCCGGAAATCTCAACATAACCCTCACGGTTTCCAATCACCTGAAATTCAAGATCAAACAGGTTTAAGTAATCATATTCCGTAATCGCCTGATCACAAAGAAAGCTCGCTTTCAGATTCCCCGGAACAGAATCATTTACAGTATAAATCACATTTTTCTCTTTTAATTCTGCTTCCGGTTCCACCTTGATCAATTTCAGCGCTTCCGGATCATAAGAGAAAACGACACTTCCCCCTGCAAGCTTTCCCGGCTTTACACACCAGCACCAGATACGAATGCGATCTGCTCTTTTTATCCCATATTGACCTGAATTCACACTCATTACCATCTGCACGGAGTCCTGCTGATTTCCCTCTTTGACAGAAAATGTACTTGTATCTTTTTGAATGTCAATTTCATTCATTTGCGTGTCATACCAACTCCCCAGAAGAATCTTTAACGTGTGATCTCCAATAGCTGCATCTGCTTTTACGTGTCCATATATCTGGAGCATCGTATTATTTCCATTAATTCCATCAACAGACATCGCCGATACACGAATGCAGCCCTCTTCCTTTTTAATATCAACCATTGCATCTTCCAACAAACCCACTGTATTTACATCTTGCACTTCAAAGATATCCGTATCATATGGAATAGAAAATTCCATCGCACCAACATCTTTCAGATCTGATGCATAGACATACATATAAAACCTTGAATCCTGATATAACGGACTGCTCTCTATATAAGCTCTGATTTTCGGCAGTGTCTCCTGCGGTTCCGATTCTGCACTCACGGAATAGCAGGGAATCAAAGAAAAACACAACACTATCGTCAGAAGAACAGACCACCATTTCATCCTTTTCTTTATTTTACTTTTCATGTCATCAAGCCTTTCCCTCACCGTAAAATAATATACGAAATATCCCCAGGGCGGCTGCCCCAGGGAAAATCAATCATTTCTGTATAACAGCTTTTACGGTACTATCGTATTGACAGAACCATTTACATACTGAAGGATTCGCAAAGCTTCCATTGCAGATAATTCGCCATCCTGATTCCAATCCGCTCTTACAAACTGTTCTTCCGTAAGATTTAATCTGTCATTGGCTGCCTGCAGAACCATTAACGCATCCTTGAGTTCAATGATACCATTTCCATCCACATCACCAAATTCATTCTTGCCCACCGTTTTCTGAACAAGAACTTCATACGGCTCTTCTGCAGATCCACGCTCTGTCACATTAATACCATCCGTCGCAGAAATATAATACTCCAAACCCTCTGTCGTCACATTCTCAGCAGAGATCACAGCAAAGTATTTATCCTTGCTGGCGGCCATGGCTTTTTTATTCCACTTATCTGTGCCCTTCCCCCGATAATACAGCGTAGCTGATTCAATCTTTACATTATCTGAAATCGTTGCACTGATCACCAGATTATTTGCTTCAAATATACTTCTGACCGGTGTATGGTAAATATCCGGTGCCATTGTATCCAATGCGTGAACAGAAACCTTTCCGGACGGTTCTGACTCTGTCATATCAGACTTCACCACAGTAAAGTTATAATAATATTTCTGACCCGGCTCAATTGTCTCGTCGAACCATTCCTTGGTATCCGCAGGAATTACCGTTTTATTCAAACGGCTGTACTGTCCATCTTCCGAATTAGATCGATATACATTGTATCCTGCCAACGTATCAAAATCATCCTGTGTCCAGCTGAGTTTAATGCCTGTCCTGGTTGCCTCTCCCTGCATGGTCAGCGCCTGTGCCGCAGAGGTATCGATCTTAAACGGGAATCTTCCCCAATCCTTAAACAGCTTCAGACTTGTTCCTGCAGCCTTTCCATTACTTACAGACCAGCACTGGTAACCATTCTCGATCAATGTACTTAACTGTATCGTTCCTCTCCAACGGGTCGGTGTCTCATACTCGCCCTCCACCGTATAATCATTATATGGATAACTGCTGCCAAAGCCTACTTTCAGGTCAATGCTTGTATCCATATCCCGATTGAATTCTACTACAAATGTCACAAGATCATTTCCTACTTCGTTTACTTTCTTTCCATCCTTTTCCAAATAGGCATCCACTACAAACGGATATGTATCCTTCGGTGCCTCTGTAAGAATCTTTCCTATATTAATCTCCGCTAGGCTCTGGAAGTCATTGAAATCCAAAATCTGCTTGTCGATCAGCTTCTGATTGGTTGTTCCCCAGTAGTTTCCACCGAGACCGACTATGGTGTAATCACTAGAAGTCGGAGCTTTTATGCGAAGCCATGTATCTGTATTATCATTATTCAAACGGTTGATAATCGCATTACTATAAAATATATTATTATAACCATCATCTACAAACTGTTCCCACTGTTTCTCAACATCTTCTTTCGTAATATGCTTACGCTGTGCAAGAAGTTCATCATCTTTTTGTGCCTCATGTATTTCCGATGTACTACCGTTTTCTCCTGTTTCCCCACCAACATCAGTTGTATCATTTTTTCCATCCGTTAATGTATCTTCAGATATGTCTACAATACTCACATCATCTGCTCCAAGGTAAGTAAATTCTATCTCTATTTTGTCATTTTCCTCTCCAGTTGGAAATACCACTGCACCCTTCGGAATCATTAAAGTGTACTTTGATTCCATTGTCAACTCATCTTCAAAGACCACGCTAAGGTATTGCATATCTATTTTTTTACTTATTGATACTGACACTCCTTGTGCATCTTTAACCTCAATTTCGCTATATTCTATTCCTCCTTGCTCAATTCGATTGTTAAATGTTAACTGCATCGTACTGCCCTTTAATCCTTGATTATCTGAGCTAGAATTCCATCCTTTAACCTGTGGTTTTTCTTCAGCAAGTACTATTCCAAATGGAATATGTTGTGGTATTTGATAGTTCGCAGTGCTTCCATTTCCAAGAAGATAGTTGTTTCCCATTCCTGCACCATACAATATACCACCTTTTGTTTGAACGAATACCGTATCTCCTATCCAAAACACTCTCTCTGCATCCGTTATATTTTTCATCGGATCAGAATATTCGTATGTCACTCCCTTTGTACCATTACCAAACTGTCCACATGTATTATGCCCTTTCATATAGACCCTGCCATCCTGAATACAAAAACTGTCTCCTGACAACGAATAAAAAATTTCATTTTCTTTACTGCGTTTATATTCCTCTTCAATGTCATCTGCATTATCACGATGAGCAGATATTCTCTTTACTGTATCACCATTGTCAATAAATGCATAGTATATTCCTGTATCACTATAGATATCCACTGCATCCGTCGCAACCTTAACAGGTTTCTGCGACTTTGCACCAGTTCCTCCGGTCGTATATACATTTCCATCTTCATCTAAAATTAATGCAGAACCGTAAAAAGAAACTACTTTTTTTACCTTTGCATTCAGCCCCACTTCAACCATTTTGTCCCACATACTATTAGTAGAATTTATTCCCAACTGTCCACAATCATTCATACCCAAAGCATACAATTGCCCAGAAGTTTTAATGGCGTACACACTATTCTCAAATCCTTCATTTAGCCTAACCACATTATTAACTACAGGAAAATTGCTATCCTTTTCGTAAGTGTATTTTTTCCCCATGTTTTTTCTGTTATAGCATATCACAGTTCCTGCTTCATCGATAATGTACAGATTTCCCCACGCCATATAAAAATCTTTTGCCTTGCATATCCCACTAATCTGTGTCGGGTACCGATAGTATTCCCCTGTCGACCAAATACTACCATCCTCTTGAAGCATGAAAATCTCATTTACACCATATTTCTGCATCTTCACTACATTAACCTGCTGTATTTTATCTTGAATACTTAAGGCAACATCCGCAGAAAGTTTTGTTCCCTTTAATTTTGCTCTTAACGTAACAAATCCTGTTCGCTTCTTTACAAGATTTCCATCCTCATTCACATATGCAATATCTTCATTAGAAGATGACCAATTTAATTCCTGATCAGTAGAATTTTCAGGCGAAATTACCGGGTAAAATTCTTTTCCATCTTCCTTTTCTAAAGTCGTCACATAAACAGCACTATCAAAGGATAAATCCTCTGCCGGAATTACACAAGCCACCTCAGCCTCAGCCTTAATATTATCATCTCCAAGCACCTCAATTTTTGCAGTGCCTACTCCTTTAGCCGTAATTTCTCCACGATCATCTACTTCTACAATATTCGCATCTGATGTAGTATATCGAACATTTTTTCTCGTTGTATTTTGAGGATAATATACTGTATTTAGTTTTTTTCTCTCTCCTACTTTTAAAGTAACTTTTTGCGGCGTTAAAGTAAGTTGTTCTAATTTAACAGTCTCTCTCACGTTTACTGTGACATAATTCCACACCGCCTTATCTGGAGCATAAACTTTTATATTCGTACTCCCTTGTTTTTTGGGTGTAATGATTCCTGTATCACTGACCTCTGCTACAGAAGTATCCTCACTTTCATATAAAATGCTTTTACTATCTGCAGTGTCAGGAGTAAGCTTTGCTTGAATCTGTGTAGTAGACTCCATATCCATATCTATCAGATAATCATCAAATGTAATATCCGTAATCTCAATTTTACCCGGTATTTCCATTATATAACAGTATGGCAGCGGCCAACTATTAGTAACATGTACCTCTCCATTAAATAAATATATACTATTATAATAATTGGCAGATTCATCCACTACAACCGGTACATCACTTGACAGCAACTCTCCCTTGTAATCAAATACCTGATTATCCATATATTTCATATCCATAAATAATGCAGCATAATCCTGATTTTGAGTTTTATCTCTAAATCCCTTACTAATATATTTAGCTTCCTTTTTGTCATTAAGTACAGCCGTATTTCCTCCCAACAATGATATAAACCTTCTAATAACAGAACCATATGGCGTATTATCCCCCTGTAATCCTGATAGATTTCTAATTCCAATATATGTTGCACCATTTTCCGGATAATAAACTGTATTTGTTATAGATAATTCTGTAAGACCAACCGGCAAATCAAACGAACTTGCCGTTCCTTCATCTCCTCCATCACTATCATGATTGCCATAAAATACGCAATTTTTATACTGTTGTTCACCTTTGTTCCGCAGAGAAAAGTCAATGTTACAATCTACAAATATACACCGTATAATATTACCACCCATTTCAAATTTTTCCCAATAACTTCCTCCCTCAGATCCTATTTTATAAAAGCTGCTATTTTCTATTTTATCTCCTTGCACCTGCCCGAAACCTTGTGTTTGACAAATCGATGCTCCTTCCAAATACCGATATGTATATGCCTGTCTTGGGAAGTTCTGAACAAACTCACAATTACTAATTGTATCAATATCATGCAAATACGGATTGGTAACCTTTGTGTACTCCATATCCACTGTTCCGCTTCCGGAAGCATATACTTCCACGCGGTAATTTCCCATATACTCGCTTGGGAACAGCTCTACCATTTCCTCCTCGGTACCCTTGCAGACCAATTTTCCCTGTACCTTGAGATATGCAATTCCTGTTTCTGCATAGGAATCCTGTGCGTCACTGCTCCAGAACTGGATCTTTGTACCCGGCTCGACAGTCAGTGTGACACCTTCCATAACTACCATAGAGTTTGGAATAATATAGAAATTATCCTTTGTAAGAGTTGTATCCTCTGTGATCTTGTTTGGAAGCATTTGACCACGGCGTACTGCCAGTCTGATCTTCGATGTTTTACGATATATCTCCGTATCAGTCTCGTCCAGTCCATTCTCACAGGTCACGGTTACCTGAATCGTGATGGTCGCATTGTTCGGACAGTTCTTATCAATCTTTACATAGAATGGATCCTGCCATCCGGTCCACTCCTCATCATCTTTTCCATAGAGCTTTCCACAGTCATTTTCAGAATATGTTCCTACTGATTTGTAATCAATATCATTATTCAGGAAAGTAACGTATGGGTTGTCAATCTCTCCCGTAGATGACTTTGCCTCCAGATGTACCTTTGTATTCTTGCTCATACCCCAGCGGTTACGAAGAGTCAGTCCAAGGGCAATTGTCTCTCCGGCATCAACGACACCGTCACCGTTGTTGATCTCCTCACAGCCTACTGTCAGCCCTTCCGTATCCGCTGAAAATCCTGCTGTATCAAAGATCGCATAATCACTCATTCCTACTTCCGGCTTTGGAAGCCTGGTCATTGCCTCTTTGAAATTGACCATACCCGGGATGTTATGCGGAAGTCCCATTACGGTATGCTTCTCCGGATTGGCACAGGTTACCTTCTTGTCTGCAGTACCGCTGATCTGTCCATAAATAAACTTGGTCGGATATTTATCCAGGTCTTTATACCGACTGCGAAGCAGAGCTGCCTCTGCTGCCACTACAGGAGCAGCCATAGAAGTACCACTGAGACGTGCATACCGGTCACCCGGAATCGTGCTCAGGATCTGCTCACCCGGTGCATATACTTCATATTCCTTATTATTAAATACCGTGGCATCCCAATTGGAAAATCCGGACTCTGTGTCATCCTCATCCACACTCATAACACCCATAACATAACTGAGGGCTGCCGGATAATTAGGCACTGACGCATAACAATCTGTTGCTTCATTCGGCGCACTGTCATTACCGGCAGAAGCTACCAGCACACAACGGGAATATGCCATAGAAAGCGCATCCTGCACTGCTACACTGCTGGCAGAACCACCAAAGGACATATTGATGACATCTGCCCCCTTCTCATAAGCGTAATTAATCGCCTTTGCAATATTATCCTGCATAAAATATCCTGACGCATCTCCCGCTTTGATCGGCATAATCTTTGTATTATAAGCGATACCTACAACACCTTTGTCATTATTAGATGCTGCTATGATACCTGCCACATGGGTACCATGTCCCTCATCATCCATCGCAGAGCCGGAAACATTCACCATATCGGCACCATAATAGTCATCCACGATGCCATCTCCATCATTATCAATACCATCATTCGGGATCTCCTCGGTATTTTTCCAGACATTGTCCTTCAGATCCTCATGATTATAATCCACTCCCGTGTCGATCACGGCCACTGTCACACTGCTGTTTCCGCCGGCATCGACACCCTGTGCTTTTAACTCCTTCCAGCAGTCCTGAATTCCACTGCCATTTAACACCCACTGGTCAGCCGCCTTAGGATTGCCGGCAACCTCCTCCGACACGGCTGTAGTTTCATATTTAAAATTGTACTCTGCCACAAGGACTTTTTTGATGGCACGTACCTTTCCAATCACCTTGTCAACATCTTCACCCTTAAAGAGATATGCTGTATACCATGTCGCATCCTCTGTTTTAAAAATTCTCTCCAGCTTGCCCACGCCGGCATCCTGCAGTGCCTTTTTGACTCCCTGCACATTGGATGCCTTCATCTTGAGCATAATGCTATTGGCAGCGTATTCCACATCACCTGACTCAAACACATCAGGATACGCCTGATCAAACGGCTCTGTAATCTCTCCTTTTTCGTTCACCGGAGATTTTTCTGATTCTGCTGCCGGATCTGCTGCCTTGTCAGATTCCTTCTCCTGATTCTGTGCAATCATTTCCAGAACCGGATCCTTCGTAGATCGTGGCTTATCGGATGCTTCCAGATCCTGTAATTCACTCTTCTGGAAGCTCATCTTTGCAGCAGACAGACTCTGATCCCCATCTTTCAATGTAATCTGCTTCTCCGTCTTATCATAATGCACAAAGGTAGTCTCCGTCATAACTTTGCGGGCACCATCTCCCAGCTTGATTACGGCAGGTTCCTCCTTCTCTGCATTTTGTGCCGATCTGTTCTCCGTCTTTGCCACATCCTGCGCTGCCAGCTTCTGAAGCATACCACCGGATATACTTTGCGCATTAGAACCGGCGATCACCATGGATGCACACAAAGCAACGGATAGATAATTTTTCCATTTCTTTCGATTCATATTGGCACTCCCTTCCTAAAATAAGTGTTTTGAATGTTACATTATGTATTACATATTTCATAAATTATTTTACAATATTTTACACGTACTGTCCAGTTGAGATTACTTGAAATGTAGGGAATAAAACATTATTTATTTAAATTTCTGTAATCATATTCTAAAAAACAATCTTGTTCCTTTTTCCTGCTCATGTTACACTACTAGAAAGAATCTAAATCCATAGAAAGGACTCGTAAAATGAAAAAATATCTCCAAAAACTAATGGTTTTCCTATTAACTGCCGCTTTGGCACTGTCCGCTTTTTCGGTCAGTTCCGCACAGGCTGCCAGGAAAAAGAAAGCGGCCTTTGATCCCAATGGTAAATATCATGCAACCCTTGGCATCCAGACCTGCACCAATCTCTGGCTGACCCATATGGGGTATTATGAAAAGTCTCAGAACAGCTATTACAATACCGAAAATGCAGACAATCTCATGTACACGGACAAAGAAACAAACAAAGACACTGCGGCTACCGGCACTCTCACCAATGCAGAAATCGCTGGCAACGGCACCTATACCGTCAAACTGGAGGGACTGGATTCCATGAATGAAACAGACATCTCCCAGCTTCACATCGCCACGGATATTCCGTTAAATGATAAGGTTAAATTTACCGATGTCAAGGCATCGATCAACGGCAGAGAAATCCTGAGCTTCGATGAAGGTGTTCCGGAAAACGAAGAACCTTATCTGCAGGGTGGTATGGTCATTCTTCTGTTGAATCACTGGCGTGCTGATCTTGTCAAAGAGGTCGCTGCCAAGGGACTTTCCGAAACCGCGGAAAGCGGCTGGAAGCTTTTGCAGGGAACCGGTGATGAGAATGTGGAAATCACTTTTACCGTATCCGGTTTTGATTATGACAATCCTGACGCAGTTGCAGCCGACGAAACTCCCGCCTCTGAAAACCAGCCTTCCTCCAGCGAAACAGAGAATTCCTCCGGCAATTCTTCTGTGCCGGTTTATCCAATTGCTGCAGCAGTTATTATCTTAATTGTAATATCCGGAATCATTATTGTGAGAAGAAAATAAAAGAAAGAAAAGCTTATACAAAAGAATACAAACAACAAAAATGGAAAGGATAAAAACCTTTCCATTTTTCATTCAGACATTCCGGTAACGGTAAATGCTTAACAGCATACCGTACAATGCCAGAGTCTCTGCAATACCGCTATAGTCCTCCGTGCCAATCCCCCCAAAGACCGGTATCAGCCCAACATAATGATTTCCCGGTGTCAGGCTGAACGCCTGTGCCGCCGCATAAAGAATCCGGATTAGAATAACAAATCCAATGGATACTCCCAACAGTCTGCCGGTGCGATCCGACTGCTTCCATGCCTTTTTAACCAGCCAGACGGTAAATACTGTTAACGCTCCCAGTACAAACACCACCGGCAAAATCCCCACATATGCCATAAGAGTATTCAAGTCTCCATGCGTAATATATAAATACACCTGTTCTGCAGAATATTCATTCTGCGCCAGCTTCTGCGTCAGAATGTCGCTGGTTCCGATCCATTTAATCCCCTGCATCATCTGCACATGAAATAACTGCAATGCCGAAACCTGATCGTCCCCCACAATCGTTTTCCACAATGCACTGTATTCCCGCCTCCGTTTCTCCGAGAAGAACAAAAACATGGTGTTCCAGCCTGCATGATGATAATATACGGACCACCGTGCATGACAGACTACCGCAAAATCATACAACATGTAGATTCCCTTTGCCAGCACAAGCGCAACCCCCGTGATCCGGACCGTTTTCCTCTTGGGCAAAGAAATTATATTCAGCTGTACTGCCATCACAAACACAAATGCCAGATATAACGCCGTTGTCCAAAATGTGAAATTCCCCCAGCTTCCCAGCTCACTGTCCGTCACCGACCAGTCAAAGGAGAGTACAAGGGGCAATGCCATTGCCAGAAGAGACTTCTCCATCTGATGCGGTTTTCCTTTCCAGTAAGAAATCATCAGTCCGTAAATCGGGACATACAATAAATAATACCTTCTGGTGATCCAGCCCTTTTCCCCTCCCAGTAAGTGCTGCACCGTATCATCCAGAACCGGACAGATATTTCCCCCAATCCCTGTCCGGTGTATCAGATACCATACCGGAGTGATCATCAGTATCAGTCCTGCCCATACACTGAACTTCTGATATTTGGTGTACGAAATATAGGACACAGCCGTAAAAACGATAATACACAAAAACAAGTCGATCCAGTTAATCTGTATTCTCCGGGGTAATGCAGCAGAAACAAGTGACCAGAGCTGCCCCCGCATATCCCGTTGAATACAATAAACCAACGCCATGCCAAGTCCCAATATAAAAAGCATTCCCAGCCACGGAAGCAGCACCTTTTCCGGACGATGAATCTGATCCAGCGCCTTTCCGGTCTCCACAGGATCTCCCATTTGTTCTACGGCAGCTTTCATCGCTTCCGCCCTCGTCATGCCTGTTGAGATCCGGTATTCCGTTTCATCATCAATATGATCCTCATATTCCCGGTAAATTTTCTGCCGTACCGGGCGGTACTGCAGCTGCTCCGTCAACCGGGAAAGATATTGCAGCTTTTGATCCCCCTCCGCTATCGTACCCTCATCGTCCCGTAATACATTATCTCTGTCATTTCCTTGATCTATCCTGCTCATCGTATCACCCCCATCATATTTTGATACCGTATGCGGTCAGTCAAGCTGCAGCTGCATTACATGCATCACAGCTCCCGCATACTCCGCCCACTCCCCTTTTTTGCGCTCCAATTCCTGCCTGCCATCCTTGGTGATCTGATAATAGATCCTTTTCTTCCCGGCTGCTTCCCCCTCATAGGATTGCAAAAATCCGCTCTTTTCCAGAGAATGCAGCAACGGATATAGCGTGCCAACCTTCATCTCAAAGACATCCTGAGAACGTTTCCGAAGCTCCTCGATCATCTGGTAGCCATACATATCCTGATCCTTCAATAGCTGTAGCAACAGCATCGTATTACTGCCTGACAATAAACTTTTATCCATTGTGAATCTCCATCCTTTCCTGATATTTTTCTAAAACAATATCGACCATCGATATAACGCATTATATATCGATGGTCGATAATTGTCAACGGATTTTAAAAAAATTTGCACCTAAAAATATAGCCAACCTAAAGTAAAATTTAGACTGGCCATATTCTTGATCATTTGATTTAGAAAAAGATGTTTGTTATTTGTTTGCTCTTATTTGCTTATTGTCTTTTCACTGTTACAGTTCCCAGCACTTCCTTCGTCATGCAGTTACGCACCAGGAAGGTCAGCGTATCCGGGAGCTCGGCCGTTCTGTACTGATCGTGCTCTGTCAATGCACCGTCTTTGCCCATGGAATCGTCTCCATAACCGCCCTCACTCGCAATCTCATTTCCATCCTCATCAAGAAGATAGAAGCACACATCGGAATCCGTTGTTTTGATCCATTTATCCCATGTCTGCGCTTTCGGGTCTGTTGTATGATACTTAATGGTACAATTCATATTCAATGCACTCTTCTCAAAATCAACCCCATCAAGAACTAGCTTCGTTCCCTTGATGGCTTGCGCTTTCTCTGGTGCATAGCAAAGTGTTTCTGCCTTTCCGGTCTGATCCTTCAGGGAAAATACAATAAAATCCTTCAGCTCCTGTTCCTCCTGTCCCGGCACATAAACCACCGTTTCACAGGTATAAGAAAGCTTCTGTGTCTTTGCATTGTTTTCAAAGCTCACATGGTATACCAGAGTGCCATCGGCCTCTGTCTGGTAATCCATAGACTGCGAAGCAGCATCTGTTCTGATGGACAATGCAACCTCCACGCATGTCTTATTCATGCGTTTTGCGTACTGCGCGATTGTTTCCTTCCCGGTATCCTCCCCGGCAATGCTAAGCTCTGATGCATAATAGGTATTCCGTTCGGACCAGCACTCGGATGGTACCAGCAGATACTTGTCACTGGCCGGCTTCACAGCCGCCTCCACGTAAACCTGATTTTTGTCACACAGAGCCTCTCTCACAAAGAAATCAGCGTATGCAGACTGTCTGGCATTGTTTCTGACCTGCTGCACCTTCGTCTGCTGCACCTTCGTCTCCCGGAGCTTTTCTGCCTGATCCCTGATCTCCTTTGTTTCCCCCGAAAAAAGAGATAAGATGCTGGTATGGTTGATCGCCGCATATGCTGCTCCAACCCCCTGTGTGACCACCAGACAGGACAATACTGCCGCCACGGCTATCTTTTTACAAGTCCAGAATTTCTTCATATCGTTTTGCTCCTCCGTCTGTATTCTTCGAAGGGTTTTCTGATTAAGAATACTCTCTGGTTTCACTTCCTGTTGGTAGACATCCTTCAACAACCGATCCATTTCATACTTCATAACCTCTTCCCTCCAAATACAATCTGATATTTTTTCTTGCTTTGGCCAGGCGGCTCAGCACTGTTCCCCTTGGTATGTGTAGTATTCCTGCAATCTCCCCGGTGGAATAGTCCTGCGTATAATGAAGAAGAACCACCACTCTCTGTTTGTCCGGCAGCTGCTTAACGGCTGTCATCACATCACGCCCCACTTCCTGCTCCAAAATATTGCCCAGTGGATCGTTCTGCCCGCTGATCACCCATTCTGCGCTCTCATAACTGACTTCCGGTATCAATTCTCTCCGACGTTTGTCCTTTTTCGTCCGGTTTTTCCATAGGTTGACAGAAATACCCATCAGGAAGCTCTTGATATTGCCACCGCGATCCAGTCTGTGGCCGATCTGAATCGCTTTCACAAAAGTATCCTGATAAAGATCATCCGCCTCTTCACGACTCCCGGTCAGGTGAAAGCAGAAACGATAAATGTCATCTCCATATTCCTGTATGATCTGTTCCATTTCCTGTGATGACATCTGCTGACACCTCCTGTCCGGTTTCTCGTATTTTGATCTTCACCTATATATTGTCGTGAGAATGTTTTTGATTCATTTCCTCAGGAAGTCTAATTTTTTATCTCCTTTCTCTATTTTGTTTTGAATACCGCATTTTTACTAAGTCCTCTCTTACGCAGCAGCTTTTTATATTCTTTTGCCTTTTTCTTTGGCACATTTACAACTGCTTCAGAAGAAGTCTTTGCAAAGGCTTTCTTGCCTATTGTCTTGGCTTTTAATTTCTCTGTCTCAATGACAATTTCTTTCAAATTTTTACAACCTTCAAACGCCCGCTTTCCGATGGAAACAATCTCTTTTCCGATTGTAATTTTTTTCAACTTCTTATTTTTGCGAAAAGCATTGTCCGCAATGGATGTCACCTGATATTTTACGCCATTTACTTCAATACTTGATGGAATTGTAATAGAAGCTTTCCCTGTTTTCTTCGTAGAAATATACGTCACCGTTGGCTTTTTGTCCGTTGTACCGGTCACCTTATACGTTGCTCCCGTCTCATCCGTGAGTTTGCTGTCTTTTTTCTCCGTTTTCGGAACGGAAGACTGTTTTACAGATGATTGTGCCGTCTCCTGCGGCGCTGCTGTCGGAATCGAAGTCGGCGCACCCGGTGCCGGCGTTGGCATATCCGGTACCGGAGTCGGCGCACCCGGTGCCGGCGTTGGGGTTCCCGGTGCCGGAGCCGGTATATCTGGTGTCGGGGTCGTTGTTCCCGGGGGCGTTGTCGGCGCACC
>ERZ779865.926-NODE-926-length-23797-cov-8.150619_pt1 | contig 23797 bp, 23 predicted proteins | sample MGYA00433088_ERZ779865 | MGnify/ENA primary metagenome ERZ779865 (study PRJEB29588, sample SAMEA2151703) | human gut metagenome | biome: human gut; feature: human-associated habitat; material: faeces | place: Denmark | collected 2008/2010 ... | reverse complement strand
GCTCATGGCCGGGGGCGGCGTGGCACTCATCGGCGTCATTCTCGTACCCCTGCTCTCCGGCCTGTTCGGTTAATCGCCCGCACAAATCCTTCGCGGCGTCCGCCCCTCGGGGCGGGCGCTGCGGGAAAGGAGGGTAAAGCCCATTGGATTTGATATGGCAGAAATTCACCGAATGGCTGAAGGAGCTGCTGATCAGCGGCATCATGGACAACGTGAACGGACTGTTTGACAACGTGAACAGCCGCGTGGCGGGCATCGCCGGGCAGGTGGGCGCAACGCCCCAGGGCTGGAACAGCGGCGTCTACGGCATGATCCGAACGCTGTCGGACAATGTGATTTTGCCCATCGCGGGCGTGATTCTCGCCTTTGTCATGACGCTGGAGCTGATCCAGCTCATTACGGAAAAGAACAACATGCACGACGTGGACACCTGGATGTTCTTCAAATGGATATTCAAGACCGCCTGCGCCGTGCTCATCGTCACCAACACATGGAACATCGTCATGGGCGTGTTCGAGGCTGCTCAGAGCGTTGTCAACAGCGCGTCGGGCATCATCATATCGGACACGTCTCTGACGTTTAACGAGCATATCGCGGGATTTGAAGCAGCGCTTGCGGAAATGGAGGTCTGGTCGCTGCTGGGGCTGTGGCTGGAGTCCGTGGTCGTGCATCTTTCCATGTGGGCGCTGACCATCTGCATTTTCATCATCTGCTACGGCAGGATGATCGAAATCTACTGCGTGACCTCCATCGCTCCCATCCCCATGGCGACCATGGCCAACCGGGAATGGGGGCAGATGGGTCAGAATTACCTCAGAAGCCTGCTGGCGCTTGGCTTTCAGGGCTTCCTCATCATCGTCTGCGTGGCGATTTACGCGGTGCTGATCCAGAACATCGTGGTGGAGAGCAGCGTCTCGGCGGCCATATGGACGTGCATGGGGTACACGGTGCTGCTGTGCTTCACGCTGTTTAAGACGAGCTCCCTTGCAAGGAGCCTGTTCCACGCTCACTGACGGAGGTGATGAAATTTGGCATACGTTCCCGTACCCAAGGACTTGAACGCGGTGAAAACCAAGGTCATGTTCAATTTAACAAAACGGCAGATTCTGTGCTTCGGCGGCGGCGCGCTCATCGGCGTACCGCTTTTCTTTCTGCTCAAGGGGCATATCGGCAGCAGCGCGGCGGCTCTTTGCATGATGCTGGTCATGCTGCCCTTCTTCCTGCTGGCCATGTACGAAAAGAACGGTCAGCCGCCGGAGAAGCTCATCCGCAACATCGTGCAGGTGTGCTTCCTGCGCCCCAAACAGCGCCCGTACAGGACGAACAATTTCTACGACCTGCTGAACCGGCAGGATATTTTGGATAAGGAGGTCTACGCGATTGTCCACAAACAAAACCCCCGCAAGAAAGCTCACACGAGCCGAGCGAAAGCAGATCGACGCGGCGATTGCAAGAGCAAAGCGTCAGGATAAGCGAAAGAAGTCCGCCCAGGACAGCATCCCCTTTCAGCGGATGTACCCCGACGGCGTGTGCCGCGTGACGGACAATTACTACACGAAAACCGTGCAGTTTCAGGATATCAACTACCAGCTCAACCAGAACGAGGACAAGACCGCCATTTTCGACGGCTGGTGCGACTTCCTCAACTATTTCGATTCCTCCATCCGCTTCCAGCTCTCCTTCATCAACCTCTCCGCCACGCGGGATACCTACGCCCGGCGCATCGCCATCCCCTTGCAGGGCGACTGCTTCGACAAGCTCCGCACCGAGTACACCGGGATGCTGCAAAGCCAGCTTGCACGGGGCAACAACGGGCTTATTAAGACCAAGTACCTGACCTTCGGCGTGGAGGCGGACAGCCTGAAAGCCGCAAAGCCCCGATTGGAGCGCATCGAGACGGATATCCTCAACAACTTCCGCCGTCTGGGCGTGCAGGCGGAAGCCCTGAACGGGATGGAGCGACTGCGCCTGCTGCACGGGATGCTCCACATGGACGAGCCGCAGCCCTTCCGCTTTTCGTGGGACTGGCTGGCTCCCTCCGGGCTGTCGGTGAAGGACTTCATCGCGCCCAGCGCCTTTGAGTTCAAGACCGGCAGCAGCTTCGGCGTGGGCAGCAAGACCGGCTGCGTATCCTTCTTGCAGATTTTAGCGCCGGAACTCAACGACCGGATGCTGGCGGATTTTCTCGATATGGAAAGCTCCCTCATCGTCAGTATGCACGTCCAGTCCGTGGATCAGGTGAAGGCCATCAAGACCATCAAGCGCAAGATCACCGACTTGCAGAAGATGACCATTGAGGAGCAGAAAAAGGCGGTGCGTTCCGGCTACGATATGGATATTATCCCCTCCGACCTTGCCACCTACGGCAATGAGGCGAAAAAGCTCTTGCAGGAGCTGCAAAGCCGCAACGAGCGTATGTTCCTTTTGACCTTCCTTGTGGTGAACGTGGCGGACAACAGGCAGCGTCTCGGCAACAACGTCTTTCAGGCGGGCTCCATCGCCCAGAAGTACAACTGCCAGCTCACGCGGCTGGACTTTCAGCAGGAGGAGGGCTTCATGAGCAGCCTCCCCTTGGGGCTGAACCAGATCGAGATCCAGCGGGGGATCACCACATCCAGCGTGGCGATCTTCGTGCCGTTTACCACCCAGGAGCTGTTTCAGGACGGCAAGGAAGCCCTGTACTGCGGGCTAAACGCCCTTTCCAACAACCTCATCATGGTAGACAGAAAGCTGCTTAAAAACCCGAACGGGCTGATCTTGGGCACGCCCGGAAGCGGCAAGTCCTTCTCCGCCAAGCGTGAGATCGCCAACGTGTTCCTCGTCACCAATGACGATATCATCATCTGCGACCCGGAGGCGGAGTACGGCCCGCTGGTGGAGCACCTGCACGGGCAGGTGGTGAAGATCTCGCCCACCTCCACCGACTATCTGAACCCCATGGATTTGAACCTGAATTACAGTGACGACGAAAACCCGCTGAGCCTGAAATCCGACTTCATCCTCTCCCTGTGCGAGCTGATCGTGGGCGGCAAGGACGGCCTCATGCCGGTGGAAAAGACCATCATCGACCGCTGTGTGCGCATGGTGTACCGGGATTATCTCAGCGACCCGAAGCCGGAGAATATGCCGATTCTGGAGGACTTGTATAACGAGCTGCGGCGGCAGGAGGAAAAGGAGGCGCAGTACATCGCCACGGCTTTGGAAATCTACGTTTCCGGCTCCCTCAACGTGTTCAACCACCGCACCAACATCAACATTGAAAACCGCATTGTCAGCTTCGACATCAAGGAGCTGGGCAAGCAGCTCAAGAAGATCGGGATGCTCATCGTGCAGGACGCCGTGTGGAATCGAGTGACCGTCAACCGGGAAGCCCACAAATCCACCCGCTACTACATTGACGAAATGCACCTTTTGCTGCGCGAAGAGCAGACCGCCGCCTACACGGTGGAAATCTGGAAGCGCTTCCGCAAGTGGGGCGGCATTCCGACCGGCATCACCCAGAATGTCAAGGACCTGCTTTCTTCCCGCGAGGTGGAGAACATCTTTGAGAACAGCGATTTCATCCTCATGCTCAATCAAGCCAGCGGCGACCGGCAGATTCTCGCCAAACAGCTCAATATCTCCCCGCATCAGCTCTCGTATGTCACCCACAGCGGTGAAGGCGAAGGGCTGCTTTTTTACGGCAACGTCATTCTTCCCTTTGTAGACCGTTTCCCCCGCGGGGAACTCTATGACCTGCTCACCACCAAGCCACAGGAGCAGACGGCATAACAAAACAAGAAAGGAATTGCACGATGGAAAACAAACTGATGATTTTTGAAAACGACGCCTTTGGAAAGGTGCGAACGCTGAACCTCAACGGCGAGCCGTGGTTCGTAGCGGCGGATGTGTGCAAAGCGCTGGAACTGGGGAATCCGAGCATGACGGTTGAGCGTCTGGATGATGATGAAAAGGGTATCAGTACTATTGATACCCTTGGCGGGAAACAGCGCATGGCAATCATCAACGAACCCGGACTGTATTCGCTGGTGATCACCTCCCGCAAGCCGGAGGCAAAGGCGTTCAAGCGCTGGATCACCCATGAGGTCATTCCGGCCATCCGCAAGCACGGTATGTATATCACCGACGAGAAGCTCAAGCTGTTCGCCGAGCACCCTGAGCTACTGGACGCGCTGATGAAAAGCCTCTACGCCGCCCATGCGGAGAACCTGCGGCACAGGGCGGAGCGCCAAACGCTGCTGCCCAAGGCGGATTACTACGACGCCTTTATGGACGCGGACGGCTGCACCAACCTTCGCACCACGGCAAAGGAGCTGAATGTGCCGGAGCGCTGGTTTGCCCGCTTTCTCCAGCAGACCGGCTTTCTCTACCGCAGCCCTGCGGGGAACCTCATGCCCTACGCCATCCCCCGCAACCGCGGGCTGTTCCGCGTGAGGGATTATGTCCGCAACGGTCACAGCGGCGCGTACACCCTCATCACCCCCATGGGCAAGAGCCTGTTCCGGGAGCTGCTCCGCTGCGGCGAGGCGCTTCCAACTGATTGATTAAACGAATAAGGAGCGTAACACCATGAAAAAAGAAAATCTGTACCTGATCCACGGCGAGGACTATCTGCGCCACATCGAGGAAAAGCTGGAGCTGCTGTGGATGGCGACCATCCTCATGCACTACATCAAAAACGGAGTCGAGAAGGACAGCTATCTGGACCTTGTACGCAGATCCACCCTCGACTTTGACGAGCGCTGCGAGGAGATGTTCAGTTCTTGGGGCAGGGCGCTCAATTACCTCAAGTCCCGCGACCTTGCGGACCTGTCCGACCTCATCGAAAACGACCTGATCGAGCCGGAATACGCCGGTTACATTCCTGCGGATAATCCCTGCTGCCCCGGCGAACGCTGCTGCGGGTATGCCGAGCGCATGGAGCGCGAATACACCGCAGAGCGTGAGGCGGACGAGGACAATGAGGACGCCGACGTATTTGAGTATGACGGAGAACCGGCCATATCTGAGCTGACCGGCGTGTGCAGGGACATCCTCACGGCTGTCGAAGGGCTTACCTCGCTTCTAAGGGATGAGTTCGACTATGCAGGCTGACCGCATTTACTGCGGTGACGCCCTGACCGTGCTGAAAACCCTGCCGGACAATTCCGTGAACTGCTGCGTAACCTCGCCGCCGTACTACGCACTGCGGGATTACGGCGTAGATGGGCAGATCGGGCGGGAGGAAACGCCTGCGCTGTATGTAGAGCGCCTGACCGGTATTTTCCGTGAGGTCAGGCGCGTTCTCACGCCGGACGGCACCCTCTGGCTGAACATCGCGGACACCTATGCCGGAAAGGGCAATCAGGGCGAAGCCCTCGACCCCAAGTACCCCAACGGCAGGACCGGTCAGGCGGTCGCCCTCAACGGCAAGGTGGAGGGCTGCAAGGCAAAGGATATGATCGGCGTGCCGTGGCTGCTTGCCTTTGCGCTGCGCGCAGACGGCTGGTATCTGCGCTCGGACATCATCTGGCAGAAGGCGAATCCCATGCCGGAAAGCACCAAGGACAGGCCAAGCCGCTGCTATGAGCATATCTTCCTACTGTCCAAGTCCCGACGCTACTATTACGATGCTGCCGCCATCGCGGAGCCGGTTGCGGAAACGACAGTACGGCGCATGAAAGGCGCACGAAGCACGGCTACCAAGCACGGAAGTATCATTCCCGGACAGCAGAATATCCAGAAAATCAATCTGCCAAGAGCTGCCGGAACCTATACGGATGCAGATATTCCACAGCTTCGCAACAAGCGCGACGTCTGGCAAATCAACACCGTGCCGTACCGGGGCGGGCATTTTGCCGCTTTCCCGCCCAAGCTGGCGGAAACCTGCCTGCTGGCAGGCTGCCCGCCCGGAGGTGTCGTGCTCGACCCCTTCCTCGGCTCCGGCACTACGGCGGCGGTGGCAAAGCAGCTCGGCCGGCACTACATCGGCATCGAGCTGAACCCGGACTACTGCAAGCTGGCACAGAAACGGATCGGAGGTGTCGCGGTATGAACGCCTACACCCGGCAGGATCTGAGCGTCATGCAGGCGTGGCCGCTGGAGCGGAAAATTCGCGTGACGCAGGCGAAGATCATCGAGTGGTATCACCACTACGGCGGCAAGGTCGCCGTCTCCTTTTCGGGCGGCAAGGACAGCACCGTGCTGCTGGACCTTGCGCGGCGGGCGTTCCCCGACATTCCCGCCGTGTTTGTGGACACGGGGCTGGAATACCCGGAGATACGGGAGTTTGTCAAAACCGTTCCCAATGTAACATGGCTGCGCCCGGAGATGCCCTTTTCCAAGGTCATATCGGAATACGGCTATCCCGTCATATCCAAGGATGTGGCGCGGCGTATCCGCTACGCCAGAAAGGGCGGCACATGGGCGCTCTGCCACCTGAACGGCCTGAACCGGGACGGTACGCCCTCAAAATTCAATGAACGGTATCAGAAATGGCGCGTCCTGCTGGATGCGCCATTTCCCGTTTCTGACGCCTGCTGCACCGTGATAAAGGAGCGTCCCCTGCACAGATATAACCGGGGAACCGGTAGAAAGCAGATCATTGCGACCATGGCCTGTGAGAGCGCGCGCCGCCAGAGCGTCTATCTCAAAATCGGATGCAACGCCTATCATAAGCGGGACCCCACCTCTCAGCCCATGTCTTTCTGGACAGAGCAGGATGTGCTGGCCTATCTCAAAATGACCGGCATCCCGTATGCCTCCGTCTACGGCGAGATCGTGGAGAAAAACGGCAGGATGACCACCACCGGCGCGAAGCGCACCGGCTGTATGTTTTGTATGTTCGGCGTTCATCTGGAAAAGAAGCCGAACCGCTTTCAGCGCATGGCGCTGACACATCCGAAGCAATACGATTTCTGTATCCATAAATTGGGCTGCGGTAAGGTGCTGGACTTTCTCGGCGTACCGTATGCCCCGAACGGAGGTGAATTTCCATGAGCAAGCGCTCGCCCCGGCTGCTGTTTACCGACGAGGAGATGGCAGCGCCGGAACTGAAAAAGGCCATCCGAAAAGCGGACAAGCGCATGAAGAAGCTGGAAAATGCCGAGGCGAAGATACCCAAGAAAACCGTGAAGAAAAAGCAGCGCGTCGTTGACCCGAAAACCGGCGCGGTCACAACGCGCCTTTCCTTTGAGGAGGTGGACAAGAAACGCCCGCCCTCCAAGCTGGCCCATGCGGTGCGTGACGCACCCGGCGCGGCGGCGCTGTCCGCCGTACACCGTGAGATTCGGCAGCATGAGCAGGACAATGTGGGCGTGGAGAGCGCCCACGGCGTGGAGCAGGCGGCGGAGCGCGCCGTGCGACTTGCACAGCACGCCCACCGCTCTCACAAGGAGAAGCCCTACCGCCGCGCAGACCGCGCCGAGGCCAAGGCAGACCGCGCCAACCTCCGTGCGCTGGACAAAACGGCACAGCACCATGACCCGCAGTTTTCCAGCAATCCCTACTCCCGCTGGCAGCAGAAGCAGGCCATCAAGCGGGAGTACGCCGCCGCCAAAGCCGGAAAAAGCGCCGGGAATACGGTCAAAGCCTCCGAAGCAACGGCAAAGGCGGCGCGGAAAGCCGCGGAGAACACAAAGAAAGCCGGCGAGTTCATCGCCCGTCACAAAAAGGGCTTTCTTATCGTGGGCGGCATCGCGGCAATAATCGTCCTCATCCTCTGCACCGTCTCCTCCTGCTCCCTGCTGATTCAGGGCGGAGCCACCGGCGTCAACGTGTCCACCTATCCCAGCGAGGACGCGGATATGCTGGCGGCAGAGGCGCAGTATTGCGCCATGGAAGCGGAATTGCAGCAGTATCTCGACACCTACAAAAGCACCCACGACTACGACGAGTACCACTTCGAGCTGGACGACATCGAGCATGACCCCTATGTGCTGATCTCCGCCATCACCGCCCTGAAAGGCAAGGAGTGGACGCTTTCCGAGGTCGGCGGCATACTCGATATGCTGTTTGAAAAGCAGTACATCCTAACGGAAACCGTCACCACGGAAACGAGATACCGCGCCGAAACGCACACCGGCTACTATACCGATGCGGAGGGCAATCTGCACAGCTACGAGTACGACGTGCAGGTGCCGTACACCTACTACATCTGCACCGTAAAGTTGGAAAACTTCAACCTCTCCCATGTGCCGGTCTATATCATGTCGCAGGATCAGCTCTCCCTTTACGCCATGTATATGGCGACGCTGGGCAACCGCCCGGATCTGTTCGGCGGCTCGGAGTACATCGGGAAATACTACACCGCCGACTATGAGAAGTACGAGATACCCCCGGAAGCGCTGGAGGACGCGCAGTTCGCCGCCATCATCAAGGAGGCGGAGAAGTATCTCGGCTACCCCTACGTCTGGGGCGGTAGCTCTCCCGCTACTTCATTCGACTGCTCCGGCTTTGTCAGCTATCCATGCCCTGCATATAGTAGGGCAGATACCCCAGCGTCATGTCCCACGGACCGGTGTAGTCGGGGGCTATTCCCTCAGAGTCAACTCTCTGCACGCCGTTTTTATATCTGATGATACCGCTTAAAAGCCCTGTCCCATTTTTCCATTTCCTGCGTTATATAGATATGGCGCAGGAAACGGATCACTTTGTTTCCAGCAGCTTTTGTATTGCGGCTGGCGTATCCCCGAAGGTCTGCCGGAAAACCGCATAAAAGTTGCTGATGCCGTTATAGCCAACCTTCTCCGCCACATCCTGAATAGAAAGGGTATCATCCTCTAACAGATCAAGGGCCCGCTCCATGCGCAGGGTGCGGACATATTCCGCAACGCTTTTTCCCTCGGTCAACCGGAAGCCTTTTTGCAGCTTGTTCTTGTTGACGCCGACCTTCCTGCAAAGGTCAATGACCGCAGGCGGGTGCTTAAGACTGGCTTGCAGGATAGTCTTTGCCTTTTCTACCGCACGAATCTCGTTCTCGTCGAGATAGACCGGCGGCTGTGCGGATAGCTGCTGCACAAGGTCGATCAGATACCCGGCCGCCTCCAGCCCAAAACCCTTCAGCCATGTATCAAAGGCAAGCCCTGTCAGGCGGCATTGCTCAATGCGGCGGTAGATGGACACCAACTCCGGCGCATGAAGGTCTGCGCCATGTATGGTGTTCTTTGCATCTCTCCAAAAGCTGTCATAGAGAGGGATATTGTTCTCCGCGAAAAACTGCTCCTGAAAATACAGTCCCTGAAAACGTAACCGCTGCCCTCCGGGAACTTTCATAAAGAACGGCACTGGCGAATCAAAGACGAAGCAGTTGACGCCCTCGCCGAAGTGAATTGTCTGATCTCTCTGTGTGTAGGCTTCCACGGTCCCCTGCTCGCTCAGCCCGATTCCTACATAGCGCTGACTAAACTGACTGCGGATGATTGTATCCTTCGGATAGGTAAAGTCCGCGTCCGCTACGGAAAAGCCGTGCAGATCGCCCCAGAAGCGAACCTTGGAGTGCTGCCTCGGAAACACATAGCGAAAGCCGTTTACTGCGTCCTTTCGTAGGCCACCGAGCGATATATAGTAGTTCAGCATTTCCTCGATGCTGTGTATTGTAACCATCTTGCCGCTCCTCTCTTTCTGTTTTGGCACACTGTTTTCTGTTTTGGCACAAATTTCGGTTAGCAATAGGCAACTCGCAGATGTGATTATATCACAAAACCGCCGGTAATTCAACGATTTCCGCAAATTTCGCACGACATCAGCTTATTTCTGAGGCACTTTCCGAGCCGTTGACAATACAGCGGCCATGCGTATAATGATTACTGGTTAAGCTCGTCTAACCAACAATCATTTTGCTTGCGGTGGCTGCTCTTGAGCGTTGCGCCGCTGAGAAAGGAGTTCTATGCAAGAAGCAAAGAAAAATGTCATTCTTCGCGTGTTCCGAACGGCGCATTGCCCTCCGGGAAAGTATTTCTTCGGCGTGACCTGCTCTGCGCTCAGTGTCCTGCTGTCCGGCGTACCGTTCTATACGGTCTACCGGATCATCCGGCTTTTTCTGCTGGCATCGCTTGATGGTGCGGCTGCTCCGACCCACGAGATATGGATGTGGGCAGCAGTCACGATAGGAAGTATCGTGCTGGGCATCGTGCTGTCTGTAATCGGCAGCTTTTCCTGCCATGCCTGCGCATTCAATGCACTCTATGACCTGCGTATGCGCCTCCTCGACCACATGGGACGGCTAAACCTCGGCTTTTACACAGGCGGTCAATCCGGCGCAACGCAGAAGATGATGAATGAGAATATCGAAAAGATGGAAAATATCATTGCCCACGATGTTTCCAATATTTTCGGCGCGGGGCTGTTGCTGGCAGCTTTGGCCGTGCTGATGTTCTCACTCAACATTCCGCTGGCACTGACGATCTTTATCGCTCTCATGCTTGCGTTTCTCATCCAGTTTTCCGCTTTCGGCGGAAAGCAGGGTCAGAAGATATGGAGCGACCTGAACCGTTCCTCCACCGAGCTGGATGCAGCGTTTTCTGAATATGTGGCGGGCATGGAGGAAGAAAAAATCTTCGGCAGACCTGAAGCGGCAGCCCGCCGCCTGACAGGGCTGGTGGAGAAGAACAGGGAGCATTGGAAGATCTATCTGAAGCGTGTCACGCCGATTTTCGGCGCATATAAGACCATCACAATCTCCGTGCTGGCGTTCCTGCTTGTTTCCGGCTGCGCATTGCTGTACCTGCATCCCGGCGACCATGAGCTTATGATGGAGCTGTTGATGTTCCTGATAGTCGGTCCCGCCTGCATCAGTCCCTTGATGGAACTTGTGGAGTTCGGAGCAGATTTGCGGAACCTGGCAGTACGCATGGATCAGATTGACGAGGTGCTGAATATGCAGCCCATATCCGAGGGAACGGAGACTGCCCCAAAGGGTGGAGCTGAAATTGTGTTTCAGGATGTGAGCTTTTCCTATCAGAACGCTGCCGACCCTTTGCGCCGCATGGCGCTGGATCATCTGACAATAAAAATTCCTGCCGGGAGCTTCGCCGCGCTGGTAGGACCATCCGGGGGAGGAAAATCCACGGCAGGGCAACTCATCGCCCGCTTTTGGGATGTGGAGAGCGGATCTATCACCATCGCTGGACATGACATCCGGGAGTATTCAATGGAAGCCTTGATGAATGCCGTTGCCTTTGTTTTTCAGGACACGCACATCTTTGCGGAGAGTGTTTATGACAATATCGCCATGCACCGCAAGGTTCACCGCGAGGATGTGGAGAAGGCGGCAAAGGCGGCAAGATGCCATGATTTCATTCTCTCACTTCCAAATGGCTATGATACCAAACTGGGTGACGGCGGGCATAAGCTGTCGGGCGGTGAGGCACAGCGTATCGCCATTGCAAGGGCAATATTAAAAGACGCGCCCATCGTCGTGTTAGATGAAGCGATGGCTTTTACCGATGCGGAAAATGAGCTTGCTCTGAGAGAGGGCATGGCGGAGCTTTTGTGCAGCAAAACCGTCCTGATGATCGCCCACCGGCTCTATTCCATTCAGGATGCGGACTGCATCTTTGTATTGGAGAACGGGCAGCTCAGGGAACAGGGCTCACATACCGAGCTGCTGAAAGCAAATGGCCTGTATGCACATCTTTGGGCGATTCAGAACGAAACCGAAAGCTGGCAGATGAAGGGAGGGGTTTCCCATGCTTAAAATGATTCGACAGTTCACCTTCCATCATCCAAAGCAGATCATCGCGCCGACGCTGTGGTTGTTTCTCTCGCAGGCGTTCAGCATTCTTCCCGCCATCCTCGCATATATGGCGATCTATCTTTTGGGACAGGCATTTTACCCTCCCTATACGCTGGATATTGCGCTGCTGATTAAAATTGCGATTATAGGGATTGCCTATGTCCTCCTGCAATATGCAGTGGAACTGATCTCCTATTACAATACCTATGGGCGAGCTTATCACGACACGGCAGACAAGCGTATTACATATATTCAAAAGCTGCGCCGTCAGAACCTCGGCTTCTTTTCCTCGAAGGAATCAGGGGAACTGATTAGCTCCTTTGCAAGTGATTTTGCCAATGTGGAGTACACCATGTGCTTCTGGCTGCCTTATCCCATCGGTATAGGCTTTCTGTTGCTGCTTTCCTTTGTTTGTATGTTGTTCTTTGACTGGCGCATGGCGGTTGCGATTTTTGCAATGCTGCCCATCTGCACGATCCTGATGCTGCAAATTGCAAAGGTCAAGGAAAAACATAGCCGCTCCGTTATGGAGGCCAAGACAAGAGCTGCAACGCAGCTCAACGAATACCTGCACGGTATGAAAGATCTCAAAGCCTACCACCGTACCGGCAGCGGCTTCGAGGCGCTGAAAAAAGCGTTTTCTGATTTGCGCAGGGAATCCCTGCTGGACGAGGCCGTTGCAGGCAGCCTTTCCACTCTGTGCGCTTCGTTGGTCAAATTCGTTGTTCCCGTGACGGCGACAGTGGGGCTGTATCTGCTGATGGGCGGCAGTCTTACCATATTGGATTTCGCAGGCTTTCTTGTGATTGCCACAAAGCTGACCGAACCGGCGCTTACCCTTGTGAGCAGCATTTCAGCGCTGCGGGGCATGGCTCTCTCCGGTGAGCGGCTGGACAAGGTGATGACGATGCCCGACCCTTCTGGCGAGGACAAAATCTCCCATGGCGACAGCTATGCGTTTGACAGCGTTTCCTTCCACTATGCAGCGGATAGCAACGTGATCCATGGCGTGAGCTTTGAAACACCGGCAGGGGCACTCACTGCTCTGGTAGGACCCTCCGGCAGCGGCAAATCGACGCTTCTGCGGCTAATGGCGCGGTTCTGGGACTATCAACAGGGGCAGGTGCGGTTTGCCGGAAAAGAGCTTCGCAGCATCGCGCCGGAAAGCCTGCTTTCGCAGGTGTCTATGGTGATGCAGAACGCCTATCTGTTCCGGGGTACGATTCGGGAGAACCTATGCTTCGGGAATGAGTGCATCACCGAACAGCAGATGCTCGACGCCTGCCGAAAAGCACGCTGCCACGACTTCGTCTCCGCCTTACCGGAGGGCTATGATACGGTGGTAGGCGAAGGCGGCGCAACCCTGTCCGGGGGCGAGCGGCAGCGTATTTCGCTGGCAAGAGCGTTTTTGAAAGATGTCCCGATCCTGCTTCTGGACGAGCCTACCGCATCCCTTGACGCGGACAATGAAGTGATGGTGCAGAGAGCGTTGGATGAAATATCCAAAGAACGCACCATCATTATGATCGCACATCGGCTGAAAACCGTACGCGGCGCACAGCAGATCCTTGTTCTTGAAAACGGAAGGATCACACAAAAAGGAACCCATAACCAGCTTGTCGGGACAGACGGACTCTACTCACGACTGTGGGAATTGCAAAATCAGGCTGGAAACTATACTTTCAAACAATCTTAGGAGGAGAAACATGAAATCAAAATTTTTGAATCTCAAGGAGTTCGTCCTTGTTCTGCTGTTGGCCTGCTTGGAAACAGTAATCGGTCTTGTTGCTGCGATGCCTTTTGCAGCAAATCTTCAACTGGTATATTTTCTCGTTCCGGGACTTACGGGCTTGATTAACGGCATTATATATGTGCTTTTGATTAAAAAGTGCCCAAAAGTGGGGACGCAGTTTATCATTCCGTTTGTTTACGGGCTGTTATTCCTGTTTTCCGGCAGCGTCTATGTGTTTATGTTTTTTGCAATCTTAGCAGTGGCGAATGAACTGATTATGATAGGGGGATACGGGAAAAAAGTACGTCAGGCAATTCCCCACGTCCTCACATGGAGCCTTAATTCAATGGGCAGCACTCTTACTTTGCTTCTCTTCCGGGACAGTATGGTGCAGACCTATGTGAAAATGGGGATGAGTGCAGTTGATGCTGAGGCGGCGGTATCTTCTGTTGAGGGATTCTGGTTAGCTCCGCAAAATATTGCTATTGCGCTGGCCGCCGCTGCAATCTTGTCGGTTGCCGGATATGCGTTGGGTATGAAAATGTTCAGCAAGCACTTTAAGCCTGCCGGAATCGCATGATGGGAGCATATAGACAGGTACGTTTTCAAGCAAATCCGCTCACATGGTTGCTTCTGTGTTTGACGGGAATCATGTCGATTATTCTGGTACACTCTGAAATAGGCGGCTTGTGCCTTGCTGTGTTTTGCATTGCCATACATCTTTTGACAGGTCACTCAGACAAAGCGATTCCCTATTCTGTGTGCTACCTTGTTTTTACGGGTATCGCTTGGGGCGGAGTAAGACTTGTAGAAAGTGAGGTAGCCTTTTCGGTCAGTTCCATGTTGGCAAGTCTCGGTGTCCTTGGCAGAAAATCCATCATTCCTCTGTCCTTTGCTATCTGCCTTGCGAAAGAGCCTACCGGTTCTCTGCTTGCCTCCTTACAGGCAATGCGGCTCCCGAAGGCGGTGGGAATCGGGCTTGCCGTGCTGTTGAGGTTTTTCCCGACGATTGGCAGCGAGTATCGGGCGATCCGTGCATCACAGCGGTTTCGCGGGATCGGGGTAGGCGTGGTTCACACGCTTACCCATCTCCCCTCAACGGTGGAATACATACTGATCCCACTGATCCTGCGCACGACAAAAGTCGCCGAAGAACTCTCTGCCTCCATGACGGTGCGGGGAGTACGCTTTTCAGGGGAAACAATTTCCTACCGTCCTGTGCGCTTTACGGGAAAGGATGCTGCGCTCTGCGCGATGGCAGTTTTGATTCCCGCGGCTGTGTTTCTGCTGGAAAGGAGGGGCGTCTTTTGATTGAACTGAAAAACCTCTCCTTTTCCTATGAGAACTCAAGTGAAGCAAAGGGACAGCTCAGAGGTATCGACCTTCATGTAAAAAAGGGCGAGTTGGTGATCCTGTCCGGCAGAAGCGGCTGCGGCAAGACGACGCTGACCCGTATTCTCAACGGGCTTTGCCCCGGCTTTTATCCGGGAAAGCTGGAGGGCGGCTACTCCCTTGACGGTGAGGACGCACTGAAAATGCCCATCCATCGTTTGGGGACGATGGTGGGAAGCGTCTTTCAGGACCCTCGCAGCCAGTTTTTCGCCACCAACACGACGGATGAGATTGTGCTGGGGATGGAGAACATCCCACTGGAGCGTCCAGTCATGCAGGAGCGTCTGAACACGGTTTGCAAACAGATGAACATTGAACGCCTGATCGGCCGAAGGATATTCCCTCTGTCCAGCGGCGAAAAGCAGCTTATCGCCATTGCCTCCGTCTGTGCAATGGAACCGAAGGTTATCGTCCTGGATGAGCCGTCCGCAAATCTGGATAGCGAAGCGATGGTGCGCCTCGGCGCGCTGCTCTATCGGCTGAAAACGGCGGGGCATACGATAATCCTCTCGGAGCACCGTTTCCATTATGTGCGGGATTCCTTTGACCGGCTTGTTTTCATGGAGGATGGTGCGATTTCCGCCGTCTATGACCGGAAAGACGCCCTGTCCCTTACAGCGGAGCAGATGACGGCGATGGGACTTCGTCCATTTGACGCACCGGCATTTCGCGTAGGCGGAGCATACCGGCAGAATCAGGACGACGCCTTGCAGGTGTCCGCAATCTCCTGTATGCTGGACAGCCAGCAAATTTTGGAGGAAGTGAGCTTTGCCGCACAGAGCGGAAAGATACTTGCCATCGCCGGACCCAACGGCGCAGGCAAATCCACGCTTTGCCGCATCATCACAGGTTTATACCGGGCAATGGGTGCGGTTTCCCTCGATGGTGAAATCCTGAAGCGGAAGCGCCTCACACAAAAATCCTTTTTTGTGCAGCAGGATTCCGATTATCAGCTCTATGCGCCTACTGTGCTGGACGAGTTTTCCCTCGGCAAAAAGGAAACGGCAGAGTTGAAAGAAACTGCGCTTTCCCGGTTGCGAGAGATGGGACTGGAAGTCTTTACAGATCGGCATCCCGCTTCGTTATCGGGAGGCCAGAAGCAGCGCCTGTTGCTGGCGCTGGCTGCGGCAAGCGGGAGAAGCCTGTTGGTGTTTGATGAGCCTACCAGCGGTTTGGACGGTTTCAATATGCACCTGACGGTCGAGCTGCTGAAACGGCTCGCCGGAGAAGGCCGCTGCATCCTGCTGATTACGCATGATATGGAGCTGATCGCGGAAGCTGCGGATAGCGTCCTCTATATTGAGGGCGGCAAACTGCGCTATCACCGAAATGTTCTGCGGCAGATGGGAGACGATGATGAAAATTCGTAAATCCGGCGAGGATTATCTGGAGGCCATTCTGATTCTTGAACGGCAGTCCGGTGCGGTGCGCTCTATTGACCTTGCACGGCACATGGGCTACTCCAAAGCCAGCATCAGCCACGCCACAAGTGCGCTACGCAAGGGCGGATTTCTTGTTATGGACAAAGACGGCTGCCTGCGCATGACCGATAAGGGACGTGAGATAGCGGAAAGAATCTACGAGCGGCACCAGTTTTTTACGATGCAGTTGATCACTGCGGGCGTAGACCCGGAAATCGCCGAATACGAAGCCTGCCTGATTGAACACGCCGTCAGTCAGGACAGCTTCGAAAAAATCAGGGATGCGCACAAACAGGAAAAATAGAATAAAAGTTGCCCGTCGTTCCAACTGCGCGGACAAAAGCAGCCAGCGGGTTAAGATTGTGCGTCTATGCCCGCTGGCTATTCTATAAGTCACAGCGGCTATCCGCATGGATGGTCGCTTTTACTCACCGTTTTTCAACTTCTCTGCGCTTTGGCACAATGCAATATACCGCTCCGCTTCTGCATCACTCTTTCCGGCAAAGAAATCTGCCACAACTTTTGGAATTTCACGCGGTTTTTCGTCGTGAAACACCACGGCGTCAAGGCTGATTCTCATCTCCTTGGAAATGAGAGCCACGGTTTCAAACTTCGGATTGCTTTTGCAGTTTTCAATCTCAATAATCGTGCGCGTACACATGTTCAGTTTTTCAGCCAGTCCACGCTGTGTTATCTTCTGCTGGATTCGCTTCTCCCGAAGTTTGAGGGCAAAAAGGTCAAGAAAGTTCATCAGAAATCACCTCTCCTATATTTTATGGTGAGTTCTAATTCAGCTAAATATACACCCAACTCATGTCAAATGAGTTATACATCACAAATACGAAATATGTGAGGATGTCTTATGGGATTGACTGACAATAGGAGGTATCGCTAATGCGGCTATCCACCGCAAAGGAAGTGGATGCAGAACATCTCAAAAAGAAGCAGGTGTTGTAGAGACTTTTGCGAGCTGCACTTATCTATGTGAGTTGCAGCTCGTTTTCTGTGCATCACAGATTATCTGCAATATAGCTCCGCCCAATTATGAAATAGAATTGCAAGGCACTCGTTCAGGCTTTTATGCCTGTGCGGGTGCCTTTTTGTTTGCACTGTTTTTCTTCTCTGTGGGCTGCCGCTCCCCGCCGCCATCCGTTTGGATTCAACCGCAACCACAAACACAAACATCCAAACGGAGGAATACAACATGACAACGATCAACCTGCGGGAGCTTTACCCGTGGTACACCGAGGATACCTTTATCGAGGTTTCCGATGAAGTCGCCGCGTTTCTTGATGAGGATAGGCGGCTTCAGATCAACTACGCGCAGTACATCCGCGACAACAAGGCGTTCTACTCGCTGGACGCAGGCGACGGCATCGAGGCGGAAGCGCTGAATCTGCCGGAACAGCCGGATGAGGCGCTGGATCGCATGGAGTTGGGGCGGCTGCTGAAAGAAGCAATGGCACAGCTCACGCCCGCACAGCGGCGGCGTGTTCTTGCTCATTTCGTTGAAGGACGATCCCAGCTTGAAATTGCGGCCAGCGAAGGTGTTGTTAAAAGCACAGTTTCGGAAGCGATTTCACGCGGACGGAAAAATCTCAGGAATATTCTCAAAAAGCTTCGCTAACACCCCGAACTTTTGCCCGATTTTTCTTGAGGTATATGAGAGGGATATTCTTCTTTCTCACCTCTGCTCCTTGACAACCGCATAGACACCGGTATCAGCACAGACCCCGCGCGGCTGAAAAGCCAAGCGACAAAAGGCGCGCCGCCATGACGACAGACCTCCCGCCCTTCGGGACGGGCGGCTGTCCGAGCGATCTACGCAGACTTTGACCCGATGCGTGGCAGCATCGGGCGCGATGACAGCGCGGGCGATACGCAACCCCAGCTACGGCCTCCCACTGACTTGAGGGGGATTCCTGCGGCGCTCGTGAGCCTTACAAGCCACGGCGCTGCGGGAATGGGACAGCCTTGCCAAAGGCGGCTGATACCGGTCCCAGAGGCGATATATGCCTCGCGCCGGGGGCTGTGACAAATACGGCGGAACAAAACCAAATGACACAACATACGCAGACAGCCGCGCCGGTGCAGCATCATGCAGCATGACGGCAATCCTCCCGGCGCGGCTGCTCTGCCGGAACGAATACGAACAAGCCCCGCTGTCATATCGTGGCAGCGGGACTTATAGGATAAATCGGAGGTGCGTTTATGCAGAAGCAAGCCATCCCCAAAGAGCCGGTCGCCTCTTATAAGGAGGTCAGGATCGGCAAGACCCTCTATCGCGTGACAAGCGTGTTTTCCGGCGAAAAGGACCTTGGCAGGACGCTGGAGCAGCTTGCGGTGCGCCGCGCCATGACAGAGCTGGACGCTCCCGCGACCGCGCAGCCCTGTCACGCATCGTAACAGACAATCAGCCTCCCTGCGGCGGCATCCTTGCGCGAAAATGGTATCCCCGGTATCATATTCTTGCAGGGAAAACCTGCGAGAGCCATCACGCCGCACGGATGTATGAATCGCAGAGAATCGGGAGGTAAAATACAGATGATCGAAAAGACATACAACGTAGGCATCTATTGCAGGCTCAGCAACGACGATGAGCGCGACGGGGAGTCCGTATCCATTGAAAATCAGAAGCTCCTGCTGCAAAGCTATGTGCGTCAGCGGGGCTGGAACGAGATCGCGGTATACTGTGACGATGGGTACTCAGGTACGAATTTCGACCGCCCCGGCGTCAAACGCCTCATCGAAGATGCAAAAGCCAAGAAAATCAACCTCATTTTGGTAAAAGACCTATCACGCTTTGGGCGTAACTACATCGAGTTCGGACAGTACACGGACTACCTGTTCCCCTCGCTGGGCTGCCGTTTTATCGCGCTGAATAACGGCATCGACACCATGAGTGACAACGGCAGCACCGACGTCATGTGCTTCTTGAACTTATTTAACGAGTTTTACAGCCGGGACACCTCCAAGAAGGTCAAGGCGGTCAAAAGAGCCTGCGCGGAAAGCGGCAAGTTCATGGGAACCTACCCCGCCTACGGCTACAAACGCGACCCGGGGGATAAGCACCACCTTGTCATCGACGAGGAGACCGCGCCCACCGTGCGCCGCATCTTCGCCATGCGCGCCTCCGGCATGGGCTTCCGTGCCATCGCCGTCACGCTCAACGAGGAGGGCGTTCTGCCGCCCGGTGCGCTCTACTATCAGCGCAAGGGGCGCAGCGACCCGCGCAACGTCAACCACAAGTGGGCGGAAACCACCGTCAAAGCTCTCATCCGCAGCGAGGTCTATATTGGGAACATGGTGCAGGGCAAAACCGGCACACTTTCCTATAAGTCCCGCAAGCTCATCAACAAGCCGGAGGAGGAATGGATACGGGTGGAGGGAACCCACGAGCCCATTATTTCCCGCGAGATATGGGATACCGTGGTCAGCATCGACAAAAAGAAGGTGCGCAAGACGCCGCCCACGGACGGCATCCGCAGCATCTTCACCGGCCTTGTCTACTGCGCAGACTGCGGCTTCAAGATGCGCAACCACATCGAGCGCTTCACCTATAAGGACGGAACGCCGGGGCGGTACAGCTCCTTTATCTGCGGCAACTATGCCAGAAGCGGCAAAAGCGCCTGCACCATCCACTCCATCTATGAGAATGTGCTGGAGGAGCTGGTGCTGACGGACATCCGGGAAAAGGCGCGCTTCGTCGAGTGCGACGGCGAGCGCCTTGCCGAGCAGATCAGCCGTATGAAGGAAAAGGAAAGCCGCAGCCGCGTCATCTCCTATGAGCAGGAGCTGAAAGCGGCAGCGGCGCGTATGATCGAGCTGGAACGGCTGATGCAGAATCTCTATGAGGACAAATGCACCGGCACCATCCCCCAGACGGTCTTTCAGACGCTCATGCGGAAATACGAAACCGAACGGGCAGAAAAAGCCGCCGCCATCCCGGAGCTGGAGCAGAAGGTCAGAGCGCAGCTTGAGAACCGGCAGGACGCAAACCGCTGGATGGAGGTCATCCGCCGCTACACCGAGATCACGGCGCTGGACGAAAGCATCCTCTTTGAGCTGGTGGACCGCATCGAGGTGGGCGAGGCGCGGAAGGTCAACGGACAGCGCATCTGCGACATCAAGGTGGTCTACCGCTACGTCGGCAGCGTGGACGACGCGCTGGCACAGGAGAGGCTGGAAGCGTATGAAAAAGCTATATAAGGTCGGCATCTATTGCCGGTTGAGCGTGGACGACGCCTCCAACTCCGCCAAGGCGAAAAACTATATCCCCGCTGATGAATCCGTCAGCATTGAGAATCAATATGAACTGCTTTCCAAATTTGTAATGCTCAACGGCTGGACGGAGGTCAAGACCTACCGCGACGACGGTTATAGCGGTGGAAATTTCCAGCGTCCCGGATTTCTGGAGATGCTGGAGGACGCGCGGCACGGCCTTATCAACCTGATCCTTGTCAAAGACCTATCACGGCTGGGCCGTGATTTTGTGGAGGTCGGGCGCTATACCGACGTTATTTTCCCCTCGTTGGGCTGCCGCTTCGTATCCGTCCTTGACTGCCTCGACACCGAGGGCGACAACACGGATATGCTGCACTTCCGCAGTCTGATGAACGACTACCACTTGAAAGACCTCTCCAATAAGGTAAAATCCGTCCTTCACGCCAAAATGCGTAGCGGTCAGTATATCGCCGCCTACGCCCCCTACGGCTACCGAAAGAGTGCGGAGGACAGACATCGGCTGGTGATTGACGAGGAAGCAGCCGCCGTGGTGCGCCGGATGTTTGAGCTGCGGCGGGCAGGCATGGCCTACGGCAAGATCGCCGCCGTGCTGAACAGCGAGGGCATTTTGTCCCCACGCTGGTATTGGGCAAAGCTGTACGGCAACGGCTCCTGCAAGTACGCGAACCTTTGGATGTACGCCACGGTGAAGAACATACTGACAAACGAAGTCTACACCGGAAATCTTATTCAGAATCAGACCGGCTCGCGCTCCTATAAGGACGACACCATGATCTATAAGCCGGAATCCGAGTGGATACGGCATGAGGCTTTGCATGAAGCCATCATCTCGCCGGAGGTGTGGAATGAAGTGCAGGCCATCAACCGGGAAAGGACGCGGCTCTCGGCGGACAACGCCCCGCCGAAGCCCTTCCTGTTCACCGGCAAGCTCGTCTGCGCCGACTGCAAAGCCCCCCTTCAGGGCAACCGGGAGACGCAGCGCCGCAAGAACGGCACGTCCAAAAAGTACGTTTCCTATTTCTGCTCCCGTTATACGGCCTCCGGCTACGGCGCGTGTTCCCGGCACACCATCTATGAGATGACGCTGACGGAGCTTGTATTGAGCGAGATCCGCGCCCATGCCGAGGCGCTGGAACTGGACGAAGCTGCCATGCTGGACAGGCTGCAAGCGCAGCGCACCGCCGCAGACGCAGAACGTCTGGAAAGCGTCCGGCAGGAGATTGGGAAGCTGCGCCGCCGCGTTTATGAGCTGGAACAAATGACCGCAAAACTCTATGAGGACAAGGTTTGCGGCAGCATCAGCGCAGCGTCCTTCGCTGTACTGCTTGAAAAGACCGAGCAGGAGCGTCGCCAGCGAACCGACCGGCTGGATACGCTTCTTGCGGAAGTCAGGGAGTATGAGCAGAGCGCCGCCGACATTCAAAGCTGGGCGGCAGTCGCCCGAAAGCACCTGCACATACGGGAGCTTGACCGTGAAACGGTGGACGAGCTGATCGACCGCATTGAGGTCGGAGAAAAGACCGTCATTGATGGGAAAAACGTCCGGGACATCAAAATCTATTACCGCTTTGTCGGCAATATCTGAATGGAGGTCAAATCATGGATAGCAATAAAAGCAAGCGTGTGGTAGTATATTGCCGGGTAGCAACGCAGGCGCAGCTTGACGGCGACCACACGCTGGAAGCACAAAGCGCCCGGCTGCATGAGCAGGCCGAGCGGCTGGGTTATGAAATTGTGGGAGAAGTCAGCGAGTATGAAAAAGGAACTACGCTTGACCGCGACGGCTGGAAAAGGGCTTGTCAGAAGGCGGTGGAGCAAAAGGCGGACACGCTCTTTGTTGCCGATCTTACACGGATAGCGCGCGATCCGATCCTTTGGATGCGGGCTTTGCGCGAGTTAAGCGGCAAGGGCGTTTGGATTCAGTCCGCGGCTGAACCGGATGCGTTTCGGGTAGATCCCCTTTTTCACCTATGGCTGCCGCCTGGAATCCAATGGCAGCTTGCACTCCATGAACTATGGAAAACTTACCGCAGGAACAACGAAAACAGCGATTGATACAGTCAAAACCGTCCGAAAAGGGAGAAATCATTACTTACCTTTCCCGAATGGGAGATGTTCTTGAACAGATTCTTGAAAGGAACGAAATCGGACAAGCCTTTCTTGGTATCCTCGTTCTCGGATACGGCGATATATCGCACCTGTTTCTCCGGGAACTCGTATTCCAGATAGTAGCCGACCATGATGTGGTCACGTCCGAAGCGGCTGAGGTCTTTGGTCACGATGCAGTTTACTCGTCCTGCATCCACATCTGCCATCATTCGCTTGAAATTCGGTCTTTCAAAGGTAGTGCCACTCCATCCGTCGTCGATGTACTCGCCAACCACATGAAGCTCGTTGTCCTTTGCGTACTGCTGTAAAATGGTGCGCTGGGTCTCGATGGAAACGCTGTCGCCATAATTCTCGTCATCACGGCTCAGTCTCATATATAGTGCTGTATTGTACGGTTGTTTCATTAAAAATCCTCCTGTTCGTGAAACAACCCACGCTTACAATACTTTCCTATAATACATTATACCATAAGCGTGGGCTGTGATTCAATGCGATTCTGTTAACAATTCATCGAAATATTTGCGGACACGGTATTTCCTGCGGCGAAACGGACGAGATTTTCAATTACCTTATCCAAGGTCTGTCCGTTGGGCGAGAAGAACTCCGTTACCTTGGTACGGGTATTTCCGCAATAAAAATACTTCGTTCCCTCAGACTCGGTGACATAGAACGAAGTATTTTCAAGGGTAGGCTCCGGCTCGTATTCTCCACGCATCCTGCGCCATTCGTCCTCCTGCTCCTTGGGAGGATAGAACACCGGCTCATAACAACTACAGATGTCGATAAAGGCACAGGCTTCAATGATCTCCCACAGGGAGAGGTCATCGCGCATCATCATTCTGTTAAGCTGGGTTACGGTATAGGTCTTGTTTTTCTTCTTCATAGGCAAAATCCTTTCTTATCGGTGAATATCGTGTTTCTGTGTGCTGCGGTTGGTGTACTGTCTGATAACATCCGGCGGGATGCGGTCAAGAATGCCCTTGATACGCTCATAATCACTGTGCAGACGCATTTCCTGCAGCTTCTTGACGGTACTTTCTTTCTCGCTTTCTTCCAGAGCTTCCGTCAGTTCGGCATTTTTCTTTTCCAACGCTTTCTGTTTGCCGTCCGCCGTCTTGAAGAACTTCTCATATTTCTTCATCTGCGTTTCCATAGCGGCAACATCGGGGATATACTTTTCAAGAA